>FRDC01001583.1_pt1 | contig 60698 bp, 86 predicted proteins | sample 1106171 | NCBI WGS metagenome assembly FRDC01 (sample SAMEA3930566, study PRJEB13176) | freshwater metagenome | biome: Drinking water system; feature: drinking water; material: water | place: Singapore | collected 2014-12-20 | reverse complement strand
TGGCCAAGGGAGGGCGGCGAGCCCGCGCCGGTCGGCCACGCAAGCCGACCGAACAGAAAGTCATCCAAGGGACGTTCCGTCAGGACCGCCACGGCGACGAAGTGCGTGCGGAGCCCAAGCGTCCGGTGATGCCCGAAGGGTTGACCGAGAGCGAGCGCAAGGTCTGGGAAGACTTGATGGGACTGACGGAGAGTTGGCTGTCCGAGTCCGACAAGTTGGCGGCTCTCGGTGTGGTGAGTCTCTATGATCGGTTGCAGCGCAACATCGACGTCCAACGGACGACCGGGGCAAGACCTATCTTGATCAGCAAGAAGAGGCGGCGCATTCGCGGCGTGGGGCTCGAGGAGACGGTCGAGGTCCGAGAGAACCCGCTCATCACGCAGGAAATCAAGTTGTGGCGCGAGCTGCGGGCCTACATGGGCATCATGGGGTTGTCGCCCGTCGATCGGGCGCGCGTGAGGAAGGATGACGGCGGCAATAAGCCGAAGCCACTGTCACCGTTGGCCAGCCTCTTGAAGCGTCGGGCTAGCTTGGCATGACGGCCCGCAAGAAGAGTCCGAGGAAGAGTCCGACCAAAAGGTCTAGATCTTGCTCGACTTCTGGTTCGAAGCCACAGGCGGTCGGGTTCCGTTATCCCAGCGATCCCGCCACGGCGTACGCGCGAGCCGTTGAAGCAGGGACAGAGATCGCCGGTCCTCTGGTCCGGCTGGCGTGTGCGCGTCACTTACGTGACCTGCGAGACGCACGCGACCGTGGGCTGGTCTGGAAAGTCTCTCACGTCACGGACGTGATCGAGTTCTTCGAGCACGTGTTGAAGTTGCCCGACGTGGACGACACAGCCGGCGAGCCTGTGCCGTTTGTTCTTCAACCCTTTCAGCGATTCATCGTCGGTAGCCTGTTCGGCTGGTATCGAACGTCAGGGGAGCGTCGCTTTCGCGTCGCCTACATTGAGGCGGGGAAGGGATCCGGTAAGACCCCGCTCGCGGCCGGCATTGCCTTGTACCTTCTGGTCGTCGATGGCGGCAAGGGGTCTCAGATCTACGCCGCTGCGGTGACCGAGGACCAAGCCAAGCTGGTCTTTCGCGATGCCGAGCATATGGTGGACCACTCGCCTGAACTCACCGAGCTCGTCGAGAAGACGGTCAACAACCTAGCCATCGTTGACAAGGGGGCTTTCTTTCGTCCGGTCAGCGCCGAGAAGCGCGGGCTTGACGGCAAGCGCGTCTTCGGGGCGGTCGTCGACGAGCTCCACGAGCACCAAACCAACCTGGTCGTCGAGAAGATCCGCGCGGGCACGAAGGGCCGCCGTAACGCGCTGGTGTTCGAAATCACCAACTCCGGCTTCGATCGCACTTCGGTGTGTTGGGCACATCACGAGAACTCACGGCAGATTCTCGAGAGCACCCTCACGAATGATGCGTGGTTCGCGTACATCTGCAGTTTCGACGAGGGTGACCGGTGGGATGAGGAGGGGCCTCATTGGCTGAAGGCGAATCCGTGTCTCCCGCCGACTCCGGAGACGCCGCAATCCGGCTACTCGCTGACGTGGGACTATCTGCGTGAGCAAGTCACCGAGGCGCTGGGCATGCCCAGTAAAGAGTTCCTCGTCCGTCGGCTGAACTTCTGCGAGTGGACGCAAAGTCATACCCGGCACTTCGATACCAACAAGTGGGCCGCGTGCGGTGTGGACGCGCAGGGCCGCCGGCTGATCGTGCCAGACGAGGCGCTCGACGGCGTGCCATGTTGGGGCGGGCTCGATCTCGGACAGAGCGACGACTTGTCGGCATGGGCGCTGGTGTGGCAGCTCGACGACGGCGTGGTGGCTCGGGTGCGATTTTGGGTACCTGAGGCGTCCATCGAGCTGTATCCAAACCGGCCGTATCAGGAGTGGACGGCCGCGGGCGTACTTGAGACCACGGAGGGGGACACGACCGACTACGACGTGCTCCAGGCTGCGATTGCAGCGGACTGTGCGCGGTGGCGTCCGAAGAGCGTCGCCTACGACAAGCGCTTCGCCGATTGGTTGGCCATCAAACTGCGGGGTGAGGGCATCGACATGATCGACACGCCGCAAGGGTTCCAGTTGAACGAAGCGTTGAAGAAGCTCGGCGAGCTTGTGTCGTCTGGCCTCTTTCGGCATGGAGGCAATCCCGTGCTGGCTTGGATGGCAGGGAATGCGATGGTTAAGCATGGCCGGGAAGGGTTGATTCGGCTCGACAAGGAACGCAGCGGCGAGAAAATTGACGGGATTTCGGCCGTTGTGATGGCGGTCGCCCGCATGATCGCCATTGTTGTGCCCAAGCGGTCGGTCTATGCCAAACGTGGCGGCTATCGGGTGACGGCCCAGGGCGTCGAGACCTTCGGCGGCGCGCCGGCCGGAGACGAGGCACACAGCGAGTGAGGTAGCGAAATGATGCGCCGAGTGCTGCACTACGTACGTGACCTCCGAGTTCGCGTGGCGGACTGGGTGCGGTCTGAAATCACGCCGACGGAGTGGTTCATGGCCTGCGGGTTGGGGTTGTTGTACGTCGGCGTGTCCGAGGGCGTCGGTCCATGGTTGGCGCGGACGATCGTGGGTGCCCTGTTGGTTGGTCTCGCGTGGCCGCGTCCAAGGTCCGCTGGCACGCCGCGTCGGCCTGTGCGATAATCCGGTCGGAGCGCAAGGTCTAGATCTTTTCTTCGCTGATTTCACGTCGATGAGTCTGTTGGCCCGCGTCCGCGCCAGCGCGTCGAAGCCCGACTGGGACCATCCGTCGTTTGGATCGACGGCTCGCACCTATTCCACAGCGGCGGGCGTGCCTGTCAACGCGGACTACGCGATGACGCTGTCGGCCTTTTGGCGTGGCGTCCGATTGATCGCCTCCAATGTGGCGAGCTTTCCGTGCCACATCTACGAGTACCTCGACCGAGGCGGTCGGAGGGTCGCGGCGCGGCATCCGATCGATGACCTCGTCCACCACAGTCCGAATGCCATTCACAGTGCGTTCGCCTTCTGGGAAATGATGACCGCGCACGTCATCCTGCGCGGCCATGCGTTCGCGCGGATTGTGCCTGGTCTCAGGGGCTTTGCCGATCAACTGGTCCCGATTCATCCCGATCTGGTCACGTACGATGTCGGTCCGTCTGGCACGCTGCAGTTTCTGGTGCTTGAGAACGGCCGGCAGAAGTCATACGGACCGTCGGATATCTTCTTTCTACCTGGGCTGACGCTCGACGGCGTCCACGGCGTGTCGGTGATTCAGTACGGCGCGCAAGCCTTCGGCACAATGCTGGGTGCCGAGCGATTCGCGGGGCGGTTCTTCAAGACCGGTGCGACGGCCGCGCTGGCGGTTGTGCATCCCGAGGAGATTGGCAAAGAGGGACTCGACAACTTGCGGTCCACGGTGCAGGGGTATGCGACCGGTATTGACAACTCGTTCGCGGTCCTCACCCTTGAGGAAGGCGTCAAGGTCGAGCGCATCGGGATCAATCCCGAGGATGCGCAGCTGCTCGAGACGCGGCAGTTCACGGTGCCACAGGTCGCACAGTGGCTGGATTTGCACCCCGCCGTCCTCGGTGATGACAAGACCAGCACGTACGCGGCGACAGTGCAATTCCGCCAGGACTTGGTCGATCTGACCTTTCGGCCGTGGTGCGAGCGCATCGAGGCGGCCGTCGACCATCAGCTGATCCTGAGACCCGATCTCTACTTCTGCAAGTTCACGCTCGATGCGCTGATGCGCGGAGCGCCGAAGGAGCGCGCGGATGTGGAGAACATCCGCATTACGAACGGCACGATGACGCGCAATGAGGCACGGATCCTGAACGATCGTGAGCCGCTACCTGGACTGGACGAGCCGCTCGAGCCGCTCAACATGGTGCGGAGCTCAGACCGTGCGTCGGCCGTCGTGCTCGATGTCGCCACGCGGTTGGTGCGCAAGGAAGTCGCGGTGACCCGCAAGGCCGCGGAACGCCACGCGGACGATGCCACGGCGTGGCAGGGGTTTCTACGGGACTTCTATACGAAGCACGCCGAAGAAATTGCCGACCGGCTGCACCTGCCCACTTCCGTCGCTCGCGCATACGCGGCGCGGCAAGGATTGGCGTTGCAGGCCGGGATCACGGTGGCGACGGATTGGGAGTCGACCATGTCCCCCGTGTTGGCCCAACTCGCGTTGCATCCGGACCAGTGGCCCGCGTGGATGAAGGAGGAAGCACGATGATCGGCAGTACGTCACTCTTCGGCGGTGTCTGGGCCATGGTCCAGACGCACGTCCCTGTCGTGTGCCAGCGTCTTGCGGGCATGGTCGGCAACGCCACCGCGGCCGCGGCTGTGGCCGCCGCCGCAGCCGAGGACCGTGAGCGGGCGTTCGAAACGACGGGGACGGTCGCCGTGATTCCGATCGTGGGCGAGATCTTTCCGCGCGCGAATCTCTACACGTGGTTCTACGGCGGCGCCACGCTCGATCGCATCAAGTCACAATTTCGGAAGGCGCTTGCCGATGACGCCATCAAGGCGATCGTCTTTCGCGTCGACAGTCCTGGTGGCCTCGCGGACGGGTGCACCGAGTTCGCCGGTGAGGTGCTGAAGGCCCGTGGCGTCAAACCGATCGCCGCCATTGCGGACACGCTCATGGCCAGCGCGGCCTACTGGATCGCGGCGGCCGCGGATGAGGTCTCCGCGTCGCCCTCGGCGCACGTCGGTTCGATCGGGTGCTACACCGAACATGAGGACATTAGTCGCATGCTCGACGAGTCCGGCGTGACGGTGACGCTGGTGGCCTCAGACGAACGCAAGATCGAAGGCAACCGCTATCAGCCCCTCACCGACGAGGCGAAGGCGCAGTTGAAAGCGTTTGTCGACCAGATCGCCGGCATGTTCCGGAACGACGTGGCGAAGGGTCGCGGCGTGACGGTGAGCGTGGTCAAGGAACGCTTTGGAGAGGGCCGTGTCTTTGGGGCGAAGGACGCCAAGGAGTCTGGCCTCGTCGACCGCGTGGAAACGTTCGATCAGCTGCTTGTGCGGTTGGCCGGGAGTCGTCGGTCTGGTGTCCGTGCGGACGCGACGGTGTCGGGCTCAAGCCTATCTGATGGCCCGTCGACGGCCGACGCGCCGGCTCAGAAGATCGGCGAGTCTGTGGGTCTGTCAGAGAATCTGATCGTCGTCTCGAGCGTGCCCCACGCGGAGACGGACGAGGAGGCCGCCGTGGCGGTGGCTCGCGAACAGGCCCATGTGTGTGCGGTGATCGACTCGCTTGACCGTGTCGCGCACGGGTAGGGCACGTTCATGGCTGTTGACTTCGTTCCGAGTAATTCCACATCAGCGGGCTCGCCACCGAGCTCGACCAATGTGGCCACCCTCAGACGGGACGGGGCGGAGTATCAGAAGGTGTTGCTGGCGCCGACGTACGACAGCGGCGTGATCTTGTTAACGACATCGTTCGTCGCCCCGTTCGGCCTGGACCTACTCGGGTCTGTGCTCTGCCTGTATCGGGCGGATGAGAGCCAGACAACCGAGGTGCTGGTCGACGTGCAAAACGGGAACAACGAGCCGATCGTGCCGCCGAAGACGCGTCTCGGCCCCAGTGGGATCATCATGATTCCACTACACGGCCGTCTCCTGTCTGGCGGGTTCAAGTGGAAGGCCGACACGGCCAACGCGGTCTACGGTCAGGTGTGTGGGTTTCACAAGGACGACAACTAGTGCCAGAGACTCGAGCGAACAACGTCTTGGTCGCAGGATGCGTGATGGTTCTTGACAGGATTGCGTTGCTCGGACGTGTACCGATGCTGCTCGTGCTCCTGTCTCCAAGTCTCGTCAGCGGCGTGCTGATGATGCACTCGGTCCATGCTCATGCTCAACAGGTCAGCGGCGACGACGTGAAGGTTCGAGAGACGCCTGACGCACGCGTGACTGCACTTGAGTTCGAGATCGCAAAGCTGCGGAAGCAGGTCGCGCAGGAACGGTTGACGACGACGCAGTACGCGCTCAACCTCCGCCAGTGCCAGTACGACTTGTCTGGGCACGAATTAGGCAAACAGGTCACCGACGGCATAGGTGCGTTGCGCGCCATCGTGAATCCGCCGTCAGGCTCCGAGTTCGACTGGCGCCTCAAGGATTTCGCCGTGCCCGGAGAGCGCACGGTGATTGTGAAGGGAGAGAAGCCGTGAGCAGTATGCGTTTCAAGATGACCATCGTGGCACTTGTCGCGATGGTGTGGAGCTTGCTGGCGATCACCGCTGCGGAGGCGCAGCAGATCACGTCTGGGGGGTCGATCTCTGTTAGGGACTCGAGCACGGGCGCCGTCGTCCCCAGCATTGGTGATGACACCAACGATGCGATCCGCGTCTCTATCGTCGCCGGTGGAGGGTCGGGCGGGACGTCGTCAAACTTCGGATCCGCCGTCCCATCGTCTGGCACCGCGGCGGGCTTCTCCGATGGGACCAACATGCAGCTGGCGCGGGTCGTCGATGCAGACACGGGTGCCGGCACGGTCTACACGCTGATGAACAACTTGGTGCGCCGGGCATCTGGTGGGCCCGTGGAACTCATCGGGCAGGCCTCCATGGCCAACTCGCTCCCGGTGACGCTCGCAAGCGATCAGTCGGCGCTGGCCGTCTCGCAAAGTGGCACCTGGAACATCAACACCGTGACCGCGGTGACAAACATCACGAATGCCGTGGTGACCAAGCCGATCGATGGCTGCGGCACGACCAACTACAGCGTGAATGGCACCGTCGCGACGGCCGGCGGCGACATCACGACGACCACCACCTGCGTCGATGCCATCACGGTGACCAACTTCTCGGCGTCGACGACGACGACGGTCACAGTGAAGGACCGCGCCGGTTCACCGATCGAGCTCTTGAATAGCGTCACGCTGCGGCCTGGCGACTCAGTCACGCTGCCACTACACGGGCAAACGTTCACGAGCGGCATCAACGCGATTGCCGGCAATGCGACGACGCTGCGGTATTGGGTGAAGGGACGGCAGTAGACGTGCGCCGGTCTCGGCTCGAGCTGGTCATCGGGCTTCTGGTGCGGTTCGTGCCGTTACTGCTCCTGATGGCGACTGTGGCCAATGGCTGCTAGCGCTCGCACTCCGGCCGATCGATTGGTTGACCTCCTCGTAGTCATAGCTCTTGGTGTCTGTCCGGTTGTGATGGCAATGTCGGCGAGCTGCTGAGAAGGAATCGCATGAGAACCGGCGCGCACAGATTTATTGTCGTTGCGACGCTCTGTTTCGGCCTCGTGGCTGGATGGGTGCTGTCACCAGCCGCGCAGCAGGTCGTCAACAAGGCGATCGCGATGCCGATCCCGACGTCGACGGCAGACGTTACGTCGGTGAATGACACGAACGTCTCGACGACGTTATTGAGCGCCAGCGCCAACCGGTTGGCCGCTGCGATGTATAACGACTCTACGCAAGTGCTCTATTTGAAACTAGGTGCGACGGCGAGCACGACATCGTTCACGGTTCCGATTGCCGCCGGAGGCTACTACGAACTCGCGCCAGCGGCAGGAGTCGTCTATACCGGTGTGATTGATGGTATTTGGGCTGCTGATGCGGCTGGTGCTGTGCGACTCACTGAACTATGCGACGGAGCCTGCCAATGAGACGATTTGGCCTGTTCGTGTTGTGTCTCGTGTCTGTCCTGGTGTGCTCTGTTCACCCATTGGAAGCCCAAACGGCGCCGACGCTCGCACAGTGGAGGACCGGCTGGCGGGACGCACGCACACAATCGGCTGCTGATGCGACGGAGCGTCGACGGCGTGCCCAGCGGACGAGGGCCGTGGCCGCGCTGCAATCATCGCTCGACGACTTTCTCTCGCCCTGGCTGATTGAGATCGGCGATGTCCCCGTGATCGTCTGGCACTCCGAAGTGCAGCGGCGTGTCTGGGTTGGCCTTGCCGGTGAAGTCCCCCTCTTCTCGATTCGCGTGGACATTCCGGTCGTGGATGGGCCTCCGGCCTACGTGTTGACCACCGTTGAAGGCGCCGACGTATTGACGACCTTCGCGGATCTGCCCCTGGCCGTGATGAACGAGCTCGCCGGCGAATTGGGTGCGCGACGGGGCGACCAGTGAGTCGACGACGGGTGGTTTCTGCGGTGGCGAGCGGCGTCTTTCTCGCACTCTGCTTCCTCGCGAGCCTCGGGCCCTACTACCCGCCACCATCAGGCGGTGGCGGCGGGGCGCCGACGAATGCTGAGTATATCGTCTCAACCGCGGACGGCACCCTCTCAGCAGAGGACGTGCTGACGTCAGGAACCAACATCGCGCTCACCAACGCATCTGGCACGATGACCGTGGCCGCGGCTACGACGACATTCGCACTGCCCGGCGACATCAGCCCGACACAGCTCACTGCTGATCAGAACGATTGGAATCCGACGGATCTCGCGACGTCATCCGTGATTCGAGTCACCTCGGATCGCATGGTGCAGATCACGGGGCTCCAAGGTGGGTCAGACGGGCGCCTCATCACGATCTACAACATCGGCAATTGGCCGATCGTGATCAGGCATGAAGACACGGGATCGTCGACGGCCGCGAATCGCTTCGCACTCGGCGGGAGCGAGGTCTTCGTATTCTCGGGCGAGTTCATCGTGCTCTTGTATGACGGCACGAGTTCGCGATGGCGTCCCTCGGCGATGTCTCCTGCGCGCACGCCGAATACGACGGCTGTGATTGACGTCAATGAAGAGTTCTTGATTGCGGGTGCGGAGAACGGCGAATACGGGTTCTTGGGCTGGACCACGACGACGTCAGGCACGGGCGTCTTCGGCAACATCACAGCGACGGCCGCTCATCCTGGACAGATGAACGTCCAGACGGGAACCACGAGCGGGAACAATTCTCGTCTGCATTTTGGGTCGGCTGCCGCCACCTTGTCGTTGGTGGCGAACGACGTGCACTATTGGTCGTCGCTGGTGTCGATTCCGACGATCACGACCGTGACGATTCGTGCTGGTATCGGCGCCGACATTGCAGGGACGACATTCGGCGCTGAGGCCGCGTATTTCTTGTTCGATCCAGCCGTCGACGCGTCATGGCGCAGTCACATTCGCACGGGGAACACGGGCACGGATACGGACACGACGCTCGACGTCGTCGCGAACACGTGGTATCTGCTCGAGATTGTCCGCTCAGCGGCCGGCGGTGAGTGGGGGTTCTATATCAACCGCGTGCGCCGAGACACACGCACGACGAACCTGCCAACCACGGCAGCGTTGAATGTGGGCTATTTCGTTGGCACCAACGCAGCAGCGGCGCGGAATCTCACGATCGATCTGATGCGCTTGCGCACACAAGAGCTGGCGGCTAGGTGGTAGCGATGTTGTTGCTTCTGCTGCTGGGCGGACGGCCTGGTGTTGGTGACCTGCAGATCCAGGTGACCCTTGGTCGGGTCGTGGTAGTGCAGTCATTTCTCCCGGTGGTGGCGGTCGAGGCGATCGGACCCATTGCGTCCATCGTGCCTGCCACTCCCGTCGTGACGGTGGAGTCGCTCCTTCCGGTCGTCACCGGAGAGGGAAGCGTTCCGCGCGTGTCGCTGGAGCGTGTGTCATGAGCAGCAGCATTGTGGACTTGGGCCCGACGCACCTCACCGTGCAGGTGCCGCGCAATACGGACGCGGTGTTCGACCTGAAGTTCACGGACCGCGCCACGGGAGCGCTAGTGGATTTGACGGGTGACACGATCACCTGGATCACCAAGGCGTCCCGTGCTGCGGCCTTGCCACTGTGGGAGGTGGTCGCCACCTTGCCGAGCCTCGGCGTTGCGCGGTTCGACTTCACGAGCGCCAGTCACCTGAACGTCGCCAACCTGACGAAGGACACGACGTACGTGTTCGAGGTGACCCGTCTGCACAATGCTGACCTCACGCAGGTGGCCATTGGCGAACTCGTGCTGACCGAGCGCTACAAAGCGTGATCCGACACAACATCTAGATGTTGTCTTGACAGCCGGCGCAGACCCTTGCTACTGTGGTCGTCGGGTTGGGGTCCGAGACACGTGGGTTCGTTCGCGTCACTCCGTTGAGCTGACGCATTCGTCTCACGCGCACCCCGCGATTTGTTCCGCCGTGGCCTCCGTAGAGCGCGCGGCGTCCTTGTCTCATCACGGGTGTTGGCGAGTCGTTCGTTGACGTGACGGGTGCTCCTCGTCTCGTCGTTCGTGCGGCAGCCGACGTCGACCTGAGGTGGATACGGATGTCGCGCGCTCTTTGTTGTTTGGGGCGCGCGTCACAAGGAGAAGCCAGTTATGCGAATCAAGTTTCTGCGAGACAAGCGCGCCCAGCTCGTGCAGAGCATGAAAACCTTGCGCGAAGCGGCGGCTGTGGCCAACCGCCTGATGACCGATGAGGAGCGTACGCAGTTGAAGACGCTCGGTGACGAGTTCGACGCCGTGACCGCGGAGCTCGAGTCGGAAGAGCGGGCGGCGGAGCAGGAACGCGCGCTCACGCCCGTGACGGCGGTGTCGGATGGCGCCCGTGCCCAAGCGGCCAGCCAGGCCAGTGCGGGCGTCCAGGTCGTGGCTGGCGCCGTCGGCGCCGAAGCGGACCCCAAGCGCGGGTTCAAAGACCACCGCGAGTACTTACAGAAGGTCATGGATGTCAGCTTGCGCGGCAAGGTGGACGAGCGGCTCAAGCCGTTGCGAGCGGCCGCAGGCTCGGACGAAGCGGGCACCTACTCGGATCCGCATGGCGGCTTCCTGATTCCGGTCGCCTTCTCGCCGAACATTCTGAGCGTGCAGGCCGAGGGTGACCCCACGGCCGCCCTGACACGGAAGTTGCCCATGGAAGCCCCCATGGTCAAGGTCAACGCGCGCGTCGACAAGAATCACGCCACGAGCGTGTCGGGCGGGCTCCGGGTCTACCGCCACAGCGAGACCACGGACGCGCCCTCGTCCCGTCAGCAGTTCGAGCAGCTGACCTTCGCCGCCGAAGACCTCATCGGACTCGCGCACGCGACCGAGAATCAGGTGTCCGATTCCCCGGTCTCGTTCATTGCGCTGATCGCGGATGGGTTCCGCGACGAGTTTGCCGCCAAAGTGCTGAACGAGAAGATCGGCGGCACGGGCGCGGCTGGCCAGTACCTGGGCATGCTCAACTCAGCGGCGAAGATCGCGGTCGCCAAAGAAGCCGGTCAGGCCGCCGCGACCATTCTGGTCGAGAACATCGACAAGATGGCCGCGCGGTGCTGGCGCTACACCAGCGAGAGCACGGTGTATCTCGCGAATCCCACCACGCGTCCCCAGTTGCGCGGGCTCGTGCGCAACATCGGCACGGGTGGCGCGCCGGTGGCCTACTTCACCGAAAGCAACGGCCAAGAGCGTCTGGACGGCCGACGCATTTTCTTCACGGAGTTCGCGAAGGCGCTCGGCACAGAGGGCGACCTGATTCTGGCCACCTTCTCCGAGTACATCGAGGGTCTCTACCAGAGCATGCAGCAGGCGGAGAGCATCCACGTCCGCTTCGCGGCGAACGAGCGGTCGTTCAAGTTCTGGGTGCGCAACTGCGGCATGCCGTGGTGGACCTCCGTGCTGACGCCGAAGAACGGGGACACGCTCTCGCCGATCGTGACGCTGGCCACACGAGCGTAGACACAAGATCTAGATGTTGCTGCGCGCGGGACACCGCGGCACTTTTTGAGGAGGGTGGGACATGGCGTCGACTGTCGACACACACAAACTCCGCAGCGCCATGGCGATGCGGACCTATATCCACGATCCGGCGGACGCGACCGTGTTGACCAAAATCGCGTGGGAGGATCTGGCACTGTTTCGCCACTTCATGGCGCAGCTCACGGTCATCGTGGGCGCCGTGGTGTCGTTCAAGATCTACGCCTCGGCGGCGTCGGATGGCTCAAACCCCGTTGAGGTGAAAGTACACGCGGCCCCCGCGGCGGCCGATGCGAAAGACGACAGCTTGGTGCTCGAGTGCTCGTCCGAAGAGCTCGCGGCGCTGGGCGAGGATCTGCGCTACGTGAGCGTGGAGGTGGACATGGGCACGAACACCGACCAAGCCTCGGTGACCTACGTGCGTGCCGAGCCTCGCTATGCGCAGGCAAATCTGACGCCGAATAGCCGCATCGACGGCGTCGCGGCGTAAGACAGCGACAGAGGTTTTCCACGGCAGGAGGGATCGCCCCAGTCGGGGTGATCCCTCGCAGATCTCCGGCGGGCGCTGACCCCGCCCAGAGAAAGGGACAAGACCCATGGCAGACGTACGTGGAACGCGCATCGCGGGCAACTTGGTCTACTTCGACAAGGCGGGTCACGGTCGCCGGTTGGTCGACGCGATCGGACCCGATGTCATCAAGTATCTCAACGACTTCGTCCGAGGCCCCGGTCTCGATGCCGCGTTCGACAACGAATGGACGGTCACGCGTGTGGAGGCGGGCGCCGGTGAGTCGACGGCGGCACTCGGCGACGTCTCCGGTGGCGCGCTGGTGCTGACCACGGACGCCGCCGAGAACGACGGCTTGAACCTCCAGGCCCTGGGCGAGTGCTTCAATCTGGCTGGTGCGGGAATCGAGGCGCTGTATTTCGGTGCGCGCTTCAAGATCTCGGATCCGACGCAGTCGGACCTCTTCATCGGTCTGTGTGATACCGATACCGACATCCTCGGAGGCGCCGATGATTCGATCGGCTTCCGCAAGATCGACGGATCGACGGCGGTCTCTTTCGTCAGCGAACGGGCCACCGTGGAGACGACCGCGCCCGCGTTCACGGCGGACACCGCGTGGCACATCGTCGAGTTCTACTACGACGCACGGCGCTCGACGCTCGAGGTGTTCGTCGACGGCGTCAGCAAGGGCTTCGTCGCGGTCACCACGTTGCCAGACGAAGAGCAGCGCGTGTCCGTGCAGTTCCTGACCGGTGAAGCCGTGGCGAAGACCATGACGATCGACTGGATCACCGTGATTCAGATCGGTGGTCGCTCGGCCGCCTAACTGGTGGTGCTTGACGACGCGGAGGACGCGCGATGCCAGTCACGATCACCGAACAGCTGCACTCGTCGCCGAAGAAGCTGACGTTCGCGTGGACCTCGGACGGCGCTGGTGCGGCTTCCGGACAGACCACGAAGCCGGTCAGTGGGAAGGTCGAACAGCTCGTGACCGTGCCGGCCGGCGGTGGCGTCCAACCGACGAATCTCTACGACGTCGCGCTCGTCGACGAGGATGGCGTCGACGTGCTGGCGGGTGCGGGGGTGGACCGCAGCAACGTCAACACGCAGCAGGTCTTGTCGGCCTCCTTGGGTATTGTGGCCGACGACAAACTGACGCTGAACGTCTCCAACGCCGGTGCCGCGAAGTCAGGCACCGTGCACGTGTATCTCCGGTAGGAGCCCGCGCATGTCTGGCCTGCTCAGCCTCATTGCGGCGCCCAGTGGTCCGGGGATCACGGATCGACTGCTCGAGCAGCACCTCCGCTTGGAGGGACTCGACCACGATCCGACCTACCTCCAAGCGTTGGAGCGCGCCGCGATCGAGCACGTGCAGGGGATGACCGGCCGCCAGATCCTGCACGCCGACTACAGCCTCCTACTGGACGGGTTTCCGTCGCAGGAGACGTGCATCGTCCTGCCGAAGCCGCCCCTCGTCTCGATCGCGAGCATCACCTATCTGGATGGGGCTGGCGCTACGCAGACGTGGGCGTCAACGTCGTATCGGGTGGTCGCGCCGGCTGGTCCGTTCGCCCAACACGGGGAGGTGCACCTCGTCAAGGGACAGAGCTGGCCCACGACACAAGACGTGGACCGATCCGTGACGATCGCCTTCAAGGCGGGCTATGGGGAAGTCGAGGCCGTGCCATCCGCGCTCACGCAAGCCCTGCTGATCCTGGTGGCGCATTGGTTCGAGCATCGCGAGCCGATTCTTGAAAGCCGCGTCGAGATCTCCCAACTGCCGTTGTCGGTGCAGGCGCTGCTGCGGCCGTTCCGGGTACCGAATGGCAAGGCGGCGGCGTGATGCGTGCGGGACTCCTGCGACACCTGGTGACGATCGAGGGCCCGCCCATCGTTCGGACACCAGACGGGCACGGCGGGTACACGGAGACGGCGACGCCCATGGGCCCGATCCGCGCCTCGGTCAAGCCCATGAGTGCCGCCAACATTGAGCGGATCCTGCCTGTGCAGGTGCAGGGCGTGGCCACACACCTCGTGGAGTGCCGGTATCTGGCGGGTGTGACGCTGCAGAGCGTGGTCGTCCTGCAACAGAAGCGGCGCTTGCATGTGAAGGGGATACAGAACCCCGACGAACGCAACGAACGGTTGGTATTGGCGTGCGAGGAGCGGATCTGACCATGGCGGCGGCCGACCTTCGGTTCGAGGGCCTCGACGAGCTCTATCGCGCGCTCGCTACGCTCCCGGACCGCCTGAACGGCGCGGCCGAGGAGATCGCGCAGTCAGAAGCCGAGCAGATGCAGCGCGACCTGCCGGGGGCCTACGCCGCGGCCGGCTTCGATCGCCAGACCGGCGAACTCGCCGACCGCGTCCTGGTGACGCGGGTCACGACGCCCGCATCGACGGGGTATCAGGTCACCAACCGGTCACGGAAGGCGGCCTGGGTCGAGTTCGGTACGGTCCAGCGGTTCACGCGCGGGAGTGGCGCGGCACGTGGTCGCTTCATAGCGCGCCCGGTATTCGTGCCGATGGCCCAGCGCCGTCGGCGGTCGATGCTGCGCCGGTTGGTGGAGTTCGTGCGGCAACAGGGGGCGGTGGTCACCGGTGCCTGACAGCGAAGCGATCGACAGTGGCCTCGATGCCTACCTGCGCGCGGACGCCACGCTCAAAGAGCTGGCTCCGGGCGGCGTGTGGATGGATGCGGCCCCGCAAGGTGAGACGCGCGTCTTCGTCGTCTGGTCGATCCAGGACAGCGACGACTCGCGCACGCACGATCGGGGTGGGTTCGAGACGGTGCGCTACGTCATCAAGGCCGTTGGGCTTGAGTCCACGGCGGCCAACGTGGTGGCCGTGTCCAAGCGGCTGCGGTCTGTGCTGGAAGGGGCCACGTTTCCCGTGGCAGGCTACACGATCCGACGCGTGGAACGTGACCAGCGGATCGCGTACGTGGAGCTCGATGGCGATCGTCGGTGGCAGCACCGCGGGGCCGTGTGGGATGTCTGGGCTGCGCCGGCCTGGTAAACGGGCGCTTTGTGGAGGGGACGTAATGACGACGAATCGCGTGCGACGGATGATGATGGCGCTCGGTGCCCTGGTGGCGGTGGTCCTCCTGATCGATGCGCCGCGTGTGCTGGCGCAGGCCACGACCGCACTGACGGGCAGCATGAACTTGCAGGTCAGCCTGAACCAGCAGGCCGCCCTCGATCTGGGGACGACGACCTTTGCGTTCAATCGCAACTACAGCACCGACTGGGCGACGGGCGCCGGTGCGAATCAGGTCAACCGCCTCTTTACCGACCAGCGCACCGTCGCCGCGTCCAGCAGTGAAGACCTGGACTTGGCCGGCGTCCTGGTCGATGCCGCCGGGCAAGTCCTGACGTTCGCACGCGTGAAGGGCATCATCGTCCGTGCGGCCGCGGGCAATACCAACAACGTCGTGATGAAACCTGACGCCACGGCTGGTTTCACCGGTCCGTTCGGGGCGGTGGCGCATCAGTTGTCGATCCCCCCTGGTGGCACCGTGGCGCTGGTGGCGCCGACGGCAACGGGCTGGGTCGTGACTGCGACTACGGCTGATCTGTTGGAGTTCGGGAACTCGGCCGGTGGGTCGACGGTCACGTACGACGTGATCATCGTCGGGTCGTCGACCTAGGGGAAATGGTTCTAGGTGGTGTGCCGTGAGTGAACCGACCGCGCCCGCTCCTGAGGTGGAACTGCACATGGCGCTGCTGCGGCTCGCGAAGGGCATGTGTGGCGCCTACGAGCGGTACCTCAATCGCAAGTACGGGTTCACGGAACACACCTGGTATCAGCAGTTGCGTCGCGCAGAACTGCTGACCGAGACGTTTCAGCGCGAGTCGGCCAGGCCGCCACAACCGTAGGAGCACATCACCATGTCGAATGCTGTCACGTCTTTGGGCATCATCGTCGCCGTCGGCGACGCGCAGGGAGGGCCCTACACCGACATCGCCGAGCTGCGCGATATCGACCTGCCTGAACTCACGCGCAACCTGATCGACGTGTCGACCCACAACAACACGACGTTCTTCGAAGAGATCTTGCCGTCCGCCCTCAAGCGCATCAGCGAGATGAGCTTCATGATCAACTATCTCGCCGCCAATGCGACGCACGACGAGGACACGGGTCTGTTGGCGCTGCAGTTGAACGCCACGAAGAAGCATTTCCAAGTGCGGTTTCCGGCGGCCAGCGGGAACAAGGATTGGCGGTTCGCGGGCTACGTGATCGGCTTCAAGCCGTCGGGTCAGGTCGATGGGGCACAGACGGCCAACGTGCGCATCAAGCCGACCGACTACATGACCATCACGTAGGCAGAAGATCTAGATCTTGTGTGACTCGGGCTCGGCATGGGGTCGAGCCCCTCTCATGTCAGGAGATGTGCCATGTCATCCGAAACACACGCGACGCCTCGGTTGCTGAGCAGAGCGGACATCCGCACGGTCAGCGATACCTCGTTCGATACGGTGTCGTGTCCAGAATGGGGCGGCTCCGTGCGCGTGCGCAGTCTGACGGCGCTCGAAGTCGAGCAGTACTACACCTCGATCAGCGTCGAAGAGGGGTCTGGCAAGAAAGTCCGCCGCACCGTGGTGCTGGAAGGCATGCGGTCCAAATTGGTCGCTCTTGCGGCGATCGATGGCGATGGTGAGCGCCTCTTCGCCGACGAGGATGCCAACTGGCTGGCACTGAAGAGTGCCAAAGCCGTCACGCGATGCTTCGAGGCCATTCAGCGGCTCTCGGGCTTGGCGGAGGACGAGGCCGAGCGTCTGGGAAACGACTAAGGGGCGACGCGTGGCGACGGTTCACCTTCCGCTTGGCGGTGGCGCTCGGCAAGACACGGGCGCAACTGCTGTCGGAGCTGTCCCAGCGCGAGTTGGTCGAGTGGCACTGCTACGCCGAGCTGGAACCCTTCGGCGAGCCACGGGCCGACTATCGCATGGGGATGATCGCCGCGACGCTCGCCAACACGCACCGCGATCCCAAGAAGAAGGCCACGCCGTTTCAGCCGTCGGATTTCATGCCGACGTTCGAACCGGGCGCGACCGTCGACGACGAGGCCCGTGCGACACGGGTGTATGCCGTGGCCAGGGAGGCGACGGCTCGCATGCAGGCCGTGCTGGGCGTGAACTTGCCGACATGGGCGGGCCAGGCTGCGACGAACGACGCCACCGCACCAGAGCACACTGATGGCGATTAGCGCGAAGTTCACCGCGGATTTCAATAGCTTTCTCTCAGCGGTCAACAACGCCACGGTCGCCGTCCGTACATTCGAAAGCGGGGCCAAGAGCGCGGCGCGCGACGTCTCGCGCATGGCCGAAAGTTTCTCGGGCGCCAAGATCCAGGCCGAAGCACAGCGCGTCGTCACCGCTGTGAATGCCATCGGCGGGGCATCGAAGCTCACGGCCACTGAGCAAGAAAAGGTCAATGCGGTCCTCACGCAGGCGATCGACAAATACAAGGCGCTGGGGCAGCAAGCGCCAGCCGCGGTCCAGCAATTGGCCGCCGAGACCGCGAAGCTCGAGAAGAGCAGTGTCAACCTCGAGAAGAGCAGTGTCAACTTCGAAAAACTCGCCACGTCGCTCACCAGCGTCGGTACGAAGCTGACGGCCGGTGTCACGGCGCCGTTGACGGCGGTCGCTGGTCTGTCGGTCAAAGCCGCGATCGATTTCGAGAGCTCTTTCGCGGGCATCGTGAAGACGGTCGACAAGGCGTCTGACGGCTTCGGCAACCTCACCGACTTCGGCCGCCAGCTGCAACAGGAGATGCGCGACCTCGCCAAAGAGGTGCCCGTCAGCGTCAATGAACTCAACAAGATCGGTGAGACCGCCGGTCAGCTCGGGATCAAGGCCGAGAACATCCGCGATTTCACGCGGATGGTCGCGGAGCTCGGGGTCACCACAAACCTGAGTACAGACGAAGCCTCGGATGGCATGGCGCGTCTGGCGAATGTGGTCCAGCTGCCACAAGAGCAACTGCGGAACCTCGCCTCCGCCATCGTGGCGACCGGCAATTCGGGGGCCTCGACCGAGCGGGACATCTTGGCCATGTCGTTGCGGATTGGTGCGGCCGGTCGGACCGCCGGTCTCTCGCAAGCCGAGATCGTGGGATTCGCCAACGCGCTGTCATCGCTCGGGCTCGAAGCCGAGGCCGGCGGCACGGCGATTTCGCGCGTGTTCATCGACATGTCGGCAGCTGTGGCGAAGGGTGGCGGCGATCTGCAGGCGTTCGCGCGGGTCGCCAAGATGGACGCGAAGGCGTTCGCCGACCTGTTCAATCGAGACGCCGCTGGTGCGGTGACGACGTTCATTGAACAGTTGGGCAAGCTGAATCGTGACGGCAAAGTCATGGCCCTTGAGACCTTGGGGATCAATGAGGTCCGGCTGCGCGACACATTGCTCCGTGCGGCCCAAGCGGGCGATACGCTGCGCGAGTCCATCACCTTGTCGTCGAAAGCGTTTCACGACAACAACGCGTTGACCCGCGAGTCTGAGACCCGTTTCAAGACGACCGCCAGCCAGTTGCAGATTCTGCAGAACAAAGTGCAGGACGCGGCGATCTCGCTCGGGAACGTGTTGCTGCCCTCACTGGTGCGCATCCTGCCGTCGTTCGAGAAGCTGATTGGGTTCGTGGTTCGCGGCATCGAGGTGTTTTCGCAGATGCCGTCCAGCGTGCAGACGTTTGCGCTGGGTTTGGCTGGTGTCGCAGCTGCCACTGGACCGATTGCGCTGATGACGGCCCAAGTGATTGGGCTGGTCCGAGAACTACGCACACTCCAGACGTTCCTGAGTGCGGCATCGTTCGTCCGCGTCGCTGCAGGCGTGGCCGCTGGTGCCACTGGGATCGGTCTCCCAATTGCCGCTGGTCTCTTGGCTGGCGGCCTACTGCTGTCGTCTCCATCGGAGGCGTCAGCGGCGCCGTCGCCGTCGGTGCGCATGCCAGCGGCGTCGTCGAACGCGCTGTCGATTGGCGCCGCACAACAGGATGCGTTGATGCAGCGCATCAACGCCGCGGTGCGCGTGCCGCAGCAGTGGTCGCAGCAGGCCGGCGCAGCCTTCGACAGCGTCACCGAGAAGATCTCCAAGGCCGAAAAGGCCGCACTCAAAGCCGCCGAAGCCAACGAAGCGTTCTGGGTCTCCCTCCGGACGGAGTCGCGCGTGGGCGGCGCCACGTCGGCGATCAAACACCTGACCGATGACTTCGCCGGGCTCTTCGCGAGCACGCAGCGGTTCCTGACCGGTCAAGGGTTGGCGCCATTCGTGGCGAGCGGGTCACTGGCGAACCTCCCCGGTCGCATGCCAGGCATGGCGTCGATCTTCGACGCCGGTGGAGGGATTGACGCCAATCGACTGGCGCCTGGCTCGCAGGTGGCACTGACGAACCCGCAGAACGTCTTCCAGCGAGCGCTCGGCGGCGTCAACTTCGGCCAGACCCTGACGCAAGCGTTCACGGGGGGTGGCGATCCGTTCCGCGCCATCGGATCGCAGTTCGGCACGAGTCTCGCGCAAGGGCTGACGCAGAACATGACGTCGACCCTCAGCAAGACGTTTCTCTCGACGGTCTTGCCGATCGGCGGCGCCTTGATCGGCCAGTTGGGCGACAAACTGCTCGGCACGTTGAAAGGCGTCTTCACGGGTGGCGAGGAAGCGGCCATCGTGAACCCGTTGCGCGACAAGTTCATCGACGCCGCGGGGGGCCTCTCGAAGTTGAACGAACAGGCCGCCGCGGCTGGCGTGACGCTGAACGCGCTGCTGGCGGCGGACACCGAAAAAGAGTTCAAGGCCGCGGTCGACGAACTCAACGCGGCATTCGCCCATCGCAATGGCCTGCTCGAGCGCCAGGCCGAACTCCAAGACCAGATCGCGCAGGTCACCGACGATCTCGTGCCGAAGTGGGACGACGTCAATGCGGCGATGGATCGGTATGGCATCAGCCTCGACAAGGCTGGCGGCGCCGTCAATCAGCTCGCCGCGCAGCAGTCGTGGCAGAAGATGACCGACGACATCGACATGATGCTGCGCGCCGGGATCGACGTCGGCGGCATGCTGCAGGACATGTCGGACGAGATCTCGGCGTTGGTGAGTCGGAGCCTCGCGTTCGGGACCACGATCCCGTCGAACATGCGGCCGTACGTGGAAGAGCTCCACCGCAGCGGCCAGCTCCTCGACGCCAATGGGAAGAAGATCACCGACCTCTCACAGATCAAGTGGGGCGACCCGCTGAAGAGTCAGGGCGATGTGATGAAGGAGGCGCTCGAGGCGCTGACCACTGAGCTCGGACGGATTGCCGACGCCTTGGCAGGGCTCCCCGATCGCGCCCGCCGCGCGGCAGACGGGTTCGAGACGGAGTTCGGCAGTATTCGGGTACCTCCGGTGCGGGTCGATGTGGAATGGAACGTCCCGGACGGCCCTGATGGCCGCGCGTCGTTCGAAGGATTTGCGGAGGGCAGCCGAGGACTACGTTACTGGGGCGAGCGCGGCACGCCCGTCGTCGTCCATGGCTGGGAAGCGATCGTGCCGCAGGCCGAGTACACCCGCTTGCTCAGTCGTGACGGTGGTGGCGGCGGTCTGACGCGGACCGACGTGATGGCGATCATCGACGCCGCGCGGGCCTCGCACACCACGGTCGTCCGCAACGAGATCGGCGGGCGGCATTTGAGCACAGTCGTCGTCGATGAGACCAACCGCGGGATGCGCAACGGCACCATCAAGGTGCCAAAGAGCGCCGCCGTGGAGCGGGTGTTCTGATGGCGATCACCCGGTTGGCGTACGTGAACCAAGCCGTGCAAGCCAGCACGGTCATTACCGCCTCGAGCGCGCTGACGAACCGTCCGGCCAGTTTCTTGGCCTCGCCGGCTCGGTGGAAGAAATGGCGCTCGGCGACGGGGACCGGCGATCAGAACGCTCTGTTCACGTTCTCGGGCTCCGTCACGATCAAGGTGGTGGCGATCGTGGACTACAAGCGCCACACCGGCGGGGCGATTCGAGCCGAGTACTGGGATGGTGCCGCCTATCAGGTGTTCGGCACGTTCGTTATTCCCGCCAGCAATCCGACACGCGTGCTGGCCGTCTGGAATACAGCCGGAGTGGCCACGACACGGATTCGGATCTACTTCACCAATACCGGCGCGGCGAACGATTATGTCGAGCTCGGGGTCTGCGTCGCCGCCGACTACGTCGAACCCGCGCGCGCGCTGGATGTGAACTTTCGGATGCGCGTGGTCGACCCCTCCGTCGTGGTCGCCTCGGTCGACGGCCAGGACGAAGTACAGACCCGCACGATGTACCGCATCGCTGAGGGGTTGTTCAAGAGCGGCACGGAAGCCGCGTTGTCCGCCTTCCGGACGGTGCTCGATAGCATCGGTAGTCGGGCGCCGCTGTTATTCGCCGCCGATGTCGCCGTGACCGACCAAGTGTTGTACGGCAGGCTCGAGGGCGATCTGCCCTACCCCTATTGCGTGAACGGGGACTATTGGGAATTCCCCGCACGCGTGATGGAGCTGCGATGAGCTACGCCACGTGGCTCGACGAGGTCATCACCAACCGCGCGGTGCTGTGCGAGCTGCAGCCGGCGGAAGCGCTGTCTGGGTGGGCGGCGGTTGGTGGACAGCCAAACACCTACTCGGTGTCCTGGTCAAGCCTCTTCGCGACCACGTACGTGCCGGGCGGCGTATACCGTCGGCTCGATGAGGTGCGACAGAACAATCTCGCGCTGACAGTGCGGACGTCGATCGCGCTCGTCAATGCGAACCTCGGGAGCTACTTCTTCGACGAAGCCGCGAGTGTGCTGTACGTCTCCACGACGACCGGCGCGACGCCAGCCAGCGTCGCGTCGATGGCAGCCGTGTTTAGCCTATTCTTCGGCACCGAAGCCATTGACGACCTGGGAGGCCAGCTCTATGAGCCACGGTTGACTGGCGACCTTCCCCTCGTGCAGGCGCAAGCCGAAGAGACGTTCACCCCGAGCAAGACGTTTGTCGACGGGACGATCACGCTCCTGAACACACACGGACCGTTCGATCGGTGGGCCAAGTTGTTCGCGTGGAAAAACAAACGGGCGCGCCTGCTGTTGGGTGGCGGCGGGTTGCCCGTCTCGGACTATCAGGTGTTGGCGACGTTGCGGCTCGAAGGCCATCCAGCCGTGCGGGACGATGTGGCCATCTTCTCAGTCCGCGCGCAGGCGTCTCGCCTGGAACAGACGGTGCCCGTGACGGTGTTGACGCGGACGGCCTATCCCACCATGGCCGACGGCGTCGAGGGGAGCTACGCCCCGCTGCTCTATGGCGCGGTCAAGAAAATGCCAGCACCGTGCGTGTCGTCGTACGCCGTGGCCAATCCGGACATTACCGGTCCTCCGCCGACGCTTGAGGAACAGATCGGGCCCAGTTTTCTGCCGGCGGCGTTCCACACGGCTGCGTTTCAAGACGTCTACCTCGTGGCCGATCCCGCGCATCAAGCGCTGGCCGCCGTCACGGGCGTCTGGGCCCGCGAGCGCAGCACCGGCGCGCTGGTGGCCTTACCCACAACGGCCTATACCGTCAACCTGGCCGCGTGCACAGTGACGATCACCGACTACACGTATCGCATCGATCTCATGGACATACTGATCGACGCACGCGTGGCGACGGAGACGTTCGGGGCGATGGTGAGTGACCTCCTGCAGATCCTGGGTGAGCCCGCGGCCGGTGTCGATGCGACGAGCGTGAGCACGACAGACGCCGCCGTGCCGTTCCCCTTGGGGATGTGGATCCGCGAGCCGACGCAGGCCGTCACGGTCGTCAGCCAGTGGCAGCAGTCGGTGCTCGGCCGTGTCTGGGTGTCGCGTGCCGGCGTGTGGACGGTGTCGGCGCTCGATGCGGCCACGGCCATTACGCCGGTGGCCACCCTGGAAGACTACGACTTTGCGCGGTTCGAGCCGGTCTCCCGCATCGACCCGCTCTTCGCGCGGGTGCGGTGTTACCACGCGTTCGCACCGGGCGTCCAGGAATGGCAGGTGGCCGAGGCGCGTGATGACGAGACGGCGTACCTGCAGGAGACCGACGATGCGTTTGTGGTGGAGACGTCGCTCGTCGAGCGCGTCGATGCCGAGCTCATGGCGCAGCGCTATCGGCTGCTCGCCATCTCACCGGACACCTGGATCGACATCGACCTGCGCGGCCTGGCGCTCATGACGACCGAGCCCTTCGATCGGTTGTCGGTGTCGCGGCAGCGCGCGCCGTCGTCGTCAGGCAGCTACGTCGACAAACGGCTCGAGGTAATCGGGTTCGAGAAGCGCCTGAATCCTCCCGGTGTCTCCATTCGGGTGGGCGATCTCTCTGGGATTGCGGATGTGCTCGATCGGGTGCGGGCGTGGGCCTCCGATGCCATTCCCGACTACGCCAGCGCGTCGGCGCTGGAGCGCACGACGTACGCGTTCTGGCACGATGACAACGACGTCGTCACCACCGGGGTGACGACGCACTCGGTGTGGTGGTAAATGGCCTACAACGCAACGAATCCGACGGTCGTCGGGCAAGCCACGCGAAAAAGCGCGTACGACCGTGTCTTCGACAACGCGCGTGCCGTGAAGGAGGCCACGTCTCGCATGCCGCTCGGCGGCAATGCGCTCGCCGAGGTGGCGGACACCGCGTATGTGACGGTGCCAGACCCGATCATTGTGGAGCTGGACGGCACCAATGTGGGCGGGTTGACCGTCGAGGTGCACGCGATGGTGAAGGTCAGGGCGGGCACTGGGCGGATCCGACTCTGGAACATTACGACCGGCGCGATTGTCGGCGCCGAGATCACGTTCACTAACACGACGATCGCGCTGGCGAAGATCACGGGCCTGTCCGTGGCCACGGGCGTCAATCAATACCGGGTCGAGGTGCGCGGCGCCGCGTCCAGCGATCTGCCAACTGTGTACGGCGCGCAATTGGTGCTGCGATGACACAACGATGGTGGATCGTGTGGTTCGGGCTGCTGGCGGTCACCACTGAGGCCGAGGCCCAGCGGACGGAGCGTATTCCAGGCAAAGTCATCATCGAATCGACCGCGACTGATGCGCTCAGCCTGCCGAACAATGGGTCGATCACGCAGTCCGGCAATACCAATGGTGCCGTGTTGCCGCTCATCTCGTCCAACGCGTCAAATGGGACCAGCGCCTACGTCGAGATTCGGCTGGGCAACGACGTCGATTCGAACGCGGGCACACTCCGTCATACCTCGTCTGGGTTCACCGCCACCGGTGCGTATCGCACCAACGCGCTCCACCTCCTCACGACGCGCACAGGCGGCGTCGTGATTGGGTCCACCAACACCGCAGGCGACGTCTATATTCGCGCCGGCAACCTCCTGCACGCGACCTTCAATGCGACCGACACGGGTCGGAACGCCCCCCTGAACATTGATCCGGCCGATAGCAACGGTGGCAATCAGGTGTTGTGGGGCCATCCGAACTCCGAGTTTACGTCGGCACTCGGGGCGTTCAGTGGCACCGGGCTGCCGTTCATTGCGGCGTACGGCTACCACTCGTCGACGGCGAATACCATCGCTCGGGCGTCCGGGACCAATCTGCCCATCGTGATGGCGTTCAACACCACAGGTGGGATCGATATTTCCAAGGGCAACACGGGCACGGCCGATGGCGACGCCACGCTGACCACCCTCTATTCGCTGGAAGGTTCTGGTCAGTTTCGCGTGCGCACAGACGGCACCGCCGGTGGCGTGGCCGTGACGGATGGTACCGACACGGCCCTCTTCTATAAGTCGACGCTCGACGAGGCGTGCATCCGAATCGCGTCGATCGACTTGTTCTGCGGTGACACGACGAGCACGACGACGGGACGCAAGTGGTTCTTCAATCAGCCCTCCGGGTCGGCGGCGTCATTCGATCGCGATACGACCGATGGTGACGTCGTCGAAATCCGACAGGACGGCACCCAAGAAGGGTCGATTAGCGTGAGCGGCACGACCGTCTCGTACAACGCGTTCATGGGTTCGCACTACACGCAGCTCCGACCTGGTCAGCAAGAGCCGAGGGTGGGCGAGGTCGTCGTCTCGACCGGTGAGGTGATCCCCGCCACGCGGGCCGACGACAACGAGCGGTTTGTCTACGTCCAGCGCTCGAGCCGGCGCAATCAGCGCGGCGTCTACGGCGTCTGGTTCGCGTCCTTGAACAAAACTGCTGAGGGCATGAGCTGGGGTGATCCGACGCAGACCGTGTACACCGTTGCCGGTCTTGGCCTGGCACAGGCGTGGGTCACCAACACCTGTGGGGATCTGCGCGTCGGCGATCTCATCGCATCATCACCCCGCGTGGGCCTCGCCGAGCGCCAATGCACGCACGACGGACGCGCCTACGATGGCGTCGTGCGCGACTGGACGCTCGGCAAGGTGTTGGTGCCGGTCGACTGGTCGACGGTGCGCGCGGATGCCGACGGGGCCAAGCGCGTGTTGGTGCCAGTCATTCTCATGGCTGGCTGATTCAACAGAAGGGACAATCAGCGCATGCAACGGCAAAGTCGTATCGAAGTAGCTGCAATTGTGGCGGTGTGTGTGGCTCTGGCGACTGCTGCGCTGAGGGCGCAAGCGACGGAGACCTTGTCGGACGTCGAGTCCTTGAAGGTGGCGCTCCACCGGGCGAAGGTCGACCTGGCACAGCTGCGCGCGGCGGTCGCCGATCGAGACGCGCGCCTGGCCTCGTGCGAACTCAGCGGCGAACGTGCGGCGATTGAGGACGCCCTACGTCTGACACATCCGACGAAGCGGATCAACTGGGAGACGGGCCTATTGGTTGAGCCGTCGGACCCGCCCACGCGATGAGCCCACTTGTCTCAAACGTGAAAATGATCTAGATCTTGTGTCGCGTCCACAGGGGAGTCACGATGAAGGAATGGGGCTATCTCGCCGCGCTGGCGCTCACCATTGCCGTCCACATGTGGACGGCCGCGCGGTTCACCGGGCGGATGCAAGCCACGCTCGACTCGTTGAAGGACGCGGTATTGAGCTTACGCGACGAAATTGCGGAGATGCGCGATCGCCAAGACTCACACGCCGAACGGATCACGCGTGTCGAAACGAAACTGGAAGTCTCAGATGCGCGTCGCCACGCGCCCACCTACAAGGTTGGAACCTCATGACCACCAAGACGGCCCTAGTGATCGCCGCAATCATCGGCCTCGCATCGACACGGCTCGCCGCACAAGCGACGTCGCCCACCAAAGTGCCGACAACCGCGGATGTCGTCGTGCGGTCGACGTATCCCGGTGATGCGGCCGCGCGAGTCTTGGAGATCGACGGCGCCGAAGTCGAGCGCCTGACGACCGCATTTACCGGAGGGGAGATGGTCTTTACCGGCCGTCGCCTGTCGGTCGGGTTGCACCACGTGCGTGTGGGCGCCTGCAATGACTTCGGGTGTGCGTACTCACCGGAACTTCTCGTCGAAGCCGGAGCGCCACCATCGGGCTCACCGACACGTCCGACCGTCAGTGTCGTCGTCACCGTACAGATTCCGTAGCAGGGTGGAGAAGCGGCCATCTCGCCAGCCTCATAAGCTGGATATCGTGGGTTCGAGTCCCACCCCTGCTACCAACGATTGAAGGGGTTCACAACACGCACTATGCCTCCGGGCTATGCAGCACTCGCGGCGGGTCTCTTTTTCCACTTCGCCACACCGGTGTCGGTGGAGTGGGTGTCTGGGCCGGCGCGACCGACGACGGTGTGTGTCCAACAGCCACGTTCGTGTGTCGTGGCGCTGCCACCAGCCGGATGGCCTGATCACTGTTTAGATGGACCTACGATTGTCGCGCTGCAGTGGTCGCCGAACGGCAGCTCGACCACGCGGTCGGACTGGTCCGTCACGATCAGTGCGGGGAGCCCGTTGGCCGCAGTGACTGTCCTTCGGCCGGGCGCCACGTCACTGGCGGTCAATTGGTCTGGCGATGGGCGCGCGTGGCTCCACGATACCAGCACGAGTGTGACCATGGCAGGGCGGTGGGAAGTCACCGCGAGCGATCGACGCGGGTGCACCCTCCACGCGCGGGGGCGTCGATGACACCAGCAGAAACCCGCGCTCGTGCGGCACTTGAAGCTCTGCGATCGGGCGATCCGCGTCCGGCAACGCATTGGATGTCGTCGAGTGCGGCGGCGGCCGTGCTGGGCGTGGGTCGGCGGTCGCTCAACACGTGGGTGAGTCGACGCGTCCTTGAGTCTCGGCCGGTTCGCTTCGACCCACGTCGTCATGTCAATGGCCGTTACGATCGCACCGAGATTAGCGCGCGCAGCATCGCGGTGTTTCGCGATCACGTGAAACCACGACCCTGGCAGAACACGGTGCGCGGTGAGGATCTGCGCATGATTCACGTGCGCCTGACCGTGACCGAGCTTGAGACACTCAGGCAGTACTGTCAGCGCCATACCTTGCCTCGCGATCGTGCGGTTGGTCAGGCGATTCGGGCGTTGATTGAGCAAGAGACGCTGCCACCGGAGATGCGATGCTGAGCGATCGTGATCGCGTCCGGTTAGACGGCGTCGCGCTATCCCTCATCGCCGCGATCGCGCGCGTCTTCGAGGTCATGGCCCGTGATGGCCGCCCGATGATGGTGGCCCCACAGGGTGGCGTGCGCACCGAGGCGCAGCAAGCCGCACTGTATGCCCAAGGTCGGACACGGCCCGGCCGAATCGTCACCCACGCGGACGGCGTGAGGGTCCGGTCGAACCATCAGGTCTGGGCGGACGGCCGTGGCCATGCGGTGGATTGCTGCTTCGCCGACGTGCCGCATTACGACGAGCGCGGTCCATGGACACGATTCGGCGAACTGGTTGAGGCAGAAGGGCTGATCTGGGGCGGCCGGTGGCCTGGGAGTCGCCGGGACCGGCCGCATGTGGAGGAACGACGACCATGAGTATGACACCAACACTCGGCGCGCCGATGGAGCTCTGGGTGCGGCAGCACGGCCCTGATGGCCCGCGCTTCGGACCGTGGCTGCAAGTCCAAGTGGCGGAAGGCCGGCTGACCCGCGACGAAGCGACCGCCCACTGGCACCTGCACCGTGGTGACACACCGGCCCCGGTGTTCGAGGACCATGCCTGAGCTGACCGATCTGTTTGCGTTGCGGGTCGGTCGTGGCCACGACATCGACGCCCGCGGAGGGCGCGTCATCGTCGTCTGCGATCAGCCTCTGCCTGCGCACGGCGAGCAGGGGCCGCTCGAGGTGTGGGCGCTGGAACCAGCCGTCACACGGCTGGCACAGTTGTCCCTCGTGCAGGGCGCTACGTCGCGTCGCTGGCCGCGCACGGCGAAGAATCGCGCCGGCCTCGTCACGGTCGTGTCGCAGATCTCGCTGCCCGACCAGACGTGGCGCGGGCTGTTGTGGGAGGAGCCTGGCGTCGAACACAGGCCGTTTCCCTGCGTCGGCGATCGCGCACTCGCGCTGACCGACGACGCCGTGGTGCACATCAACGGTGGCCAGTACTCCGCCATGGGCATTGCCGGCTGGCTCGGCAACGGCGTGGGCTGGGTCGGGACCGATCAGCTGCGCGAGCGCTACGCGCATCTTCCTGGTTTCTGGGCCTGGGACGCGACGGAGGATCGCCGGTGGGTGGTCGGCTCAAGCACGACGGGGCCAGACCGGTGCTTGCTACGCGGCCCGCTCGGCCGCGTGTATCGCGTGTTTGAGGGGCTGAGTTTCGAGCCGCGCGTGTCACGTGGTGATGACGGGCGGATCTGGGTCACGGCCGCCGGTGCCAACAACCGACTGCGGATCGGGGTCTGGACCGAGGACGAGCTCGAGACATTAATCGACGATGAGGAAGGACGACCCATGGTGGAAGTGACAATCGGCGGCTACGTCGACGCGGGCGTCGCGCCCTGTGTTGCAGGCTTTTCATACACGAGTGTCGGCGCCGTCAAGGTATGGAAGCAAGTCCGTCCGGTGGGCGATCCGCACTTTCAGGAAGTGGAAGTGCCTCCGTCGGCGGCGGGCTTCTCATCGGTCGAGCTCACGCGGCCTGGCGTCTACGAGCTGCGGATGCGAGCCGAAGGCGCCACCGGCGAGCAGGCGGCGACTGGTCGGCAACGGCTCATCACCGTGCGGGAAGCGTCGCGGCCACTCGTCATCATCAGCTCGGACCAGTTGGCGACGCTCGAGGCGCATCTGGCCGAGGTGGCCATGCAGATTGAGACGGTGGCGCACACGGCCCGCCCGCGGAACGTGGTGTCGCTGTACTGCACGCGCGTGGCCAACGGCGCCAGTCCGGTGGAAGTTGAGGACGAGCTGATCTCGTCCGTCTACCAAGAGGCGATCGACGCGCTGGTGGCGTTGAAGCGCGCGCATGATGAGGACGGCGCATGATCGTCGGCATGAACCTTGGCTTCGGTAATCGTGAGGCGCGGCACGTGCTCGAGCAGGTGCGCTCGTGGGGCTGCCGGTCGATCCGCACGGACGCCTACATGGCTGGCGGTCATGGCACCACGCCGCAGCTCGTGCCGCTCGAAGTCTTGCACGGCTACAGTGAAGACGCCGTCGCACTTGATCTAGATGTTTTGTGGCTGGTCTCCCAACCGCTCCGGACGGGCGTGCCGGACACGGACGCGATGTGTCGCCGTGCGGAAGCGGTCGCCTCGCTGCCTGGCACCTACGCCATCAACGGGGGCTGGGAGGGCAACGACTCCAAGGCCATGTTTTCTCCGAAGGACATGGCGGCGGTCGGCAATGCGCTGCGCGCGGCGGTGCCTGCGCACGTGCCCGTGTGGCTCAACCTAACGAACAACACGATTCGCAAGAGCCTCGAATACGTCCGAGACGCCCTGGACGCCGGTCTCGCCGAGCACGTCGGAATCGACGTGCACCCGTACCAGACGACGAACTTGTTCGGGATGCCGAACGACGCCGGTTTCCGCTCGGCACCCGAGATGTGGCGCGCCTGGCACGCGTTGGGTCGGCCTCTCCTTGCGGGTGAGTGGGGCGGCACCACGGCCCGACAGACGACCGGCGGCGTCCGCATCGGTGGCACGCGGATTGGTGGGCGCGTCGTGCGTTACACCGACCTCGACGTCGCGCGCTACATCCGCCAGAGGCTGGACGAGCAGCGGCAGATGGGCGTCGTGCGGTCCTACGTCTTCCAACTACGGGATGGCCTCACGTCGGTGCTCGGCGAGCGCGATCGGCTCTATGAGCACTGTCACGGGTGTCTCACTCTCGACGGCTCGGAGAAACCGTGCGTCGAGTCCCTTCGATTGTTCACTGGGGTCGCAGCATGAACGAACCGGTCATTCCCACACAAGACCAATACCTCGACGTGCTCACCTGGTTGCGGGAGGAGGTCTATCCCGGCTTGGTGCTTCAGCCTCTTGACGATCGCGGCATCGTGGCGTGGTTGTGTGAGACCTACACGCGGGAGCGACAGGCGGTCGCTCATCTCGATGCGAAGCACCGCGTCTTCAAACACATCAAGGATGTCGTGCAGCCCCCGCCAGCGTTGGCACCAATGTCCCTCCGCGCGCCGCTCGGGATTGCTCGGAATAGCTTCGTCGACGCGGCCGGCGTGCCTCGTTTCGTCGTCATGTGTCACGCCGGCAATCTGTTCGGCGAGTGGCTCAGAAACCGCGACAAAGCCAAACGTGTCATCAGTCGCCTGCGCGCGCGCGGGTACTACGGCAGTCGGTGGTGGACGCGCTGCCGCGGTGACTGGTGGGTCCGCAATTTCGGCGAGTGGGGGCAGGAGATCACGTCGCGCTATTGGGATGAGATGAGCCTGTTCATCGAGGCCCATCGTGACGAAGGTCTCGTCTTTCACACGGGTGCTGGCGACCTGCGGTTCATTGGTGAATCCGCCGAGGACGAGTACATCGACGGCATGTCGGCCCTCGCGAACACGTACGCCGCTCAGTTCGCGTATTTCGAATACGTGAACGAAGCGCGTGACACCGACGACACCGAGAGCGATGGTCGCGTGCGCCCCTACGATGCCCTTCGGGACATGGAGCGATTTCGACGTCTCACAGGTGAACGCATTCTCTGTGGGCTCTCGGCGTATACCGGTCACGAGGACCATGTCCACTTTGGTGAGTGGACGGCGCCGTGGATGCGGCATCGCATCGTCCACGTGCTGCGCGGTGGCCGTTGGTGGGACAAGATTCGCCACTTGATGGGGCTGCGCTACGAACAAGCTGATGTGCCCTGGCTCCATGGCGAGCCGTGGGGCGTTGGGCGCCGAGTCTCGGCGATGGAGAACCAACACGAGCTCACACCTGAACGGATGGCTTTGGGCGCGGCGCAAGCCTCGCTGTTCGGCGGCTGGTGGACCTTCTTCTCGTCGCCCGGCGTGATCGTGGGTGATGAGCAGTTCGACGACCAGCCCGGATTTGCGGAGACCCCACGTGTCGTGGCGGCGTTGCAACGCGCGCTCGACGACCGTGGGCTCGTGCCTGGGCAGATGCGCATGACGCATGGTGGCGTCGGCCGAGACAACGTGTTCGAGATTGACCGGTCGAGCGGCCCACATGCGCGTATCGACCAATTGGTGAGCACGGACCGCCGGCACGTCGTCGCAACCATCTACGGCCCGCAACGCGTGCATTGGCGCGAGAAGGGCCGCGTCAAGAAGACCGCTCTCAACCTTGAGACGGGCGAATGGGCCGAGCTGGATGCGATGAACGCCGACAGACCGTGCGTCGTCGTTGGCGAACTCATGTAGGGAGGGTGAGGCATGGAACCGAATGTAGTGACATCTCAAGTGACGACGGCCGCGCTGGTCGCGTTCGTGCTCCAGTGGGCCAAACGGTCACCGTGGTGCCCGTGGCTACAGGCCGACGACAAGCGGGTGCAGTTCTATCTATCGGGCGTACTCGCGCTCGCGACGTCGCTCGGCATCGCGTACACCTGGAATGCCGACACGGGCACGCTCGTCATTACCGGCCTCTCCTGGTCGACCATTGGTCCAGCCGCTTGGGATTGGATACGGCAATGGGTCATGCAGCAAGCCGTCTACCAAGGTGTCGTGCAACGGGGCCAGGTGCGCGCCAAGGAAGTCGTGGTCGTCGATCGGTCCGCCACGAAGGAAGACGTCCAACGCGCGCTGGCGACAGCGCTTGAGCAGGTCTATCAGCAGGAAGGCGGTGCAGCGTGAGGCTTCATGTCTGGGTGCTGTTGACGGTGCTGGCCGTAGGGTGTGCGACACCTGCACCACAACTCGCGCCGGAGCACCGAGAGGCACAAGAGACCCTCGATCAGATCGCGCGTGCGAGGTCTGCTGTTCGGTGGTTTGCGGCGATTCGAACGTCCTTGCAGGCGTTCGGGTCACTTGAAGATCAATTGCACGCGTCCGGTCGCATTGACGAGGTCACGCATGCACGGCTCGAGGAGTGGGTCGGGATCGTGCAGGATGCAGGCATCGCGGCCTTGACCGCCATCGAGCGGGCCGCACAGGAAGGCCAAGCCACCGGTCGCCTCCAGCTCTCAGCGGAGTCGGTGCGAGATCTGGGCGCGCGTGTCGCCACGTTGTCGGCGCGTGTGGCCATGTTGACCGATCCGATCGCTGGCACTCAGTTGTCGACACTCATCGAGAGCGCGGCCGGCATGATTCGACTCGTCCTGCAGACGCTCGATCCGGCTGGAATCGTGCCGTTGGAGGGAGCTGCCGACGTGGCCGTTCCACGGATCCGACCGCTCGCGGATGCGACCGGCGTCGATGCCACCACGCACGCGGTGGTCGAGAGGCCATCTCCAGGCGTGCCGTTCGTCTACATCCCGTTGCGCGTCGTCGGTCCGCGCCAGTTGCCGATCCCATCGGTCGCGACTGGGGGTGTGCAGTGACTCTTGAGCGAACCCGTCGGGCGGTCGAGGACGTCGCCGCGATTGTCGGGATCGTCGCGCCTGCAGTGCCGGCGTTTGTGGGAGCGGTACAGTTGGTCGTGGGACTCTTCCGACACCCGCCAACCAAGGAAGACGGCACGACATGGACGCCTGAGCAGATCCGTGATCGCGTGGCGTCTGATTTCACGCTGCTCTACCGTGAAGCAAGCGCCGAACGGCAGGCGTGGAACAGCTGGAAGACTCGCACGAGCGAGTGAGACTCACCTTGTGACGTTCGCGTGCTCGTCGACGTCTCGCTGGGACATCACCCGCCCCTGGTGATAGGGACGCCTCGACGGGCACGCGCAACCCGTTCTCGCCGCGCCACGGTGGATGCACGCTGTGGCGGCGGCTCCGGGGCCTCATAGCCGACCGGCAGCCCGTGATCGGCGTAGTACTCGAGCAACCGAATACACACGGTGCGCATGCCGACGTCGTCGAGCGCTGCCCGCGTGTGCGCTTGATGCCAGGTTGCCCACGGGATCGAGCGGATCTCGTAGGAATGCCCACCAGTGATCGGGTACGCCTTACGGTAGCGCGAAGGCATGGACACGATGCGGATACCGGCCTGTGTATCTCTCGGACCGTTGCCTCTGGGAACTGCGCTGGGAACTTTCGCCCGTCCTGAGCCGGACTTTAGCGGACTCTTCTGGACTTTCTTGGACATATTCACTAGCGTTTCTTGGCGCGCCCGGCAGGAGTCGAACCTGCGACCTTTGGCTCCGGAGGCCCACGCGACACCCACCAGCCCGGCGGCGCCTCTCGCTGGTAGTGGCTTCCTGCTCAACGTGTTACTGCGGCGTGTGCCTGACCCGCGTCACGGCTGGGAACTCCCGTTGGGAACTTCTCACCGACTTTCGCCCATCAGCAGGGTCGGTGTGATGGCGACCTTTTCAGCCGTTCGGTAGCTGCCGCTGTGCCCACTCATCGAACTCTTGCTCCGCCAGTCGTTCGGCGTCCTCAGCCGTTTCTCCCCAATGTTCATGAAACGGCCTGGCTGAGATCTCTCGTTGCTCGCCAGACGGGGTGCCGTAGAAGACCCTCTCCACCCGAGCGGCAAAGTTGTGGCGGCCAAGGGGCCGTATTTTCTCCGTCCGTATTGCACATCGGTACTCACCGCCGCCGACACGAACTGTGTAGGTCATAGCCGCTCTCTCTCGGTGGAAGCCGTCGCAGGCGACATCGCCGTCGAGAGCAAGGCGCCGATCCGATCGACGGCTGACCGATCCACATCCACATGGGCCGCGACGGTGTAGCGCTTGGTCGTGCGTAGATCCGTATGCCCAAGGAGTCGCGCGACCGTGGGCTGATCGCCGGTCGCGCGGTAGATCAGGGCACCGAAGGCGTGACGCAAGTCGTAGGGTGTGAGTCCGTCGACGTCCGCGGCCGTGCACAGACCATCCTTGACGGCATGACGCGCCGCCAGTCGGAACGACGTGCGCATACTCGATGTCGAGAATGGCCCGAACGCCTCGAGGCGCACGACCTCCGCCCAAATATCCGCCACGACCGGCGCGATCGGCACGACGCGCGGCGCCGTCGTGCGACCCTTGGCACGACCTGGAACCAGCAGCGTCAGCGAGACCGGATCAAATGAGCTCGGCTCGAGTTGTTGCACGACCTTCTGCGGCAGGCCTGTCGCGGCCATCAGGAGTAGCCGAGCACGCGTCGCCGAGCGCGGCATGGTGGCGAGCACGGCGCCGATGGCCTGCAGCGATCGCGGGCGCGTCACAGGCATGGGCACACGCGGCACCGCGGCACGCTTCACGGGGTTCGGCGCGTCTGGTCCGTCGAGTACCGTCCAGACGTGACGTAGGGCGTTCCGTCGATGACGCACTGTCTGTGCGGACAGCCGCTCGGGCCGCCGGCCACCCTTGCGCGTGGCCGCGCGCGTGACGGCATCACCTTCGGTGAGCCACCGATGTAGCATGACTTGCACCTCGGCCGTCGTGATACTGCTGCGCAGGCGGTGGCCGCCCAGTGCGTCGCACCAGCGCTCGAGCATCATCGTGCGCGTGCGGATCGTCGGCATCGCCGCAACCGCGCGAAGGTAGGTGCGCACATCGGCCTCGAGTGAGCCACGCGAAGCCGGCGTGTCTTGGTAGGCGAGCCGCGTCCGGTCACGCCACGCGTGCATCGTCGCGACGGGCGTGCCGAGGGGAAACGCTTTGCGATGGAGCTCGCCGTTGACACGCACCACCGCGCGCCATCCCGCGCCGTGTCGCTCAATCCCAGACGTGGCCATCACTTGCCCACGGTGAGCCGCTGAATGTTCTCGACGCTGGCGGTGATCTGTTGTGACACGTAGATCACTTGGGCCAGCCCGATCAGGCCAAGTGCCACACCGATCACGGCCGCATTAGAAGCCCCTTTTCGGACCGCTATTCCTCCGCACACCAGCGCTGCCGGCACAAGGAAGACCGCGGCGAAGTACGGCATCACCACGCTGGCCACGCCCAGCCCGACACTACAGAGCGCGAGTGTGTCGCCTTGCGACGCGTTCGCCCGTGGGTCTCGGCCTGACAGGATGACCGGTGCACCACAGTGTGGGCATGTCACGGCCTGACTCGAGACCTGACGATTGCACTCGCGACAGTGAACCAGCGCCATGATCAGGACACATCCTTTCCTAGCTGATCTGTACGAGTGGTAGGCAACTCCTGCGGTGTCTGAGGGTGTCCTTCCGCGCCGGGCGGCGGTGTGAACCGCAGCACGCGAAGCGGCTGCGGGTGCGGGGGGCTCACACCGCGTGCTCGTTTGGGTCGCCAGCCTGGTCGAGCAACGTCAACACAGTCAGAATGACCTTTTCGCGATCTCGTTGCGGAAGCCGTCTAAAGGCGTCCACGAGGATCCGCTCACCATCCATCACAACGGCCTCCGTCGCCGTACGTTCGCCTTCGGTCTTGCTAGCTATCAAGTCCTCTGGTCGACGCCCAACTGCGCTCGCGATGATGTCAAGGGTTTCAAGGATCGGCCCGATCGTCATCTGCCGTCCGGCCCATCCCTTTTCGGCGCCAAACTGCTCGCGACCCCACTTATCTCGATCGCCCCAGATCCGTGATCCCGTTGAGCTCCACCAATCGGCTAGCCACTTCGCGGCCCTGGCCCGTGGGTTGTCTGGCGGAATCGCTAACGCCTTGCGGGTACGACGCACAGCCATTGAGGAATTTCGGCTCATCCTACCGAAAGTAGTCCCAGTTATCACCACACAACGTCTCATTTCTGCACAGCGAACATGGCAGAGCTTGCGAATACTTATTGACATCCGATATATGTGGATGTAGATTCAAACAATGGAAGTGAAACATTCGGAAATCGCGCGAGTCCTGGCTGCCAGAGGGTGGCGTCAGGAAGATCTCGCCGAAGCTCTGGGTGTATCCAAGGTCGCCGTCAGCGCGTGGTTCTGTCGTCGTCGGACGCCGTCGTATGTCCTGATGCTGCGCATGCGCGACGAGTTCGGGATTCCCCTTGAGTCTTGGCAGCATTCGGTTGGCCGAGAGGTGGCGTCATGAGACACGTGTCCGACTGGGTGAGTGGCGCGATGCTGATCGCGATCAACACCTACAAAGCACAGGATCCCACGCTTCCGGAGGATGACCGCGTACGAGACGTGCTCGCCGCGTTCGTGATCGCGTTGCCAAACGACATACGTGTGCGCGACATCACGCCAACCGTGTTGGACGCGTCGCAGAAGGTGCTTCCGGCGGCGAGTTGACTCGTCCGTCTATTGGCTGGTTCCCAAACATCGACCCTTCTTTCGACGGAGCTGAGCTGTGATTGTGACGCTCGATCTTTCTCCTGATGTCGTGCGACGCCTGAACGAGGTGCGCGTCAACGAGGGCCACTCGTTCGAGCGACAGATTGTCGACGCGTACGAGGGCTACTACAACGCCGTCGAAGAGGCGCGTCAGCATTCACGCCGTCGGCGCGTCCGTGCCGCGGTTGAGGCGCATTTCGGTCGTCGGTCTGGAGCGGCGCGGTGACCGCCGTGGCTGTGTCGCCGGCCGTCGACGCCATGGTGGCGCTTCACGAGCTCCCGCTCGTCTGCACCGACGCGGATCTGCAGCAGTTGCTGCAGGTCTCTCGGTCCACGTTCTTCGAGTTGAAGCGCGCCGGTCTTCTGCCCACGCGGTTGCGGGTCACGTCTGCGCGACAGGCGCGGTATAGCCGTGTCGCGGTCTTGGGCTGGCTGCAGGCCGGTGGAGCCGTCCGGAGGTCGCATGCGCGCGCCCGTGTCTGACGTCTCGCGAAGCCGGTTGCGGCAGCTTGGTCGGACGACGTTGCCGCTCTTGTATCTCGATGCGGGGAGCTTCGATGGCGTGTCGCGACTGGCTGCGATGCGTCTCATCGTGGCCGGTGCGAGCCCGGTCACGCGGAGGTGGCCCATGGTCGACAGTCTGTCCGCGTGTGTGCAGTCCGGCGTTGACGCGGTGCGCGTCAGCGTGCTGATGACCGCTGCCTTGGCGGGGTTTCTGGCTGGCGCGCTGTGTGCGCTGCTGGCCCTCGCGACGACCGTCGAGCGCATTGGTCGACCGTCGTATCAAGAACGGGATGTCTAACGTGAAGTCCGAGATCATCGACACGCCAGAGGACGCGAACGCTGCGCTGGTGCAGTGGCGGAAGCAGTACCACGTCGTGTCGCCCGTGACTGAATTCGTGACGCCGTTTCACCCGGCGATCTATCTGGCCGCCAGCGTCGTGCAGTTGTCGCCAGAGGTCGACACCCGCGGTCGAGGTCACGACACCTATTGTGACGACGCCATCATGCGCCAGGACGAACGCGCCGTCGCCAAGGGTGGGCTCATGAAGTTGTGCCAGGCGGCCGGATTGGTGTGGACGGAACGATGCGGTCGCCGTGATGGTCGTTCCCATACGTACGTGTGGGAGTACTTCGCCGGAGGCCATGTCCGCACCTTCGATGACGACCTCATGCTGATGACGGGTGAGTGCGAGATCGACTTGCGTGATGGGTCTTCGCAGATCGGGGGCTGGACGCCGACCGCGTGGGCCGACGCGATGCAGCAGCACGGCCGTCGACGCGGCACGCCGACCATCAACGGGTGGACAGAGGCACGCGTGCTCGACGCACGGTCGATGGGGCTGCGACATGCGGAGACCAAGGCGAAGTTGAACGCCGTGCGCGCCGGACTCGGCATTCGATCCACCTACACGGTCGACGAACTTGAGCGGGCCTTTCTGGTCGTGCGGGCGGCGCTGAAGCCTGATCCGTCGGTGGTGCGGGCGGAGGCGACGAGTGCGGCGCGTGCGTTGTACGCACCCCAGGTGTCTGATGGTGGGCCGGAGCGGGAAGGGGAGTAGTGCTCGCGATGGCGACGTTTGTGCACATCGGAGACACGCATTTGCGTCTAGCCCCTGGCGCCCCTGTCCGTCAGTTTCGCGATCCCTTGCCGGCCTTGCTGCCGGGACGCGCGTGCCTCGAGGCCCTGGACTGGATTTTGAAAGACGCCGCGTCGATCCCTGACCTCGCGGCGTGGCTCTGGCCCGGCGATCTCTACGACGCCACGTCGTCCGTCGAGGACCGCGTCGCCTTGTCGCATCGGGTCGTGCTGATGGCCGATCGTGCACCCGTGGTTATCGTCTATGGCAACCACGATCAGCCGCTGGACCTGGCCTGGTTGCGGTGGCTCGGACACGGTCGCCATCAGGTGGTCGTCGTGGACCGACCGTCCGTTGTGACGGTCCGCTGTGCGACCGGCGAGCGGGCGGCGATCTTCGCGATTCCCTACCCGACGCGCGGCGGGCTGATTGCCGCCGGCACACCGGCCGATCAGGTGCACGCCGCTGGGCACGCCGCGCTTGATGCGATCTGCGCCCAAGGTCTTGCCGACCTCGAAGCGTCCGGCTGCGCGATGCAGCTCGTGATCGGGCACGCCAACATCGCGGGATCACTCAGTTCAGCGGGTCAGCCCCAGATCGGTCAGGAAATCGAGTTGGCGCCTGCGCTGCTCGAGCGGTTCAAGCCGCGCTACATCGGCTTCAACCACATCCACCGGGCACAGTCGATCCTATGCGGCGGCGCACGGGCGCTCTACGCCGGGTCGATCTGTCGTCAGGATTGGGGTGAGACCGAGCGGAAGAGCTACGTCCGTGCCAGCTACGACGATCGTGCGCCTTGGCCGTGGCACCTGATCGAGATCGAGATTCCCGTGGCGCCCATGTACCACGTCGAAGCGCGACTGACACCGGAGGGCCTCGACGACGTGCGCGTCACGCGCGGTCCTGAGGGCGAGACACTCGACGAACCCGCGTCATGGGAAGGCTGCGAAGTCCGTGTCCGGTATCGGTTCCTCGCATCGGACCGCGCGCGGCTCGACGAGTCCATGGTCCGCGCGCGTTTCGGGTCGGCGCTGCGGCTGGAGATTGACGCGGTCGTCATTCCCGATCGGACTGTGCGCGCGCCTGACGTGGTCTACGCCTCGAGCGTGACTGACAAGGTGCAGGCGTTCGTGCTGCCCACGATGCCAGACCTCGACGCCGCTGAGCTCGCCGACAAGGTCGCCCAGCTGCAGGCGCTGTCAGATGACGCGGCCGTGCAAGCGTTTCTGGGGCGTTTGTCCGTAGACGTTTGTGGACTCGAAGGGGTGACTGTGTGACGCCGTACTACGCGGACAGCAACGTCACTCTGTATTGCGGCGACTGTCGCGACGTGCGCATCGAGTCTGATGTGACGATCGCGGATCCTCCCTACGGAGAGACATCGCTACCGTGGGATCGGTGGCCGGATGGATGGGTTTCAACGATCGTGAGTCGGTCACTGTGGTGTTTCGGATCGCTGCGGATGTTCCTGGACCACGTTGGTGACTTCCGAGCCTGGCGGCTGGCCCAGGACGTCGTGTGGGAGAAGCAGAACGGTTCGAGCTTTCACCGTGATCGGTTCAAGCGTGTACACGAGAACATGACGCACTGGTATCAGGGTTCGTGGTCCACGTTGTACAGGAGTCCCATCGTCACGGCAACGGCCGTGCGTCGTCAGGTGCGTAGAAAACAACGACCACCGCACACAGGAAGCATTGGAGGCTCGAGCTACACGTCCGTTGACGGAGGGCCCAGGATGCAGCGGTCAGTGATCCGCGAGCGCAATTGTCACGGCTATGCCGATCACCCAACTCAAAAGCCGGTCGCGATCATTCACCCGCTCGTTGAGTATTCGTGCCCAATCGGAGGGCTGGTGTTCGTCCCGTTCGCTGGCGTGGGTAGTGAGCTCATTGCCGCGAAGTCTTTGGGCCGCTCGGCGGTTGGCGTCGAAATCAATGAGCGCTATTGCGAGATGGCGGCACGTCGCCTCAGCCAAGTCTTGCCGTTGGCGTACGAGGGCCTCGCATGAGCGCGGTCCGGGTTGTTGACCTGTTCGCCGGTGCTGGCGGCGCATCGACTGGCCTGATGTTGGCCGCGCACGCACTGCGACAGGCGGTTCGTGTCTCGGCGATCAACCACTGGCCCGCCGCGGTGAAGACTCACGCGGCCAATCATCCCGAGGCTGATCACTTGTGCGCGTCCGTTGAACACGTCGATCCGCGCGAGGTCGTGCCCGGTGGTCGGGTGCACCTACTGATGGCGGGGCCCGAGTGCATCTTCTTCTCCTCCGCCCGCGGCGGGAAGCCGGTGAACGACCAGCGAAGGTCAAGCGCGTGGCAGATCCAGCGTTGGGCCGAGCTCCTCGACATCGACCACATCTTGGTCGAGAACGTGCCCGAGTTTCAGGCGTGGGGCCCACTCGGATCGGATGGGCGGCCACTGAAGCGACGGAAGGGTGAGATCTATCAGGCGTGGCTTAGGGCGCTCGAGGCGATGAACTATCGCGTCGAGGCGCGGGTGTTGAACGCGGCGGACTTCGGAGAAGCCACGACGCGTCAACGACTCTTCGTGCAGGCGCGCAAGGGACGCGGCTTAATCACGTGGCCGGAGCCGACGCACGCGAAGGCGCCAACGACACACCTGTTCGGTCAGTCCGTGCGGTGGCGCGCGGCGCGCGAGATCATCGACTGGTCTGTGCCGTCGACGTCGATCTTCCGTCGGAAGCGGCCATTGTCGCCGAATACGCTCCGCCGAATCGAGGCGGGCCTCAAGCGGTTTGGTGGTGACGCGTTCGTCCTGCCACAGCAGAGTGGTGGGGCGCCGCGTGAGACGGGCGCGCCGTTGCCGACGGTGGCGTGTGGAGGTGCGATTGGGTTGTGTGAGCCGTTCATACTGCCGCCGCGGCACATGAATGTTGGTGACGTGGATTCTCTTGAACGTCCGCTTCGCACGATCACCGCATCTGCTGGCCACGTATTTGGCCTCGTCGAGCCGTTTTTGGTGCCGATGTATGGCGAACGTCCGGGCCAGGCCCCGCGCACGCACGGCGTCGACGAACCTGTGCCGACCATTCCGGCCACCGGCGGAGGCAAGTTCGGCCTCGTGGAGCCCTTTGTCGTCACGATGCGCGGCACTGAGCCGAGCCATCTCGATGCGTCGGCCTCGTCGGACGATCCGCTCCGCACGGTGTCGGCGTCAGGCACACACCACGGCTTGGTCGAGCCGTTTATTGTGACGCCTGGGGGGGCCAACCTCAGGCGTGGACGGTCCGTCAACGAGCCGTTGCCGACCGTCACATGTTCAGAGCGGTTTGCACTCGTGCTCCCCGACGGGATGGATATCCGGTTCCGGATGCTGCAGCCGCACGAACTCGCGGCCGCGATGGGCTTCCCGTCCGACTATCAGTTCCTTGGCACCAAGGGCGATGTCATCCGCATGATCGGCAACGCGTGGAGCGTCCGTGTGGCGCAGGCGCTGTGCGAGACCATCTTGGCGCGATGGACCGTCACCCCGCGGTCACGTCGTCGGAGGGCCGCATGAGGATCGACACCATCGAGGCGTGCGGCATCCTGCGGTTTCGTGACCCACTCGCGGTGGACTTACGACAGTTGCCGGCGGGGCTCATCGCGATCGTGGGGCCGAACGGGTCCGGTAAGACGTCCTTTTGCGAAGCCGTCACAGGGACGCTGTACCGCACGTTCCCCTCCCGACCGGACAAGGGGATCGTTGACTACGCCCACGACCGCCAGAGCGTGTTACAGGTGCGGTTCACGCTCGGTGAGGACAGCTACCGCGCGCGTCTCCATCTCGATGCCGGTCGGCGGGCGAGCGAGGGCGTCGTTGTGCGCGAGACGCCTGCCGGCGACGTTGTGCTGACGGATGGGAAGGTCTCGAGCTACGACGAGGTGCTCACGCGGCTCGTGCCCCCGCAAACGTTGACCCTCGCCTCGGTGTTCGCGGTGCAGACGCGTGCGGGCAGTTTCGCGCGGTTGGATCGGAAGAGCCGTCGGCAACTCTTTGCTGACTTGATTGGGTTGGACCACTACGCCCGGATGGCGTCCACCGCGAAGGCGGCGGCCGGGATCTACGCCGCCGCGCTCGAGCGCGTGCAGTGGCGTCTGCAACGACTGCGAGACGCCTCCTCGTTGGGCACGAGTGAGGCCCTTCACGCGGCATTGGTCGACGCGGATGCGCAGCTCGCCGCGCTGGCGGATCAGGTCTCGGAGGCCACCGAGACCCACCGTGTAGCGCGCGCGCGGGGCCAGGTGTCGCGTCAGGCGCTGACAGCGGCCCAGCAGGCCCTGGCCGAAGCCGTCGCGACGCAGGCGAGGCGCGGCGATCTGACAGCTCAATCGATCGCGTCGTCCGGTCGGGTCGTCGCGGTACGCGCCGAGGTCGCTGGCGAGCGGGAGGCCCAGGAACGGGCGTTCAAGGCCCAGCAGGCTGATCTGGCTCGCCGACGCGAGAATAACGCGCAGGTGTTGGCGGATGCTGTCGCGATTCGCGCCGCGGTCGATCGGGTGGACGCCATCCAGCAGCGCGACCGTCCGGCTGCCGCGGCGCGGCTAACGGCCGCGCAGGAGTCAGCGCTGGTCGCGGCGCAGCAGGTGGCGGTGCTGGACCAGTTGTGCCGCGTGGCCGAGACGCAGCAGCGAGATCTCGCGCAGGCGGAGTCCACGGTCTCGCTGCTGACGACAGTGCCGTGCGGCGGTGTCTCGCCCTACGCCTCGTGCGGATTCCTTGGTGGCGCGATGGCGGCACAAGCCGCGTTGCCTGATCTCCGGGTGTCCGTGCGAAGTGCCGCGCAGGTCTTCGACGAACGGGAGGCCGCTCGGGCGGCGTCCACGGTTGCGGAGGAGACGCTACGCGCCTGCTCGCGTGAGCTGACATCGCTCGACGGTGAGGCGCAGGCGTTGGCGCCACGCCTGCGCCTGTCAGATGCCCTCGCGCGGGCGGAAGCGAGGCTGTCGGAACTCGACGCCCAACAGGCGCAAATCGACATCGACCATCAGCGGTCGATCGAGGCGCTCGACGCGAGACTCCACGCCGCATTGGAACGTGAGGCGGAGACGTCGCGCGCGATCGTCGCGGCGCTCGACGCGCTGCCGTCGTTGGACGTCTTCGAGTCACGCGCGACGTCCGTGCAGGCGTGTCAGGCGCAGCTGGTCTCAGACGACGCAGCGGTTGACGCCGCATCGGCGCGTGTGGCGATGCTGACCGCTCACCACGCCACGGTGGCCGCCGATCGACGCTTGCTGGCTGAGCGCCTGTCAGCGGCGCAGGCACGTGACGCCGAGGTCGCGGCCTGGCTACCGCTTGAGGCTCGCCTGCACGCCGAGGATGTGGCGTGGCGTCGGCTCAGTGAGGTCTTCGGGCCGGAAGGGATTCCGACGCTCGAGATTGACGCGGCTGGTCCGACGGTGTCCGCCCTGGCGAACGATCTCCTGCACGTCTGCTATGGCGGCCGGTTCTCGTTGGAGCTGGTGACACAGGAGCCAAAAGCGAGCGGGAAAGGCACCAAGGAAACCTTCGAACTGAAGGTGTTCGACCAGTTGTCGGGTGGGGCGCCGCGCGATCTCACGGATCTCTCTGGCGGCGAGCAGGTGGTCGTCGAAGAGGCGCTGAAGTGCGCGCTGGCGTTGTTCATGGCGCAGAAGAGCCCGACGCCGTGGCGAACATGCTTCCGCGATGAGACGACCGGTCCGCTCGACGCCGCGAACGCGGCGCAATACGTGCCGCTGCTGCGACGGGTGCGTGAACTCGGCCGGTTTCATCAGGTGTTGTATGTCACCCATCACCCTGACGCCGCGCGGTTGGCGGACGCGCAGCTCCGTTTCAACGACGGCACGGTGACGGTGGCGCTGCCGCCGTACTAACCACGGGAACAGGGAAGGGAGAGAGACGCCTGGGAAGTGCCACGGTTGTGAACTTGACCAACTTCGCGCGAGGCGCCGTCGGAGAGCTCTTCAACGAGCATCTGTCGCGGATCGGCGAGAACATCCTTGACGTCAATACCGAGCCCAAGGCGAAGCGGAAGCTGACGCTGACCTTGGAGTTCGCGCCCGAAGAGGATCGCCGCGAGGTCACGGTACACGTCTCGACGAAAATCGGGCTGGCGCCGCTCCGTCGTGCGAAGACACGGATCTTCATTGGTCGCGTGGGACAGCACCTGCGTATTGAGGAAGAGGACTCGCGGCAAGGCGATCTGTTCCAACCGACGGCCCTCAAGCCGGCGGAGGCGAGCGCGCCTGTCTCGACGACGCCACCGAGCGCGCCACCCGCGTCGTAAGGTTCGTTCGAATCGGCGGTCGATGGCTGGTCAGATCGCGGGTGCGAGGCCCCAAGCCAGGGAGGGCCCACCGTACGAGTCCGCCCGCGACACCGAGTTTCGTTCAGTTGGGGCTGACGCCCCGGAAAGGCTGTGTGACACGTGCATGAGAACGTAGCGACAGAAATCGTCGGGTTGGCGGAGAAGCCTCAGGTCGTGGATGTGGGTGGCATTCCCTACTTGCTGAAGCCGGATGGGTGGACCGCGGTCGACGGCCGCACACCTGAGTCGGCTGCGCCGACGCTCGAACTGGCGACGGTGTCCGGCCTCGGGGACTACCTGCAGCACAACCGTGACGGGTTCGAACGGACCACCTTGACCGCACATGTGGTGTCGCCCCAACGGATTCACGTCTGGCGGGCGGTGCGCGGCGTGAAGGCGCAGCGATTGTGTCGCCGCGGTCACGTGCGAGGCGCTCGTTGGTGCAGAGAGCTTCAAGTTCGGGCACTACTACACGCTCGAGCAGTTGGTGATTTCCCTGCAGGCGCTCTTCGTGGACGAGGGTGATCGTGCCCGTACGTTGGCGCTCTTGGGCTCCATTCGGTCGGATGAAGTGGTCACGGCGAACGATGACGGCATCACGCAGACTGTCATCGCGCAGGCCGGCGTCGTGCTGAACAGGCAAGTCGAGGTGCCGAACCCGGTCACCTTGGCGCCGTATCGGACATTCCGCGAAGTCGATCAGCCGACGAGCCCGTTCGTCCTGCGGCTCGCGACTCCCCACGGGCAGAAGTTGCCGCAGGCGGCGCTCTTCGAAGCGGACGGAGGCGCCTGGCGGTTGGTAGCGATGGAACGCATCGGACGTCTGTTGCGCACCACGGTGCCTGACGACGTCGCGGTCATCGTCTAGGAACAAGATCTAGATCTTGCGTTGGGGACAAGGAGGAGAGCCGTGGTGTCGCGTACGCCATCTCGTCAGCGAGTAGACGCTTTTGTGGCGTTTCTGCGCGCCCACGCGGACGGACGGGCACGCGCCGTCACGGCTCGCCGGCTGGCGTCCCAGGGGTTCACCGACCGCGAGCTCCGGGCGTTGGTGAATGCCGCGACCGAGCAGGGTGTGTTGGTGTGCGCTGACGGCGCCGGCTACTTCTTGCCTCGGACGGCTGAGGAAGCTACGCCGGGCCTTCAGCGGCTCGAGAGCCAGGTCCGGCAGATGCGGGCCCGTCATGCGCGTCAGTGCCGCCTGGTGGCCCGCGAGTTTGGTGGGCCGGAGGTCGCGTTGCCGCTGTTCGCCGCGGTGGCGGACGAGCAAGAGGAGTGTGTGCGTCATGCGTGACTACGCGAAGGTTGCGCCGCAGTTTTGGACCGGTCGAACGGGCAAGCTGATTCGCAGCCTCGGACACGAGGCGCAGGTGCTGGCGCTGTACCTGATGACGGGTCCGAACGCCAACATGATCGGGCTCTACTACCTGCCGATCCCGACCATGGCTCACGAGACCGGAAGCCCCTTGGAAGGGGCTTCGAAGGCCCTTCGAAGCCTCTGTGAGGTCGACTTTTGTGCCTACGACGAGGACGCCGAGGTGGTCTGGGTGCGTGAAATGGCGCGGTTCCAGATCGGTGAGTCGTTAGATGGGAAAGACAAGCGCATTGCGGGCGTGATGCGAGAGTTCGAGAGCGTTCCTAAGTCACGGCTACATAACGATTTCTGGAGTCGCTACTCCGAGCCGTTTTCCCTTCCGGCGCGCGAGCTAGATAAGCCCCTCCGAAGGGGCTTTGAAGGCCCTTCGGAGCCCCTTCGAAGCCAGGATCAGGATCAGGATCAGGATCAGAAGCACGAACAGGACTCACACACCGCGCGCGCGCGAGTCGTGCCGATAGCGGTGGACCGCCTCCCGAGACCGGCGGTCGATCCGGACCTGCTGGGGTCGTTGTGGGACCGGTGGCGCCGTGTGCAGCCCTTGGCGCCGCTGACGGCGTCACCGAAGGAACTCATGACGCTGCAGGAGATGGCCGAGACGGGCGTCACGGCGGACGAGTTCGAGGCGATCGCGCGGTTGTTCGTCGCAAGCCCTGACACGGCGACGCTGCGCAGCCTCGGGGTCTTGCGCTCGCGTTTGGGTGAGCTGCGGCAGTGGCTGCAGGACCATCCGGGCGTGCCGTACGACCGCGCCGCGCTGAAGCGGGCCACCGCGGTGTCCTCCGATGGCGTCCCCTCCGCCGAGGCCACGCAAGCCTTCCTGAGGCAGTTTCGGGAGCGGGCATGAGCGACTACCGCAGTCCGAACAATCTCGATGCTGAGCGCGCCGTGCTGGGGGGCTGTCTTGTGGCGCCCGAGCGCTTAGACGAGGCGCGGGCGGTTCTGTCTGCGCCGGATTTCTTCCGCCGCGGTCATCAGGTGGTGTGGTCCGCGCTCTGTGATCTCGCCGACCGCGATCAGCCGCTCGATGTGTTGCTGGTGTTCGATGCGTTGCGTCGGGCTGGAGCGATGTCAGAAGCGGGCGGTGAAGCCTACATTACTGGGCTGACTGACGGTGTCCCGCGTTCGACGAATGTGGTGCATTACGCCCAGTTAGTGCGGGAGGCGTCGGCGTTGCGCGCGTCGCAAGCCGTCGCGGCCGCGCTGCTGCGCGAGGCCAGCGAAGAGGAAGAACCGTCCGCCGTGTTGCGCGCGCGGGCCGTCGAGGCGCTCGAGTCGATCGCGACGGCTCGACAGTCCAGTGCCTGGGTGGATAGTCCGACGCTGACGCATGAGGCGGTGGACCTCGCCGAGCGGCTGAATCAGGCACGCGGGGCCGTGACTGGTGTGCGGGTCGGATTTCCGGACCTGGACGACACGACGCGCGGGTTGCAACCGGGTCAATTGGTGCTGCTCGCGGCACGTCCCTCCGTCGGGAAGTCGGCGTTCGCGCTGGTCGCGGCCATGCACGTGGCCAAGACGCACGCTGTGGCGTTCTTCCAGTTGGAAATGTCCCGGTCGGAGATGGCGCTGCGGATGCTGGCGATCGCCAGCCAGGTCAATCTCCACAGCATGTCGAGTGGACACTTGCGCGACGCGGAGTACGCGCGGGTGGCGTACGGCATGGAGCAGATGCACCACCTGCACCTGCTGGTTGACGACACGCCGCTGCAAACCGTCGCCTCTATTCGCGCGGCGGCGCGTGTGTTGCACCGCCGTCAGCCCCTCGGGTTGGTCGTCATCGACTATCTGCAGCTGATTGAGGCGGACGGCGGACGTCAGGATTCGCGCGCCACCATCGTCGGTACCATTAGCCGCGGACTGAAGCGGTTGGCGAAGGAACTCGACTGCCCCGTGCTGGCGCTGTCGCAGTTGAGTCGTCAAGTCGAGGGCCGTGCCGACAAAACCCCACAGTTGTCGGATCTCCGCGAGAGCGGCAGCCTTGAGCAGGACGCCGACATGGTGTGGTTTCTGCACCGGCCGGACACGGTCAGTGAGGAGTCGGTCCAGGACTGCTGGCTCATCATCGGCAAACAACGGCAGGGGCCGACGGGGCGCGTGCCGCTTCGTTACATCCGCGAGCAAACACGGTTCGTCTCGACGACTGCCAGTGACGAGCCAGAACGGCGGTTCGCATGACCGCACGAACGGCCCGCGATCTCGAACTCGGGTTGGTATTTGACGGCCGCGTGGGTGGCGATCCTCGACTGGACAGCTGGTATCGCACGTGCCGAGTGCTGGTGTCACTGCACGATCCGTCGAAGGTGCATGACCTGGACGTGGTTGTCGACGAAGTCGTGCGTGAGGTCTACACGATCGGCCCACACCTCCCGCTGCTCTCCATCCTCACGGAGTCGGAGTCGTGACCGCGTGGCGTGCGGATCGGCGTGCGTTCGGCGCGGCTCGTCGGCCGCGTCGTCGCGGGGCGGTCGTGAGGTCAGGTCACCTGATTGCGCACAACATCAGGGCCACGCGCTGCTATGTGGATCCAGTGCGCGCACTGCTCTACACGCGCGACGCGCTGATCACCACGGTCGTGCCCAATGGGCCTGAGCTGGCGCGTCTCTCGGCGGCCGACGCGACCGCGAAGCGCCGGCTGTCCGCGGCACTCCGCGCGTACGCCACCGCGCACGGGCTGCTCTTCTGTGCCTCAGAGCACGAGGGCCGGCGACTGTGCCATTTGCTCACGGAACAGCATCAGGGCCGGATCACCGACCTGCGCCGACAAGTGCGCTACCCGCTCGAGGTCATCGCTTCCTCAGGAGAAGTCATTGTGATTGGCGACTGGATCGCGGACGCCGTGTATGTCCGTGCGGGCGTTACGGTTGTTGAAGACACGAAGGGGCAGCGGCTCGAACTCTACCGCTGGAAACAGAAGCACGTCGAGGCGCAATACGGGTTCCGCATTCACGAGGTGCGGTCATGAGTCGACGGTCCATGGTGCCGGCCACGATTCGGCACGACAAGCGCACACCATCCTGGTTCGTTGATCAGTGTGCGCGTCGGTTCGCGCCGTTCGATGTGGACGTGGCTGCGCACGTGCAGAACACGAAGTGTCGGGTGTGGCTCGGTCCAGGGAGCCCATTCGCCGACGATGCGTTGACGGTCGATTGGACGTGGCACCTGGTGCGGCGTGGCGGTCAGGGCCCCTTGACCTGTTGGGCCAACATTCCATATGGACCACCGGGGACGATTCCAAAGTGGATCGCCCACGCCCGGCGCCAGCGCGACCTCTACGGAACACGGACCCTGTTCCTGCTGCCGGCTGATGTATCGACGGACTGGTATCAGGACGTCTCGCGGACAGAGCTCCTCGAACATGTCCCGTTTCGGTTGGCGTTCGAGTCGCCGGACGGGAGCACGCGCGACCCTCAGACCGGCAAGACGAACGGGGCGCAGTGGCCGAATTGCGTGGTCTGGGTCGCGCCACGGCTGAGGCAGCCGAAGATTGCATAGCAAAGTCCTGGACTTTGCTATGCAAAGTGTCGATACTGAGAACATCAGCCGACGGAGACGACGCCATGGGGGTGTCACGACAGTCCGCCGGCACGAGTGGAAAAGGGGCACAACAATGCGGTTTTCAACACGGTGTGGGGTGGTGCTGGTGCTGGTGGCGCTGGCCGTGGCGGGTCAGGCGCGACCGGTTTCTGCGCAGGTGAATTGGTATCAGTTCGGCCCGGTGCCGGAGACGTTCGACGCGCCGACCTACGCCGCGGTCAACGCGGATGTGGTCAGCGTAATCGGCACCTGGGATCAGGCGCTCTACTGGCATTGGATGCAGTACGGACGCTACGAAGGTCGGCTGCAGACGATCAAGGCGTCCGGCCGCGGCCGGACGGATTGGTTTCGGATGCGCGCGCCCGGCACGTACCACAACCCTTACAACCAACCGGTCGTCGTGCAGTCGATTCTGGTACTGCCCGGACTGCCTGAGCGGGTGGTCCTGGTCCCGCAGCGGCCGAACGCGCAGCCCTACATCACGAGCCGCTGGCAGCCCGTGTCCGCGTGGCTCGAAGGGGAGGCGGAGCGATGAAGACGGAGAGCCTTTCTGGCTGCGGATCGAAGTCGCTCAACGAGCTCATGGCCGTGATCGGCGAAGCCGAAGCGGCAGTCAACGCGTCGGCCGAGGCGCTGCATCACGCCAGTCAGTCACACACCGCTTCGGTCAACGCGCTCCGTCGCGCGATCGATGAGTTCGAGCGCGAACTCGATGCGCGCCGCGCGGTGTCGCCGATCTGGCAGGAACAGCACGACAGTCGCATGGGGGTGAATCGTGGGCTTCCGGCCTGAACGGGTGTATCTCTCATCGCGCTACGCCCGTCGCGACGAACTCCGGATCTATCGGCTCGCGCTGGAGGGCTGCGGGATTGGCGTCACGTCTCGCTGGTTGGATTCGACATCCATGACCGATGCGCAGGGTCGTGCCGTCGAGAGCGATGGCACACGGCCCGAGTCAGATGCGCGCGCGAGTGCCATGGCCGTCGAGGATCTCGCCGATGTGACGCGGGCGGACACATTCATCGCGTTCGCCGAGCCTCCTGCCGACGGGGCGCTCATGCCAGCGTCTGCCGGCCGCGGTGGTCGGCATGCGGAATTCGGTGTGGCACTCATGCTCTGTGACCGCGTAGTCCTGGTCGGCCCGCGCGAGCACGTCTTCCACCATCATCCAAAGGTCGTGCAGTTCAATGACTGGGCCGCCGCGCACGGGTATCTCGTCTGCGGTGATCCGGTGGAGATCGTTCCGTGACCACACACACCTACGCCATTCTCGACGTTCCTCCGGCCGTGTACGCCGCCGTGCGAGCGTTACTGGGCGCAGCGGGGTATCAGCATGCGTTCCACGATGACCGCGATGGGCAGGGCGAAGTGATTGACATGCACGGTCTAGCCCTTCGCACGAAGGCGGGCCAGGCACACACGGGTATCACAATCGGCACGATTCTGGGTGCGAGAACCGGGCAGGGCCGGATCGACTTCGCGATGAATGGCGAATTAACTCAACTGGATCTCGACAAGGCCCGCGAGGTTGTCGGGATGCTCCAATCGGCCATCGAGGCCGCAATCTGTGACGAGATGCTGTTTCGGTTTCTCACCGAGAAGGTCGGCATGGCGCGTGATCGGGCTGGGGCAGCGCTGTTGGACTTTCGTGAGCTGAGACAGGGATTGCGCGATGTTGTGCGTCCGAACTGACGTGGGGTGTCTGGCATGTCCATGCGTAAATCCACGCCTACGCGTCTTGAGTTGAGTTCCACCGTGTCCTTGCCGGCCGGCGTTGCGAGCCAGGCCGTCGCAATCGTGGGCATCCGCGGGAGCGGCAAGACCAACACGGCGGGCGTGATCGCCGAGGAGCTCCTCGATCAGGGGCAGCCGATCGTCGTCATCGACCCGACGGATGCGTGGTGGGGCCTGCGGTCCGCGTATCCCATCTACGTCCTGGGTGGTGACCATGGCGATCTGCCCTTGGACGAGCAATCTGGTCACGTGGTGGCGGAGTGCATCGTCCGCGATCAGGCGTCGCTCGTCCTCTCGGTGCGCCATCTCAGGAAGGGGGCACAGCGTCGGTTCGTGACCGACCTGTGCGAAGAGCTCTACCACCTGAAGGGCAAGGACGCGTACCGCACCCCCTTGACGGTCATCATCGACGAGGCCCCACTCTTCGTGCCGCAGAAGGTGCTCGGCGAGGTGGCACGGACCGTCGGCGCCGTCGAAGACCTCATCGCCCGTGGCCGCAACACCGGGTTCGGCGTCGTGCTCATCAGTCAGCGTCCCGCGACGCTCAACAAGGACGTCCTCACACAAGCCGACACGATCATCAGCCATCGGTTGACCGGCCCCCAAGACCGGAAGGCGTTGGCGGCCTGGTTCGAAGAGAACGCCACGCTCGAGCAGCAGCGCGAGGTGCTGGGCAGTCTGGCGACGCTCGAGAACGGCCACGCGTGGGTCTGGGCACCGTCGTTGAGCGTGTTCACCCGCACGGCCGTGCGCAAGCGCCGCACCTACGACAGCTCGTCGACGCCCACCGGGGCCTCGCCGAGCACGGCTCCCAAGCGGTTGACGCCGGTCGACCTATCCGCTCTACAGGCCCGCTTGGCTGAGGTGTTGGCCGAGGCGCAGGCGAATGATGTGGGCGCACTCCGGAGGAAACTCGCCGCCGCCGACGCGGCGTTGGCCGACGCGCGCGCGGCGTCGCAGGCCGTGGCTGTGGCGACGCCTCAGGTGCCACCCTGGGTCGACGCGCTGCCCTCGTTCCTGCGCGCCATCCGCGCGTTGCATCCGGCCCTCACGCGGGTCACCGAGGAGATCGCGGCGCTGGAGGCCGAGGCATGTCGTCTGGTGACGGACCTGGCGGCCACCGTGCCATTGGACTGGCCGCGCGCGTCGGACTCGTCCCCGACGGTCTCGCCGGTCACCAACCCGCCGGCCGCACGTCGTCGGCCAGACCCACCGGCGCCGCGGCGGTCGGCGACGGACGGAGCGGCCACGCCGTCGAGCGCGCTCGGGCGTGGCGAACGCCTCGTATTGACGGCCTGTGTGCAGTACATCCGCGACGGGGTCACGCGTGAACACTTGACGGTACTGACCGGCTACAAGCGATCGAGCCGCGACACGTTCCTGCAGCGCTTGCGGGAGCGCGGGCTCATTGAGGCGTCTGGTGACCGATGGCGTGCAAGCCCTGCGGGCGTTCGCGCGGCGGGGTCCGACGTGCCGACGCTGCCGACGGGCGCCGCGCTGCGGCGGTACTGGGAAGATCGCCTGACGGGTGGCGAGCAGCGGATCTTCGCCGCGCTCACTGCCGCCGGGGCGCATGGTCTGACGCGCGAGGCGCTCGACGCGCACACCGGCTACAAGCGCTCGAGTCGCGACACGTTCGTGCAGCGCCTGCGGACGCGCGAGTTGGTCACGGTCGACGGTGGGCGAGTCGCCGCGAGTGCACACCTGTTCGCCTGACACGCGGTTCACGAGAAGGGACGACAGTACACATGGCCACGACCAAGCCGAAATCGGCTCCTCCGAAGATGTCGATTCAGCCCTTGAAGAAATTTCGGCCGGACCCGCACAACGCGAACCGCCATACGCCACGCGGCCATGCGCTGATGGAAGACTCGGTGCGGACGGTCGGGTTTGGCGACGCGATGGTGGCTTCGTCGGACGGGCAGATCTTGAGCGGCGGCCAGCGGCTCGAAACCGTCGCCTCGATCGGCATGGATGAAGCGATCGTCGTCGAGACGGACGGCACGCGGCCGGTCATTCACGTCCGCAAGGATCTGAAGGCGCGGTCGGCGATGGCCAAACGCCTCGGCATTCTGGCGAACCGCGTCGGCGAAGTCAATCTGTCCTGGGATCCCGACGTGTTGCGGCAGCTGGCGGCCGAGGGGTTGGATCTCGGCCAGTACTGGACGCCCGACGAACTAGCCGCGCTTTTGGGAACAGATGAGGAGGCCACCGGTGAGGGCGCTGGCACAGGCGAGGTTGGGGAGGTCAAGTACGAGCTCGTGGTCGAGTGCGGCAACGAGGCGCGTCAGCAGGCGTTGCTCGAGCGTCTGGAGCGGGAGGGGTATCCATGCCGCGTGTTGATGTTGTAGACCCGGCGTTGGTGCGTGACGTCCTTGCGGAAATGAAGGCGCGTGCGCTTGACGGATGTACCGGGGCACAGGAACTCGCGTGCTCGAATCCAGACGCCGACCTCTCGGTCGATGAGTGGTGCAGCCGGTGTCTGATGGATGTCGTCGTGAGAGTCCACGAAGAGCGAGGATTCGATGCCGCGCGTTGATGTGGTTGTTGAGACGGCCGTCCAACAGTCGTCGCGGGTTCGTCAGCTCGAAGCGATGTTCGATGTGCCGCCGTTTGAGCGCGCCAAGGTTGAGTGGCATGGCGATCTCGATTTCGAGGCCCGACCGTGGCGCGTGGGGTTGATCGTCGGCCCGTCCGGGTCTGGCAAGTCCACGCTCCTGCGCCACCTCTTCGGGGAGCCGCAGCAGGTGGCGTGGGACCAGCGGTCGGTGATCGACAACTTTCCGCGCGAGGTTTCGGTGAGTGACATCGCGGCGCTGTGTCAGGCGGTCGGGTTCAATACGATCCCCGCGTGGATGCGGCCGTACGCCGTGCTGTCCAACGGCGAGCGGTTCCGCGTCGACCTCGCGCGGCAGTTGAGTCGTCCCGGCGACGTCATCATCGACGAGTTCACCAGCGTCGTTGATCGGCAAGTCGCGCAGATCGGCTCACACGCCGTGCAGAAATACATCCGCCGAGCCGAGGATGGTCGTCGGTTCGTCGCGGCGTCGTGCCACTTCGACATCATCGACTGGCTGCAGCCCGATTGGGTGCTCGAGCCGGCCACGATGTCTTTGACTTGGAGGGATCTTCAGCGACGCCCACCTCTGTCGGTCGCAATTGGTCGCGTCCCGTATGCCACCTGGTCGGTCTTTGCACCGTTTCACTATCTAACCGCCGATCTGCACAAGGGGGCGAAGTGCTACGCATTGTGGGTGCATCACCAATTGGCCGCCTTTGCAGGCGTGTTGCATCGGCCGACCGCGGCCCGCGATATCGAAGGGGTCAGTCGACTGGTTACGCTGCCCGACTATCAGGGGCTCGGCCTGGCCTTAGCCCTGGTCGATCAACTGGGGGCGGCGTTCAAGGCCGTCGGCAAGCGGCTGCACACGTATCCGGCACATCCGTCGCTGGTGCGATCCTTCGACCGTTCAACAGTCTGGTCCCTGGTGAAGCGTCCCGGTATGACCGGCACGAATCGCACCAGTCACACGGCCGGCAAATTGGGCGGGCGCCCGTGCGCGACCTTCTGCTACGCTGGGCAGTCGATGGATCACAAGACTGCGAGCAGACTCCTTGGCCTCTGAGCGCCTATCCGGTGTCGCGCCGAAACCGCGCATGGGGCGACCGACCCTGTTTCGAGACAAGACGGCCCGGTTGTCAGGATTGCGGATTACCGCGGTCATGTCGGCCAAGGTCAAGCGGACGGCCGAGCTCATGGGGGGCGTCTCAGAGACAGACGCCCTTGAAGCGCTGGTCCGCGCCGCACCGAGCCCGGCCATCGTGGCTCGGGCTCACCGTGCGGACGAGCTTCAAAAACCTAAGAAATCCTGAGTATTTCGTCCGGGCACGCGTCTTGCTAGGATTGTGCTTGACTTTGCAATGCAAAGTCTCTAGACTGGGATTATTGAGACGGGACGCGGTCGCGTGGGGTGGCCGCCGAGACGCTCAAAAGAAACAGGAAAAATTAACATGGCTCACAATCTCGCAACGATCGACGGACAGACGGCGATGGCCTACATGGGCGAGACGCCCTGGCATCGACTGGGGATGCGGCTTGAGTCTGGTGCGGTTGTTGTTGACGCCCTCACCGCCGCCAAGCTCGATTGGACCGTCGACGTGCAACCCATGTTCCTCTCAACCGGCGCGCGTGTGCCGCATGCCGGCGCCGTCGTGCGGTCGATTGGCAATGTGGTCTTGGGCACGGTGAGCGAGGATTACCGCCCGATTCAGAACGCTGACGCGTTCGGGATGTTCCAGGACGTCATCACGGAGCGCGGCCTGACCATTGAGAGCGCCGGGGCGCTGGGGAACGGCGAACGCTGCTGGATGCTGTTGAAGTTGCCGACCACGATCGAGCCGGCGCCCGGTGACCGGGTGACGGGCTACGCGGTCGCGGTGACCTCGCATGACGGACATGGTGCGTTTCACTTCCGCCCGACGCCGATTCGCGTCGTGTGCCAGAACACGCTGAACGCGTCGCTGCGGACGCGCGGCGGCGTCTTCTCGGTCGCGCACGCGGGCAACGTCGCGGCGCGCATTGCCGAGGCACGTCGCATCATTGATGGCCTCATGGAGGCGATGACTGAGACGGGTGATACGTTCGCGTCTCTCGCCGCCCGCCGGATGACGATCGCGGAGACCCGCGCGTACATCGCGTCGGTGTTTCCGGCGTCCGATGAGCAGCAGGTCGCGCGGTCGGTGCAGGACAAGCGCGATCAGGTGTTCAATCTCGTCTGGAGCGGCGTCGGCGCCGACCTCGCCGGGACCACCGAGACGGACACGACCGCTTGGGGTGTCTACAACGCGGTCACGGAGTTCGTTGATCACGTCAAGCCGGCTGCCGCGAAGGATGACGCGGGTGTGCTGCGCGCCAGTCGGTCCGCGATTTTCGGTCAGGGTGATGCGCTGAAGGCGTTGGCGCTCACGAAGGCTCGCCAACTCGTCATGGCCTGAGGGCGAGACACAAGATCTAGACCATGCGAACTGAGCCCATCATGATGCCAACGACGTTGCCCACTCTCACGCCACGCACGCCCACGGAAACCCCGTTCGCCTACGGCGCGCGGGCGTTCCAATGGCTGCTCGCTGAGTCCTTGAATCCGCGCGGCGGGCGCGTGTGGAACCTCGACACGGACACGCTGGACGCGATGGTCGCCGCGTCGAGCGTGTTTCTGGTGTCCAGCATGCCGTCGGCGCTCCTCACTCGGGCGCATGACCTTCGGCTCACGGCGTTGACGACGGTGGCCCGTCGTCGCGCTGAAGCCGCGCAAGCGGTGGTGAACCCGACGCCGGCACCGGCACGCACGGTGCCCCCGCCACCAGAAGGCGGCCGGTCCGTGCGTCGGGCTATCCCCCCTCCCGTGCGGCCGACGCCGACGGCGAGTGTGCGTCCGTTTTGAGAGAGAGCGAGCACCATGGTTGACGTACAGGTGTTTCCACAGCAATCGGGCGAGAAGGTAGCCGACGCTCAATTGGTCTTCACGTCTGAGGCCGGTCTGATGGCCGGCCTCAAGCTGGTCGGGTTCGAGGTCTGGCGTCGTCGGTCCGGTGAGTTATCGGTGACCTTTCCGGCGCGCCAATACAGTGTCAACGGCGAGCGTCGGTCGTTCGCGGTGTTGCGGCCCGCGGGCCTTGACGACACCGCGCGAGTAGCCGTGCGAAACGCCATTCTTGATGCGTATCGTCAATCGGTGGAGGGCTGAAGCCATGGATGTCTTTCTCGTAATGCGAAGGCCGAACGGGTGGGACGAGGCATCGGACGTGGTCGGCGTGTTTGCGTTCGAAGCGGACGCGGCAACGGCCCGCTCCGACGCGGTCGCGACGGCCATTGATAGCGGCGAGGTGGTGTACCCAAGGACCGACCTCGAACAAGCGGGCGAGGATGAGGTCCGCTTCTCGTCGGGACACTGGACCGTCGACTATACCGTCGTCCCTCACGCGGTGACGCTGGGGCCGGTGGTCAGCGGCGATGCCTCGCGACGTGACCTAATCGCGGACGCGCTCTCGGCGTTGCAAGACGTGTTGACGGACCACATCCAAGCCGACGAGCCGAGCGAACAGTACGGCGATCTTGCCACCATGGAGCAGCGTCGCGAGCTGGCCGCCGCGCTTGAAATGGAGCTGCGCGGGGTGCCCGCATGAAGGGCCTCACGATTCTGCAGCCCTATGCGTATTTGATTGCGACGGGCAGCAAGTTCATCGAGAACCGGACGTGGTCTACGACCTACCGTGGACCGTTGCTGATTCATGCCGGCAAGTCCCAGTCGATGCTGATGCCAGAAGACGTCGGCGATCCGAGGTTGGTCTTCGGGGCGATCGTCGCGGTCGCCGAGCTCGTCGATTGTCGGCGCTACGCGGACCTGCCGGCGGCGATGCGAGCGCACGAACACGCGCACGGACCGTGGTGTTGGGTCTTGGACCATGTCCAACCGGTGGAGCCGATGCCCTACCGTGGGGCACAAGGACTGTTTGATGTCGACGCGAGTGTGTGGCCGCGGTTGACGTGCGTTGGTTCGTGAAGAAGGTGCAGTGGAAGCTGCGCGCGATGGTGCGCTCGCGTCGGCGTCAAGTGAGGTTGGCATGCCACTGAAGAACTACCGCGTGTGGGTCCGCAAGACGACCGGAGACCTTGAGCCAGTGGAGCTCGCGGCGCACGATGTGCAGGACGCCGTGATGTTGGCGCTCATCAACTGCAATATCCGCGGCGTCGTGGCCGACGACAAGAAGCCGATTGCCGGAATCGACGCCATCGAGAAGACCGTATCCTCCGACGGCTTCATGCAATCGATCCTGGACGTCGTGTCTCACTACCCCTGCGGGTGTCGTCGCGTCGGCGGCGTCGGTGATCCGGGATGCCCCTCGTGCACGGAGCCTGGTCTGAGGGGCTAGGTGTTTCATGCCTTACGCTCCCCCGCGTGCTTGTCAGACGCCACGGTGCGGCGGTGTCGCCAAGATCCGTGGCCGGTGTGATGCTTGCGCGTCGGCCGCGGAACGTCGGCGTGGCAGTCAGGAACCCTGGCGGTCGTTGTATCAGGATCCCCGGTGGCGGCGCCTCCGGGCGCGTGTGTTGCGCGAGGCCCGCTACCTGTGCCAGTGCGAGCACTGCGCGGCACGCGTGATTCCGCACGCGGCTCGGGTGGTCGACCATCTCGTGCCGCACCGCGGGGATGAGCGGCTGTTCTTCGCACGGGAGAACCTTCGCGCGATGGCGAAACCGTGCCATGATCGAAAGACCCAACGCGAAACACTGGCACGTCGGCTCTCGTAAGTGGGGACTCTCGAGGTTCGAAGGGTGATGGCGACACAAGATCTAGATGATGCGCACACCAAGGTGAGGACAGCCATCAGCGGTACGCGTCCATTGCGGCCGTGCGCGCGTCCCGGTTGCGCGAATCTCGCCAAGTTCCGGTTCTGTTCCCAGCGGTGCCGCTACGCCAAGGCAGCGGCTCTGCGTAGTCGACAGTGCGTGTCGTGCGGCCTGGACATCAGTGACCGGCACCGGCGCGCGATTCGGTGCGTCTCCTGCGCGGACTCGTCGGCCAAGTCGGCGCGACGAGAGTGGCGGATTCTGAGCGAGACGGTCGGCGTCTACGAGCCAGAAGCGGAGGTCGATCGCATGGTCGCGGCGGCGCTCGCAGAGGTGCGGCGGCACCGCCGTCATGAGACGACCGAACTCCCGCCACTCTTGGGCTCGTCGCTGGCGGGCTTTCGGCGCGTCTGATGGACGGAAGGATGCCAATGGACGAATCACAGCGCGACGACGTGGCTACTGCGCGGGACGCGCGCCAGATCTTCATCCCAGACATGTGCGCGCTTCACCGACGGCTGTTGCTCGCACAGGTCGGGATTGGTCGCGACGGGCCCTGGCGGTCCGCGGTCATCGCTGCCCAAATAGCTCTGTTCCAAGGCACGACGGCACACCCGCAGACCCCTGAACGTGTTGGCGGAGACCTCTCCCGTCTTCGTGAGGTGGGCTGTCTGGCGTGCTTCCGGCCGGACACGTTCGGCCTTGTGGTGGAGGCGTTCCAGAAAGGCGGCATCGCGGCCACCATAGCGCTCGGAGAGCGGCTGGTCCGTGAGGCAGGTCATGGTGTCTCGCTGTCAAGCGAACCGTGAGGGCCGTGTGAAGTCTCGGACGTTGTCGGTGGGTTGCGGGAAATGGGGGTGAGTCATGAAGCGTGTGGTAGTGGCGATGATCATCGGGCTGGCGGCTCGACCGGTAGCGGGCGACACCATTGATTTGACACAACTAGCGCACCTCAACACGGGGGCGACGAGTGCTCGAGTGGGTTCCTTCACCTTGCGGGCCGAGGGTGGCCCTGGCTATCTGCAGTTCACCGGCTACGGTGTTGGACACACCGGCGGTGACTCGCGTGATGAGGTCGACTACCCGGACGTCCTCACGATCACATTTGACGATCCCGTTACGCTCCACGAGGCAACCGTCGGGCGCCTCCAGGACCGGACGCCGTTGATGGACGGTCCGTCGTTTCTTCCCTGGCCCGAGCTCGCCGGGTTCTCGGCCACCCGGCACGACGGGACCACGGTGTTCCCCTATTTCGCGGCTGGTGCGTCTGTCGATGGTTGGCGATCCGTGCCACTGGAGTGGCAGGGCGTGCGTCAGCTGCAGTTCTGGGGGATCGGCCGTCAGTTCGGCGTGTGGGGTCACGCCGTGCATGGAGCGTCGCTGGCCGGACTGCGGTATTCAGGCTGGCAGCCGCCAACACCACCGCCCGTGCCACCAGAGAACCCGCGTAACCCGGATCCGCCGGTGACGCCGCGGCCAGAGGATCCTCCGCCCCCATCACCACCTCCGACACCTGTGCCTGAGCCGTCGACAACGCTCTTGCTTGGGGCGGCGACTCTTGCTTGGTTCCTGCGAAGGGAGGCGAAATGCAAGCGGTCGGCTTGAATCCTGAAGAAGTGGGCGGCGGTGAGGCACACACCCTGCACGGCCCGCCGGACATGCCCGAGTGCCAGCCGTTGGCGATCGTGATCACGAAAGATGCTCATGGACGTGACCTCTGCCTGTCACGCTGGGCGCCGAGTGTTCTGGAGCGAGAGCAGATTGCGGCGGGCGCTGACGTTCTCCTCTACGTGTGGGGCTGGCAACCGCCGGTCGCTGTCGGGACTGTTTCGGTTGAGTCTGGTGGGTAGGTGTCTGCGCGGCAGTCATTCGTCCTGACGGTCGGTGTGTGCGTTGGCCGCAGCGGGTCAATGCTCGTCGAGTTTGATGGGGAGCCGGGTTGTCGTCATTGGCCGGTTACTCAGGAGGGTCGAATGGGCTGGACAGGTGTCGGCGTCTGCCGTTATTGCGCCGCCGACGCAGTCTTAGTGTGTCAGGCGGCACGGAGGCGCCAGGCGCGCGCAGGCAGGGGCAGGCGGGTGTGGGGGAGGGGGGGATCGAATCTCGAGAAGTGGACAGTTCCGAAAC
>FRDC01000181.1_pt1 | contig 61040 bp, 63 predicted proteins | sample 1106171 | NCBI WGS metagenome assembly FRDC01 (sample SAMEA3930566, study PRJEB13176) | freshwater metagenome | biome: Drinking water system; feature: drinking water; material: water | place: Singapore | collected 2014-12-20 | reverse complement strand
TCCCCGCAACCAACCATCGGATACGGTTCGAGTCGAAGGGATACGGCAAATGGGCCGCATCCCTTTCTTGTTTCAGCCCGCTCACCGAATTGATTCAGCCGCCCGCTTGACGATTATTCTCTGGATGCTATAGTCGGACCGGCACAGCCACCAAGAGGAGCCTCCGTGCATTACGTCCGGATCGGGAAGAAGGCCGTCAACCTCGACAGCATTGCCTATTGTGAAGTGCAATCCTGGCAGGACGAGATGACGGTGAAGATCTACTTCACGGGATCAGCCAACAACACTCCGTTGGTCTTCGGAGAAAACGACGCGAAAGAGTTCTGGAAATACATCGAGTATATCGCCGAGAAGCCTGTTTAGCCCATCGCCCCGTATCCGCTCCACATGTCCGCCGAACTCGACCGGCTTGACAGTTGGCCGGGGATCAATAGGCCCTGACCGACGCCGCTACATCATTCTGGCTTGCAATCGGAAGTACCCAGCCCCCCTTCTTATATTCGCGGTAATAATTCATTACCCGCTGCACATAGAGCCGGGTCTCCTTATAGGGTGGAATCTTCCCGTACCGATCGATCGTTCGCTCTCCTGCGTTATACGCGGCAATGGCGAGGCGCAGGTTGCCATGGAACCGATCGAGAAGATAGCGGAGATGCTTCGCACCGCCAGTGATGTTGTCGTCGGTGCTATAGAGATTCTGCACACCATGTCGGATCGCCGTTTCCGGAATCAGCTGCATCAACCCCACCGCACCGGCCTTCGAGACGACGATGGGATTGAACGATGATTCGGCTTTGATGACCGCGAGCAAGAGGGCCGGATGCAGCCGATGCGCGCGCGCAGCCCGCCCGACCGCCCCTTCGAGTTCGACATCCGACACCGCCCGATGGTAGTGATTTGTCGGCCTATCCTGAAGGGGGGCCGTTCCCTGAGGACGATCGGTCAAGACGACTTCGCCTGTCGGGCCAATATATTGAAAGATCTGGGATTCAGCCAGAACTGACGGCGCGGAGGAGAGGACCGCCGTCATCACGCTGCAGAGCAGCAACCCGCCGGACCGGCCGATCGATTGATCAAACCGTTCCATCGCTTGGATACCTGAATCCATTAGGCTTCGAATTCCGGTTCGGTTCATGACATCCCCCTCGCTTCGGTGACCTACCGCGAGGGGAATAGCGCAGATTTCGTGCCTCTGGCTCGATCGATAATCAAAACCATCTATTGAACATCGTCAATCGGTTAGGCGAATGGACCACTCCCAACTTTTGTAGGGCTGGTAGGCAGCCTGAGGACCGATTACTGTCACCTCAGACCGCACTTTGTTGTTCCTGGTTACGCAGCCCGGTAAACGGTCTCTCACGATGCCCATGGTGCCCTCCATCTTCGAAGAGGATGATAGACATGCCGCTGGTTCGACTGCGATCCTGCACCAGAGTGAAGACTGATTATCCGGTCATCTTTGCGGGAGAGTCTTTCGTCGGCGAAGGAATCGTCACGAATATGTCCGTCCCCGGCTGCAGAGTCCGCAGTCAAAAGCCTGTGGAGCTTGGCTCCTACTTGGAGATGCGGGTCTTAACTCCGGGAGGATCCGCGCCGGTCACAGTAGGATTAGCCAAGGTGCGCTGGCAAAGCGGCAGCCAATTCGGCGTTGAATTTATTCGGGTGCCCGGTGAGGATCAAATCCGCCTGGGTAGACTAGTCAGACAAGGTGGTTCCGGTATAAGCTAGACTGATGCTGGACCAGCCCTACGCCTTCAAGACCGCCAAGGCAGGCACTCGATCCCCTGCCCAGTCATGCCGGGCGATGAAATTGGCGCTGCTGCTGTGTTCCCTCGCGGGCTGCGCCGAACCGTTCACAGTCTTTCATGCCCAAACGGGCGAACCGATTATCCTGGGTCGCCGGGCCTATTCCTATCAAGGGTGTATCTCGACCGTACAGGAAGAAGCGGATCGCCTCGGCATCACGTTGCGATATGTTCACGTGCGAGGGACCGCCGTCGGCAGGTCCCTCTTGTGGCCGTTCGAACCGGGATATGCCTGCGAAGGCGCTGTCGGCCTCCCCCAACATCCCCGAGGTGCCTATCCGAACGTTCCTCCGCTCTCTCCGCAGGGCTAATTTACTTTTTTGTCCACCGGGATACCCCCTCAGGGGGAAAATTTACGAATTCTCTCCGATCAAGCTGCTGAGCTGTTGACAACCATACAGCCTGCGCAGTAATACACCGTTGGCAACTACAGATTGTGGAAATGGCTTTCCCTCTCTCGCATCAACACCAATCTCCCAGCTTCGCATGTGAAAGAAAGGAGGTGGATCGCGCGGGGTTTTTTGTGCGCACCATCTGACGTTGCCGTGAACGGAGGGGGTGCCGAGCTCTGCGACAACCGAACGAAGAGCATGCTGTAGTCTGGTTGCTAACAATTCTTATTCACACGCCATCATCGCCAGAAGGAGTTCCATGGAAGACCTGGTCATTGAAGAAGAAGGGGCCTCATCCGCACTCAAGATCACCCTCGGGGATTTCCTCATTTTCATTAACTGGATGAATCAGACGGAAAAATCATTGGAGCGGGGCGAAGCGTTGCCGACCACGCCGGACCTCGATTCAGGGAAAGTGAAGGGGTGGGTGCAACTGATCCAACGGCTGGAAGAGCGCTTCCGTCGTAGCGAGGAGAAAAAGATTGCGTTGGAGGCCAATGTGATCGCGCAAGAGGCGCAGTTGGGACAACTGTTGTCGCACCTGCACGCGAACATCGCCTCCCTTTATGAGAATCTCGGGCAGTCACAGAAGGCCGAGGAAGTGCGCCGGCGCGCCGAAGCACTCCACGTCGGCTAACCGGGGTCTGTACCCGTTCTAGTCCGAAGGCCGTCGGTAAATCGTTCGTCCCGCCCCGATGAAGTGGACGGGGACCCTCAGGGATCGACTGACCTCAATCAGGACAGTCCTCCCCGATAGTTTCTTATTGTCCGCGTAATTCCTGCTTTTTGTTCCGCCCTACTTCTCTCTCGGCTATAATTGCGCTCAGCGGCTGACTCGGCCTGGAACCGATACCGTAGGCCATCATGGTGAGTTACTCAGGGCACGCATGATTACGGTCCTTCTGATCGAAGACAACGACGTCGACGCGCAGCTGACTCAGGACCTCCTTGCGGAATGGAGCGTGGAGGAGTTCCACATCACCCGCGTGAAGACCCTCTCGGAAGGTTTATCCCAACTGAGCCAGACCCGGTATGACGCCATCCTCCTGGACCTTTCTCTTCCAGATGCTTTCGGTCTTCCGACCGTTCGGCAGGTCCATGCTACGAATCCGTCTATTCCCCTCGTCGTGCTGAGCGGTGTCAGCGACCAGACCCTGGCGCTTCAAGCCGTCCAGCAGGGCGCCCAAGATTATTTGGTCAAGGGCCAAGGACATCCTGAACTGCTCGCCCGTGCCGTGCGCTACGCGATCGAGCGAAAGCGAACGGAAGAGCGCCTGACCTATTTAGCCCAATACGACCATCTCACCGGTTTGGTCAATCGGAGTCTCTTTCGGGATCGGTTGGTTCAGGCCATGGCTCGGAGCAAGCGCCTTCAACAGCCGATTGGGCTCATGTTGTTGGATCTCGACCGGTTTAAGGCGGTGAACGATACGCTGGGACACGACATCGGCGATGAGCTCCTAAAATCCGTGGCAGAACGGCTGAAAAGCTGTGTGCGCGAAGTCGATACCGTAGCTCGCATGGGTGGAGACGAGTTTACAATCATCCTTGAAGGTGTGGCCTCCGAAGCCGGTATCGTAATCGTGGCAAAGCGGATCGTAGAATCCATCTCTACAGAGTTCGAGCTCAAAGGGCACTCGGTGTCGATCGGTGTCAGCATCGGGATTACCGTCTATCCCTATGACGACAACGGCATCGACGATCTGTTGCGCCACGCCGACACGGCGATGTACCGCGCGAAACAGCAGGGCGGCAGCGGCTTCCATTTCCATGAAGCCTCCGGCTACCAGGCGCACTCCACTGCGCATCACGCCTAATACGCAGACTTCCCCAGATACACCTGCCTCGTTCCACGATCAGCGCCCAATCTCAGACAGAGGCGCCTCCGTCACGTTCATGGCTCCCCTGGGATTGAACCCCAGCCGATTCGCCGATACCAGTTGCTCGCCCGAGGGAGTCGGCTGACAGTCCGGCGTCAGGACCAGTCCCCAATGGTGGTTGTTGTTAGCCTCATTGTCCGCCAGTAAGGCTTCGGCGCGATGGAACAAGAGGATGCCGCTCAGCCAATTGTCGTCGCATCGATTGCGCACGAGGTCCGGCCGACTTCCCGGATCCCGCACGGCAATACCAAAGTGATGGTTGTGGTGGCAGACATTATCGGCCAACCTCGGCTGCGCGCCCGCAAACACAAAGATCCCCGATTCGCGATTCTGACAAACCTCATTGTTGACAAATGCGGGACGGGATTGTGGTCCATAGATGACCACGCCGGAGAGAACGCCGTCCTGGGCGCGGCAGTCGGCAACGGTACAAGAAGAATCGAGCAGGTTGATCGCCGAGTGCTGGTCGCTCCCAACGTAGCGGAAGGTGAGGCCGGCGATGCGGCCGTTTGGAACGCGCTGTAGATAAAACGGCCCGCCTCGGCGGCTAAAAATCTCGACGCGATCGCGGCCAGCGCCGAGAAGATAGATTGGACGGTCGCTGATGAAGATCTTGTCTTCGTACCGGCCGGGACGCACAAAAACCTGATCCTGTTCCTTTGCCTCTTTCAGCGCCGCACTGGGCCTGGGATAGGCGAGCGGATCCTGACTGTCCACGATGAGAGTCCGTCCTCCAAACGGATTTGGAGGTACATCGGGCGGGGCGTCACGCGAGTCGGCATGCATGGCAAACCTACGTCTCCCGTTAGTTGATTGAATATTGGATTGGTGGATACCGTCGCATACTCACCTATGGAGGAGCAATCGGCTGGAACGGGCTCCGGCTGTTAAGGGTCAGGAACAAGCTACGTCAGCCTGTCAAGCCGATTCCTGTACAATAATGGCTCATTGGAGTGGCGATTCCATCGCACGGATCTCTACGTTCCCTCTCGCAACAGCTCGGTTTATCGTCGTTTAATGCCCTCTGCCGCCCGGCTGCTGTGGCATGCCGATTGCGACTCTTCATGCCATGTTCGCATGTTCGGTTGGACGGAGGTAGGCACATGACACGTCATTCGATCATCCTCTGTGGGTTGCTCCTTGGACTGGGACTGTTGGGAGCCCCCTCGACTCAGGCAGCCCCCGCACAAATGCAGGACGCGTCCCGGCACCTGTATGACCGCGTGATGGAAGAGTTCAAGAAACGCGACTATGAAGCGGCGCTCGCGGGATTTCGCCTCTTTTTGGAGTTGCATAGCCAGACGGCGCTGGCGGCCAACGCGCAGTACTGGGTCGGAGAATGCCAGTATCGGATGGGGCGCTATCGTGAAGCGATCAAGTCGTTCTACAACGTCGTTTCCTACTATCCCCTCAGCCCCAAGCTCGCGGCTGCGACGCTCAAGATTGGGCAAACCTATACAAGACTCAAGGATCACGAAAAGGCGCGCATGATGTACGAGCGCGTCGTCGACCAGTACCCCGATAGCTCGGAAGCGGAACTGGCCCGCAAGGCCATTGAGGCGGATGCCGCACGGAATGAACCGGCTCCCCAAGCGTCGGAGGAGCCGTCCAGGCCCGAATAGGCAGCACTACTCCGGCTCCGCCACCTCGAACATCTCGGCCAATTGCTGCACGGTATAGCTGGTACCGGCCTTGAGCGTGGACAGACGAATTCCCGCCGCTTGCATGATCGTCCGGATTTCCCTCGTGCGGCTTTTGTCCCTCGGGTCTCCGGTCGGCCCTTCCACGAGCACAGCTTGTTCGACGAGTCGTGCTCCCGGGTGCACCAAAACAAAGTCGAGGTGCTTCAGCGCCAGATGGCGCAGTACCTGGATACGCTCGGGTCCTTTCCCCTCGACTTTCAGGAAAGATAGGAGCGGAACTCGAACCAGAACCAGAAACCGCTCCTCGACAGCCAAACGCATCACATTGTACAGAAGCAGCTCGTCATCTCGAAGGATGGGTTCTGGCTGCAACGAGACGCTTGCGGGAATCGCCTCTGCGAACGTTCTGGCGGCAGTCTGGCGTCGTCCAGAGCGCCGACGCCAGACTGCATAGGCGAGTGCCCCTAACCCCGTCGCTACAACGATGATCTCCGTCATGAACTCACGCCCGAAGCCGTTGCTGCCAACCGGGGCCGCTGGGCACGATCGTGCCCAGCAGTACGTGGTGCTGCGCCCCCGTCACGGCCGGGAGATTGCCCCATTGCTCCGTAGCGGTGAGATAGGCCAGCAGGGCAAAGGCCACCGCTTCAAATGCCTTGCTGTCCCAACCCAACGCATCGAATGTCGTGACAGGAGTCGGAGAAAAGACAGCCGACAGATGGCTCATGATCGCGCGGTTCCGGACACCTCCGCCCCCCACTACTACTTCATCGATCTCTCCGTCGATCCAGCGCTTGGCCGTCCCGACCGCCTTGGCGGTCCACATGCTGCAGGTTGCAAGCAGGTTTTCAAACGATAGCCCCTGTTGACGCTGACGGTCGAGCAACTCATCAACCAGGGCCGGCCCAAATTCTTCTCGACCCGTCGATTTCGGTGGGCGTTTTGACAAGTAGGGGTGGGCCAACAGTTTCCCCAGCAGTCGGCTGTCCACTGAGCCTTTCATGGCAAGCTTGCCATCTCGATCCATTAACAGACGTCCACCGGTGGCCCTTGCCACCAGGCTGTCGAGCACCATATTCGCCGGTCCCGTGTCAAACGCGACGACATGCTCGAGGTCGCCCTTGCGTGGAACATAGGTGACGTTGCTGATGCCTCCGAGATTGACGACCAGTCTTGCGCGTCGCGGATGCGCCAGAAGCAACGCATGGACGGCAGGCGTCAGCGGAGCGCCCTGTCCGCCGGCGGCAATGTCCCGGGGCCTGAAGTTCGCAATCGTCGTAATGCCGGTTCGTTCCGCGATGACGGCCGGCTCAGCAATTTGAAGCGTCGAACGGATGGCACCGACGCCCGGGGCATGGACACCGTGCGGCAAGTGATGGACGGTTTGGCCATGCGATCCGATCAGTGCCACGTCTACGGGACGCACCTTGGCTTGACGGATTACCTGCAACGCGGCATTCGCAAACCATTCACCAAGCAGCGCGTTCAGATGGCAAATCTCCGCCACCGTTCCCGAGACCGATGCTGAGAGAATCCGTTGTTGCAGGGACCGCGGATAGGGAAGCGTGTGCGCCGCCAACGTCTTCGCCTTGATCGCCCGTTTGCGGCCTGTGATGTCGACAAGCGCAGCGTCGACCCCGTCGCCGGATGTCCCTGACATGAGTCCTACGACTTTCATTCTGATCTGCGCCCCTAAATAGTTACGCTGCGACGAGCTACGCTAATCGAAGCACGGCGCCGGGTCAAGCGGAACCCTGCTTGACAGGGTCATCGGCGACAAGCTCGCGTTGACATCGCTCCGACCCGATGTTACGGTCCCGCCCCATGCTTCAATCCGCTGCCTGGCTTTCTCTAGCCCTCATTTTCGTTCTGACGGCCACCCCCTTCGCTGTTTCCGACTGCGTAGCCGGCTCGTCGAGTGAACCCTTGCGTGTCGTCGTGACTATCCCCGTCCTCAAAGATTTTGTAGAACAGGTCGGCGGATCTCACGTCAAAGTGACGACGCTCCTGAACGGCTATGAGAACGAGCACACCTACTCGCCGAGACCCAGTGATCTAGTGGCCGTCAGAAAAGCCCGCCTCTTGTTCGAGGTGGGCGGCGGCTTGGAGGTGTGGATCGGGAATTTGGTAAAGAATGCGGGATCCTCTACTCTCAAGGTGATTACGACCTCCAAGGGCATCGATCTGGTTCGTGACAGCGGAGGGGAGGGGCATGGTCACGACCACGGCGCGGAGTGGGGAAATCCCCACGTTTGGCTCGATCCCCAAAATGCCGCCACGATGCTGCGCCACATCACGGACGCACTGGCTCAGGAAGACCCCGACCATGCGGCAGTCTTTCGACAACAGCAGACCGCCTATGTGAAGCGGCTCGACCGGCTGCAAGAGGACCTCCTCCAGCGGCTTCGTTCCGTCAGTGAACGACGCATCGTCGTGCACCATGCCGCCTGGCCGTACTTTGCCAAGCGCTTTGGTTTTGAAATCGTCGGGACAATTCAGACTCAGTCTGGAAGCGAACCATCGGCTGTGCAACTGCAGTCCCTGATTTCGACCATGAGAAAGGGGCAGATCAAGGTCGTCGTCTCCGAAGTTCAGCTCAATCAAAAGCTTCCCGACCTGTTAGGAAAGGAAACCGGCGCCCGCGTGGTCCTGCTCACCACCCTTCCCGGCGGCATCCCCGGCACAGAGACCTACCTCGACATGCTCCGCTATAATGTGTTCCAATTGGCCCATGCGCTAGAGGCCGCATAGCGCCCCAATCAGACCTCGCAGAGGAGTACTGGTTTCCGTGCCAGAGGGCTCTGAACCGATCATCCAATTCGACCACGCCACGTTTGGATTCCCTGGCGTCGTTGCGTTGAAGGATATCTCGCTGTCGATCAATCCAGGCGAGTTTGTCGGGGTCATCGGCCCGAACGGATCCGGCAAGACGACGCTCTGCCGAGCTGTCTTGGGTCTCATGGCCCCCTTGACCGGCAAGCTCAGAATTTTCGATTGCTCCTGCGAGGAACTCCGCTGTCACCATCGGGCGCAGATCGGTTACTTGCCGCAGAAAGGTGTCGTCGACCGGAACTTCCCCGTCACCGTCCTCGAAACTGTCATGATGGGCCGATACGGCGCGCTGGGATTGCTCAAGCGGCCCTCCAGCCAGGACCGGGAGATTGCGATGGAAGCGTTGACCCACGTCGGTATGGAAGCTCACCGTGATACGGCGTTAGGCCACCTTTCAGGCGGGCAGCAGCAGCGCGTCTTCATCGCACGGGCCCTGGCCCAGCAACCACGCGTGCTATTGCTCGATGAGCCGACGACCGGTCTCGATATCACCACCCAACACAACGTCATTGAGTTGGTTGAGCACCTCCAAGAGGAGTTGGGACTCACCATCCTGCTGATTACCCATGACATCAACATGATCCGTTCACGTGTGGATCGCCTCATCCTGCTCAAAACCAAGCTCTACGCCGCTGGCCCGCCTGCCGAGGTCCTGAAACCCGAGATCCTTCGTGAGGTCTATGGCAAAGACCTTGTTATTACTGAGAAAGACCTCATCATCGTTGAGGATTATCACCACCATCATTAGTAAACCTCATGCTAGATCTTCTCACCTACGACTTCATGCAACGGTCCCTCCTCGCCGCCGCGATGGTGGGAGGGCTTTGCTCCGTGATCGGCGTGTTTGTCGTGCTCCGCGGACTAGCGTTTGTGGGTGCAGGAACGGCGCATGCCGCATTTGCCGGTGTGGCATTGGGTTATCTGATGAGCTGGCCGCCCTTGCTCTTGGCGATTCTCTTTGGCCTTGCGACAGTCTGGATCACCGGATGGGCCGAAGAGCGGGGAAATATGAAACTCGACGTGTCCATCGGGATTCTCTACACGACCACAATGGCACTGGCGATTCTATTTATCGGACTGATGAAGACCTACAACGCCGAGATCTACGGGTATTTGTTCGGGAGTGTGCTGTCCGTCAGTGGGGAAGAATTGCAGGTGATTGGCGTCCTTGCCGTGCTGGTCCTCGGCCTTATACTCCTGTTTTCCAAAGAATTGTACTTCATCGCCTTCGACCAGGAGATGGCGGAAGCGTCGGGCGTGCCGGCGAGAAAAATCTTCTTCCTGCTCTTGACCCTGGTCGCACTGACTGTCGTAGTGTCGCTCAAGACGGTGGGCGCCATTCTCGTGTTCGCCATGGTCCTGATTCCAGCCTCAACGGCCTACCAATTGACGAGCAGCCTGTCGACCATGACCTGGTATTCGGTCCTGATCGGCATCTGCTCATCGATAGGCGGGGTCCTCCTCTCAGCGATCTGGGATATACCTTCCGGCCCGGCAATCGTGCTGCTCTCCACCGCCCTCTTTTTCCTCTCCATACTGCTCTCGCCAAAGCGCCGATCCCTGGCCACGGCCTGAACAGCACTCCGCTTGTACGACCGCTCGTTTCCGAACATTCCCCATGTACGCCCGCAGATAATCCGCTGGACCTTCCTAGGGATTTCTGCTAGAGAAAGCCGCACCTATCAGCTGCCTGCACGCCTGGGCTTTTGACGAGGGTACGGACGACGCAGTTCACCCCTAAGGGAGGTTGTGATGGACGTGCGCCTGAGGACTCGGCTGATCCCATTCCTGTTCCTGCTGGCAGGGAGTCTGATGCTTCCATCCCTACTTCACGCTGAAGAGTGGAAGACCTCTCAGGGTGGCATCGAACCTGGGAAGTTCGTCCTCGGCATGCGGGCGGGATTCGCCCCAGTCACTCAGTCGGTCAGCAACTTCACCTCTACCGACGTCGGTTCGCTGGTTAACTTCCAAGCGATGTATAGCCTCAATCGTTGGTTTCTCGTCGGCATGATGCTCGAATGGGAACGCCACGGGATCGGGCAAGTTGGGGTTCGTGGACTACCCGATGTTGATCTGGGGCACCAGGACACCGTCTCCGTCCTCCCAACCGTTGAAATTCGACCTATTCAATACGGGCCGATTACGCCTTATGTGAACATGAGCCTCGGCGTCAGTGTGAATAGCTTTGGTGAGAGCAACGCCATCGCAGGTAATCGTATTTCTCCGAGCAATACGTTTGCCTGGCGGATGGGATGGGGAGCCGACTACATGCTGACGAAGCAATGGGCGCTGAATACGGAAATGGCGTACAAACGCAACGACGGGCATGCGACTGTTAACGGCGTGCGGCGGGACGATTGGAACGCCTCGTCGTTTGGTTTTCTCTTCGGGGGCAAGCTGTTCTTCTAGACTCCATTGCGGCTTCCTGAACCTCCAATGCCGCTTTACTTCGACGTACCGTTCTGTACTAAACTCTTCTGTAGGGACCAGCGTACAGTACCTGTGTCATAGATCGCTCACTTTCTTGTCCCCTTGTGCTTCGCCCATTCAATTCACTCCTCGTCGAGGCTGATCAGTTCCCCCTCTCTTGTGTTCCGCCCAGAAGAATCAACGGTTTTCACCAGATCCTGTATAACGGCGCTGAACTTGCTATCTGGGCAGTCGAGAGTAGTCATTGTGCGAATTTCGCATTATCACCAAAGGAGTGTTCTCATGTTTAGACGACCTGTCTGGATCGTGAGTTGTGTCGTGAGTGTGGCATTGGCATGGGGCACGCTCAAGCCGGCCCATGCGGAATGGGTCCATGAAGGCCAAGCCAACGAAGGAAAGTGGACTTTAGGGGCTCGAACCGGATTCAACCTCCCGACGCAGTCTTGGGCAGACGATACCAAGACCAGCCTGGGACCTACCCCCATCAACCTTCAAGCCATGTACGGGATCAACCGGTGGATTCGGATCGGCTTCATGATGGAGTGGGAACGCCGCTCGATCGACAATCGGAACCCGAATTTCGACCTGGGCACCCTCAATACCATCTCGCTCTTGCCGACCGTGGAGTTTCGACCGGGGCACTATTCCGGTGTGGTCCCCTATGTGTCGACCAGCATCGGCGTCAATGTGAACTCGTTCAGCGAGGCCGATGAGGCCGTCGCGCGCGGCAACCGCACGATCAGCCAGTCCAACACCTTTGCCTACCGGTTGGCCGGAGGATTGGACTTCCCCCTAACCGAACATCTGAAGTTCAACACCGAAGTGGCGTGGAAACGGAATCGCGGCGGGCTTGAAATCAACAATCGAGATGCAGGGTCGGTCGATGCCTCGTCGGCCAGCCTCCTCGTTGGAGTCCGCTACACGTTCTAACGCGGCCGCTCTTCAGCTGCGTCGGACGAACGTTCGACGCAGCACCTCGACGCCAATGGTCGACAGTGCGATACAATTCCGTTCCGTGAAAGGGATGCCTGTGCAGTGGAGGCCCTGGACAGACTATTCGAGGCGGGATTGTTTTGCGCGTGACCAGACCATGCCGGTCTGTTCCTTGGAACTGAATCCGAGCTTTTCGTAGAATCCAGGCCTTCTGGTGCAGAGCCAGAAGAGTTCCACCTTCTTGAGACGAGGGTGCTGTAAGATACGCTGGACAATCTCGGTCCCGATGCCTTGCTTCTGATAGGCTTTGTCGACGATGACATCCCAAATCGTCGCGCGATAGACATAATCGGTCAACACCCGGCCAAACCCGACCAGTTGATCCCCATCCCAGGCACAAAGGGCAACATCCGTATGACGCAGCATGTCTTTGGCATCCTCAAGCGTCCGCTCTTTGGCCCAGGGCGCCTGATGGAACAGCCGGAGGAGCTGTGACGCCTCAAGTTCTTTTTTTTCGGAAAAGGTAACGGCGGTCTTGAGGGTGGCGGGCATTGTGTACTAGATTATCTCCCTCGAATGCGGCGCAGGAAACGGCTCTAGTGTACGAGGAAACGTATGTCAACGCAAGTGCGTAGCTGCCCCAAGTGCTTTCAGCTCATGTGGCTCAAGGAACAGGAATACGAGATGCTCGACGAAGGAACCGTTCGAGCGAAATGTCCCCACTGTGGATCACTTGTTCGTTTCCCTCTCGTGAGTGCGGGAGCCAATGCCGCCGGCCCCAAAATGGGGCACTAGGCTCACATTCCGCGCCCCGCGCCGTCCAACTCCGGCTTGTTTCCCGGCAAGACCCTGTGGAGTGCCGCCCGGTACTCTAGCAGCCGCTTTTCATCGAGGCGGCCCACTTCGATTTCCTGATCCCGCTGCATCCGCTCCAGATGATCCAGAATCGCCAGAAGCGGCTGCACCGTTCCCAACAAATTTCCTACTTCAAAGGCTTCCAGCGATTCGACATAGGGTTGATTGAGGGACTTGTATACGGTGCCGGCGGCCTGCGCTCGAAACCGTGATACCACTTCCTCGTACACTTCTACGGCCTCGAACTTTGGCTTCACCCCGGTCGGAACCGCAGCGAGATGGACAATGGACGGGAGTTTGGCCGCATACGTCTTCACTTGTGAGGTCAACGCGCCGATCGCATCGAGGACATCCGCGGTATACATGGAATCGTCCTAATGGAGGGGGACGCCTTCTGTCAAGCGCGGCGTTCCGGCAGGCGATTCGTAAGCGCATCGAGCGCTCGGGTCATTTCCTCCATATCGGCGGGAAGCGGCCTATAGTACTCCTGAAGGAATCCGGTTCCCGGATGCTGAAATCCAAGCGTCCTTGCGTGGAGCATGACTCGGGGGACCTCGATGCCGTTGATTTCACAGACCTTGCGACCTCCGTACGTGGGATCACCCAGAATAGGATGCCCAAGCGACGCAAGATGGACCCGCAGCTGGTGCGTGCGGCCTGTTCTCGGATAGAGGAGAACATGGGCAGCCACTTTCCCATATCGCTGCGTCACGGTGTATTCGGTGACGGATTCCTTGGGTTTTGCAGTCCTCGCTGAAAACTTCTTTCGTTCTTTGCTGTCTCGCCCAATCGCAAGATCGATGAGCCCATGGCCTTTCTTCGGAGCACCATAGATGAGCGCCTCGTAGACGCGAGTAATGGAATGATGTTTGAACTGTGCCGCGAGGTGTCGGTGAGCCTGATCGGTTTTGGCAATCACCATCACACCGGAGGTGTCTTTATCGAGGCGATGGACGAGGCCCGGGCGTTCCTTGCCGCCAATGGTCGACATTGTCCCTCCCGACGTTTCGAAATGATGCAACAACGCATTCACCAAGGTGCCGTGCCAATGACCAGGGGCCGGATGAACGACCAGGCCGGTCGGCTTGTGTAGAACTAGGAGCATCTCATCCTCGTATAGAATGTCGAGCGGAATGGATTCGCCTTGCAGGGTGAGCGGTTCAGGCTTGGGCACATCGAAAGCGATCAGGTCGCCTGCCTTGATCTTATAACTGGCCTTGACCGTAGCACCGTTGATCTTGACGCGTCCCTGTTCGATAAACCGCTGAATGGCCGCACGGGAAAGGTTTGGCTCTCGATTGACGAGAAAGATGTCCAGCCGCTTGGGTTGCTCCCCGGCGGTAATGACAAACTCTGTTTGCATGGGAAAAACTTACTTGAGAGGGCGGCCCCAATTCAATCCCGCGTTCTGGTGGGTATTACGCTTGCTACTATTTCGGCCTGCTGGTGGAGCGCCAAATTTACGAGACAAGCTTCTTCAGAGGAGAAGAAGATGGTGAATCGGGAGGAATGGTAGTTAAACCAGAAGAGGGTGCAGCTGTGTTTAGAATGTGTTCTTCAATGTAGCGAGAGAGCGCATAAATAAAGAGGACAATCCCGGTCATTTCCAACGTCTCTTCCACCCACACGTGCAAGGCATAACCCATGTTTTCTTTCCCATACAGTGAATGCCACCGCCCTCCGAACATCTCCACGCCGATGGCACCAGCAATATAGATGCTACCGGCGACGAGAAACATCTTCCGATATTCGGGCTGGAGCTGGCGGAGAAAGGGGATATAAATCACCCCCACAATACCCGAAAATACCATGCCAAATATCACCCATGAATATCTGAAGAAGCCCGTCAAATGCAGCGGCTGGAAGAAGGTTTTGGTCATTTCATGAAAACTGACACTTTCATCCAGCGATAGAAGGACGAACAGCCCCGCGAGTCCCAACCAATGAGAAGCGTGCAGAGCCTCCTGCGTACGTCTGAATTGTCCGATGATGCCTAGAAGAATTCCGCTGAGCAATAAGATGGAGGAAGAAAACCAGGATGGAATATTTCCTTCATTCTCGAGATAGAACAGTGGTTCGAGTCCAAACTGTGTATCATGGTGCAGGAAATACTTCATGCCTTGTGACAGGAGATGCGCAAGAGACAGCGCACAGACCACACAGGCCAAAGTGATGGCCATTTGCCGTGGCGACCACAGAAAAGATTTGGACCGGCCTTGAGTCTCCATTAGGCCCCAAGCATACCGCACAAATCTTTATTGCGAAGCATTACATCTGAAATTGCAGGGTCGTACGGTGAGCTTACCGGCGGACAGAAGCCCGTTCGGCGATCTTCTTACGGAGACGGGCCTTCTCGAGGCTGATTTCAGCTGCTTTGACGTCAGAGGGGAGGCCGCCGGCTTTCAGGCGCTGCTCGGCCTTGTCCACGGCATCCTGGGCGCGGACAATATCGATGTCTTCGGCCTTCTCTGCAATCTCGGCCATGATGGTTACTTTCGTCGGCGTAACTTCGGCATAGCCCCAGAGAATGGCCATGTGACTGGTTTGCTCGCCGATGCGATAGCGGAGTTCGCCGATACGGAGGGTCGAAAGAAAATGGCAGTGGCCAGGCAACACCCCGAATTCGCCTTCCGAGCCAGGTGCGATGACTTCATCGACCTGCTGGCTCAGCAGCTGCTTCTCCGGGGTGACGACTTCTAAAAGGAGCTTGCCTGCCACTAGACTTTGACTCCCATTTTCTCAGCCTTCGCGATGACTTCCTCGATCGGGCCGACCATGTAGAAGGCCTGCTCCGGCAGGTGGTCGTACTTGCCGTCGAGGATCTCCTTGAAACTGCGGACGGTGTCTTTCAGTTTCACGTACTTGCCGGGGGAACCAGTGAAGGCTTCGGCGACGTGGAACGGCTGCGAGAGGAAGCGCTGGATTTTCCGTGCCCGGGCTACGACCATCTTGTCGTCTTCCGACAATTCGTCCATGCCGAGAATCGCGATGATATCCTGCAAGTCTTTGTAGCGCTGCAACACGGACTGAACGCCGCGCGCCACCTTGTAGTGTTCTTCGCCGATGACCTGGGGATCGAGAATGCGGGAGGTGGAGTCCAGCGGGTCGACGGCTGGATAAATGCCCAACTCGGCCAATTGGCGCGATAAGACGGTGGTGGCATCCAAGTGCGCGAAGGCTGTCGCCGGCGCCGGATCGGTCAAGTCGTCGGCCGGCACGTAAATGGCTTGCACCGACGTGATCGAGCCGCGTTTCGTCGAAGTAATGCGTTCCTGCAAGGCGCCCATCTCGGTCGAGAGCGTCGGCTGGTAACCCACGGCCGACGGCATACGTCCGAGCAGCGCGGACACCTCCGAACCGGCTTGTGTAAACCGGAAGATGTTGTCGACGAACAACAACACGTCCTGATTCTCTTCGTCGCGGAAGAATTCGGCCACGGCCAGACCGGTCAGCGCCACGCGCAAACGAGCGCCGGGCGGCTCATTCATCTGTCCGTAGACTAACGCTGCCTTGGACTTCGTGAAGTCATCCGGATCAATGACCTTCGATTCCTGCATCTCGTGCCAGAGGTCGTTACCCTCACGAGTCCGTTCACCGACACCGGCAAACACGGAGAATCCTCCATGGTGCAGGGCGATGTTATTGATGAGCTCCATGATGATGACGGTTTTGCCGACACCGGCGCCGCCGAAGAGTCCGACCTTGCCGCCCTTACTGTAGGGTTCGAGCAAATCGACGACCTTGATGCCGGTTTCCAAGACTTCCGTCTTGGTATCCTGATCTTCAAGTTTCGGAGCCGGACGGTGAATCGGATAGGTCTTCTTCGCCTTGATCGGACCTTTTTCGTCCACCGGTTCGCCCAACACGTTGATGAGGCGACCCAGTGTTTCGCGGCCGACGGGTACGGAGATCGGAGCACCAGTATCGAGAACGTCCATCCCCCGGGTCAGACCATCGGTCGTGGACATCGCGACTCCGCGCACACGGTTTTCACCGAGGTGCTGCGCGACTTCAAGGGTAATATGGACGGCCGGTTTGCCTGCGGCTTTGTTCTCTTCCTGATTGACTTTCAACGCATTGTAAATGTTCGGCAGCTGGCCGGGGGGGAACTCCACGTCCACCACCGGTCCGATGACCTGGATGACTTTGCCTGTTGCCACGGGATGCTCCTTTCGACGAAACGGGATCGGCTATTTCAGCGCTTCGGCGCCGCCGACGATGTCCATGAGTTCTTTCGTAATCGCAGCCTGACGGGTCTTGTTGTAATAGAGCGTCACTTTCTTAATCAGCTGGCCGGCGTTTCTGGTCGCACCGTCCATCGCCGCCATGCGGGCTCCATGTTCGGCAGCCGCCGACTCCAACAAGATCCGATACGCCTGCACTTGGAAATGCTTGGGCACGAGCGCATTCAGCAGATCGGCCTCATCCGGCTCGTACAGATAACTGCCGCCGGTCGTGCCTTCTGCCTGCGTGGAGCCGAATTCAGCGGCGGCATCGATCGGAAACAGCTTTTCCACGATGACCCGCTGTTGAATGGCCGACTTGAACTCGTTGTAGACGACATACAGTTCGTCGAACGTGCCCTTGATGTAGTTGTCCGTAAGGTCGCCGCCGATGTCGAGGGCATGTTCGAAACTCAGCTTGTCGAAGATGCCGGTCCATTCTTGCCTGATCGGGATCGTTCGGCGCCGGAAATAGTCTCGGCCCTTCCGCCCGATGATGCTCAAATTTACGTGCTGGCCGCGCGCTTCGCACTGCCGGGCAAACTCGGCGCTCTTCCGGACGATGTTCCCGTTGAACCCCCCGCAGAGTCCGCGGTCGCTCGTCACGACGAGCACTTCGACCTTTTTCCCCTCACGCTTCTGGAGCAGCGGGTGGGAAGCCCGGTTGACGCGCTGGCTCAAATTACCCAGCACGCCGCGCATCTTGTGCGCATAGGGTCGCGCCGCCAAAATGCGGTCTTGCGACCGCTTGAGCTTCGCCGCAGCCACCATCTTCATGGCCTTGGTGATCTTTTGCGTATTTTTAAATGCTGCGATCTTGCGGCGCAGGCTTTGTAAACTCGGCATGTGTCAGGCGCTCCGGGGGGCGCTACTTCCCGCCGTATCCCATCTTCTGCTTGAAAGTACCGATGATCTCTTTGAGCCGTCCGCCGACCTTGTCGTCGATCTTCCCGATGCTGGCAACTTCTTTCTTCAGTTCCGGGTGATGTTGCTGAATATAATGGAGCAAATCGCTTTCGAACTGCTGGACCTTGTCCACCGCAACATCATCCAGAAATCCCTGCGTCCCGGCATAGATCGAGAGGACCTGGTCAGCCACCGGCATCGGCTTGTATTGGCCTTGTTTCAACAGCTCCACCATGCGCACGCCGCGCGCCAACTGCATTTGTGTGGCTTTGTCGAGTTCGCTTCCGAACTGGGCGAACGCCGCCATTTCCCGATATTGCGCGAGGTCCAGCCGGAGCGTACCGGCCACCTGCTTCATCGTCTTGATCTGGGCAGAGCCGCCGACGCGCGACACCGAGAGACCGACGTTGATCGCGGGGCGAATACCCGAATAGAACAAGTCGCTGCCGAGATAGATCTGACCGTCGGTGATCGAAATGACGTTCGTCGGAATGTAGGCCGACACGTCACCGGCCTGGGTTTCGATGATCGGCAAGGCGGTCAGACTGCCGCCGCCGAGCTTGTCGCTCAGCTTGGCCGCACGTTCGAGCAACCGGGAGTGCAGATAAAACACGTCGCCCGGATACGCTTCGCGGCCCGGCGGTCTGCGGAGGAGCAGTGAAAGTTGGCGATAGGCCACCGCATGTTTAGACAAGTCATCATAGACGATCAAGGCGTGCTTGCCGTTGTCTCGGAAATATTCCCCGATCGCCGCGCCGGCGAAGGGCGCCAAAAATTGCATCGGAGCCGGATCGCTCGCGCTGGCCGACACGACCATGCTGTATTCCATCGCATGGTTCTCTTCGAGCGTCTTGACGACACGGGCGACGGTCGAGCGCTTCTGGCCGACCGCAACATAGATGCAGAACACGCCGAGGCCTTTTTGATTGATGATCGTGTCGACGGCGATGGCGGTCTTGCCGGTCTGTCGGTCACCGATGATCAACTCACGCTGGCCGCGGCCGATGGGAATCATGGCGTCGATCGCCTTGATACCGGTCTGCAACGGCTCACGGACGGATTGACGGGTGTTCACACCAGGGGCAACGACTTCGATACGGGACGAATGCTGGGACTTAATCGGGCCCTTGCCGTCGATCGGTTGGCCGATGGCATTGACCACACGTCCGACGAGCGCTTCGCCGACCGGAATCTCCGCGATGCGGCCCGTGCGCTTCACCGGATCGCCTTCCTTGATGCCGACATCGTCGCCCATCAACACGGCGCCGACGTTGTCTTCTTCGAGATTCAGCGTGATCCCGTAGAGGCCGCCGGGAAATTCGAGCATCTCGCCGGCCATGGCCCCGTCGAGACCGTAGACCTTGGCGATGCCGTCGCCGACCTGGATGACCGAGCCGGTCTCCTTGACGTCGACTTGCTTGTCGAAGCCCTTGATCTTCTCTTTAATGATCGCACTGATTTCGTCTGCCTTGATCTGCATGGCTACTCCTTCGTCAACAAACTCTGCATGGCGTTCAAGCGCCCGCGCACCGTGCTGTCGACCACCGTGCTGCCGATTCGGATGTGGAGGCCGGCCAGATGAGCGGGGTCGTGCTGGAAGGTGATGTCTACGTCACGCTTGAGCGTCTCGCGGAGACGGGATTTGATTCGAACTTGCTCCGCATTGGTCAGAGGCGCGGCGGAGGATACGGTGACTTGTTGGGTCCCCTTCGCTTGATCGACGAGTGTGGCGAATGCCTCGCCGATTTCAGGCAGGAATCCCACCCGGTTCTTCTTGACGAGCTGGCCGAGAAAAGCCTTACCCGCGGGAGGACATCCGAGCCTGCCGCCGAGTTCGGTCAGCACCGCAATTTTCTCGTCGACACCGAACGCTGGCGACGCAATCACGTGGCGGAATGCGGCCGAGTCCGTCACGGCTTGGCCGAGTCCGAGCAGCATCCCCCGCGTCGCTTCGATGTGGGATTGATCGAGGAGCTCGAAGAGGGCTTGTGCGTAACGTCGCGCAACTGCTGTCTTAATCACTGTCTGATCCGCTCAGTTCCAAATTGAGACAAACGGGCATCTTTCGTGCCGCAGGCACGAAATTGGGCGCGCAAAGGTAGCATTGGTTGTAGTGGACTGTCAACATGACGAGGCGCGGGGCGGTGCGTCACGAAGGCTCAATGATGCCGCCACCCAATACCTGGTCGCCACGATAGAACACGGCCGATTGTCCGGGACTCAGCGCACGTTGTGGGCTGTCGAAGTGAATCTTGAGCCGGTGATCATCCGCCTGCTCGACGGTCGCGGGGACCGCAGGCGTTGCGTAGCGAACTTTGACCAATACCTCGGACCGGTCAGAGCCCCAGGAAGCCTCCAAGAGGTTGAGGTCGCCGACCAAGCAGTGCTCGCGAAGCAGCCCTGCTTCAGGCCCAAGCACCACGGTATTAGTGGCGGGCCTGACTTCTTGGACGTAGAGACGGCGGCCCGACGCTACGCCCAATCCCCTTCGCTGCCCCGGCGTATAGAACGCGATCCCGGCATGTTCCCCGAGGGGACGCCCATCCGGATCGATAAAGGTGCCGGGCTTTCTGGCCTGCGGCATCTCCTGTTCAATAAACGTGCGATAGTCGCCGTGGCTGACGAAGCAAATTTCCTGGCTCTCCTTGAGTTCGTCGACCGGAAGTCCGAGGGCATCGGCTTCTCGCCAGACATCGGCCTTGTGCATCCCGCCGACTGGAAAAAGCAGGCGAGGGAGCCACTGCGGGTTGATGCGATAGAGAAAGTAACTCTGGTCCTTTTGGTAATCCAGTGACCGAAGCAGCCGAAGCCCGTCGGGGCCATGGGAAAGGCGAGCGTAGTGTCCCGTCGCGACGTACTCGATGCCACGCTCATGGGCCAGATCGATCAAGCCGCGGATTTTGACTCGCTCATTGCACCGCACACAGGGATTCGGCGTGGACCCTCCGGTATATCCCTGCAGGAAATCATTGATGACGGAGTGGCGGAAATCGGATCGACGATCCACCACCTCAAACGGAATGTGTAATCGTTGGGCGACGAACTTTGCGATCCCGATTTTGCAACAGCCGCGTTCCTGCCACTTTTTCGACGCAGCTACGGAGTCATCTTCATGCTCCCAGACCTGGAGCGTCACTCCATGGACGTCGTAGCCCTGCCGAACCAATAGAGCTGCGGCGACGGAACTATCGACTCCACCACTCATGCCGAGCAAGACAGACGGGCGTGCCATCGGGGTATTGTACTTGGGAGGAAGGGAGGAGGGCTAGGGGTAGAGGGGGCGTCTCCGCCCCCACGCCGAGGGGCTACGAGGCGATGGTAATGGCCGCCGGCTCGGCCGACCATTGCTTCATGCCCATGTCGCACATGCCATGAAAATGAGACCCTTCTTCTATCGAGATGACCGGTGTTCGGATGTCGCCGACCAGGACTCCGGGCTTCAAGATTTGTACACGTTCAGCCGCGGTTACGGTTCCGTTGATTTTGCCGCTGTTCATCAACACACCAGCGGAAACAATCCCCTTCACGACGGCATGCTCTCCGACGATCAGGGTACCGGACGTGTGAATCTCTCCTTCGACGCGCCCGTCCACACGCACGGTTCCTTCAAAGTTGACGACGCCTTTGAAATGGACATCCTTGGCAAGGAGCGTAAAGTTTTCGTAATCGGGCTCCGAAGTACTGATTTCTTCTTTCTTACCCCACATGGGAAAGAACCTCCTGACGGTGTACGACTAGGTTGCGTCCATTAGCTGCCACTTGAGCGAGAGGAAGAAGAGTTGTGTGCGCTACCCTGTAACTCGCTTGGGACCGGAACTCCCTGATGACCCGATAGGATGAACCGTGGCACCTTGTCCTGCCTCACGTATCACCTGACTCATCTCGAGCCCGCCGTTGAAAAGCACCCCGTCTTCCATGGAAAGCATCGGCGTCTTGACGCTTCCGTTCATAACGGCCGGTGCACGGAGTTTCACTCGATCCTTCGCGACCACATCGCCGGTGATTTTCCCTTTACTGACGATGGTGCCCGCAGTAATCTTGGCTTGGATAACAGCTTCCTCTCCGACCAGCAAGGTTCCGTCCGTGTGAATTTCTCCGTCGAGACAGCCATCAATTCTGACCGTCCCGCTGTACGAAATGGTCCCTTTGAACTCAACCCCTTTGCCGACAAAGGCGCTGATATCTTCGGCACCGGGCTTCGAGCCGGTTGCAGCAGCGTCGGAGCCCGTTTCCCCTTCCTGAGTCGGTTCGGCCGGGTGCTCCGTTTCCTGCTTGTCCTTCCCCCACATAAGCGTTCCTCCAGCAGATTCACAATCCGTCAGGGCTCCAGAGCGCGACGAATCGTCATTGACAGATTCTTGTGAATATGGAGAAACAGTGCCACCGGTCAGGCGAATTAGCAACAAATTAGCCCTTTTTGACCTGACTCAGTTCTGGTTGAGAAGAGCAGCAGACTATTGAAGAAGGCTTTCGAGAATTCCTTCGAGTTCCGCAGGCGAATAGTAGTGGATGACCACTTTCCCGCCACGGCGACCGGGATGGATCGTGACCTTCGTACCGAGCCGCTTTTGCAGCCGAGATTCCACATCGGAGTACACCGTGTGGATCGATTCCTTCGGGCGGCGCTTCTTACCGAGCAGCGCAGAGTCGACGACCTTCTCGGTATCGCGGACAGAAAGACCTTGGGCCACCACTTGCTGTGCGACGCGAAGCTGATCGGCTGGTGCCGCAAGTCCAAGAATCACTTTCGCGTGTCCGGCCGACAATTGCTCCGTCTCGACGAGTTGCTGGACTTCGACCGGAAGATGTAGCAATCGCACGGCGTTGGCGATAGAAGACCGTTCGCAACCGACCTTGAGGGCGATAGTGTCCTGCGTCAGATTGAACTCCTTCATCATGCGGTTGTAGGCCCGCGCCACCTCCATGGGATTCAAGTCCTCGCGCTGAAGATTTTCGACGAGCGAAAATACTATGGATTCCTCATCTCCGCAATTGCGTATGACGGCCTGGACGGTTTCGAGTCCAGCCTCCTTCGCCGCCCGCCATCTCCGCTCCCCTGAAATCAGTTCATAGATACCGTCGCCTTTTCTCCGGACGAGAATCGGCTGGAGCAATCCGCTCTGTTTGAGCGAGGCAGAGAGTTCAGCCAATTCCTGTGGAGAAAACACTTGGCGTGGCTGAAATCGGTTCGGCACAATCGCATCAATCCGCAGATGCTGGACTTCCGGGAGTTCCGGCATCGGTGCCGGTTTGGATGTCGGAAGCAGCGCATCGAGGCCCTTACCGAGTGCCTTTTTCTCCATGGCTGAGAAACTCCTTTGCGAGGTTAAGATAGGCCTGCGCACCGGCAGAAGCCATGTTATAGAGCAGGACTGGGCGACCATAACTGGGGGCTTCTGCGAGTGTCACGTTTCGCGGTATTGTCGTCTGATACACCCGTTCGCCGAAATGCGTACGGACTTGGTCTGATACTTGGCGAGCCAAGGTATTCCGGACATCATACATTGTCAAGACGATGCCTTCGACCGTGAGGCTTGGATTGAGTGATTGCTGAACTCGATCGATACTGCTCATCAATCGACTGAGGCCTTCCATCGCGTAGTACTCGCACTGGACCGGGATGAGGACTGATCGTGCGGCAACTAGCGCGTTCACCGTGAGGATTCCAAGTGCGGGAGGGCAATCAAGAAAAATGACATCAAACAAAGGCTCGACATCATGGAGAAAATGTCGAAGGAGCTTCTCTCGCTCCTCAACATTCACAAGCTCGATTTCTGCTCCAGCCAGATCAGCGTTGGAAGGAAGTATCGATAGGCCGTTCACGTCAGTTTTCTGAACGGCATCATTAAATTTCACATAATTAATCAGACAGTTATACACCGTTGCTTGCAGAGATCTAGGATCAATGCCCACTCCACTGGTCGCATTGCCCTGTGGATCCATATCAACCAGCAATACTCGCTTGCCCTGTAAAGCTATACCAGCTGCAAGGTTTACTGATGTAGTGGTCTTTCCCACTCCACCTTTTTGATTCGCTACAGCGACTATCTTTGCCATTTTTCAGCAGCTTCTTATCTTTGGTTTAACTGGTCGATCGAACTATTGTTCCACGTGGAACAAGTGATCATGGAGGGCTCGGTCTAAGCACCGAAATTACTCGACTTCCATAGCCATATGGCAAATAAAATTCTCTTTCTGATTCAAGAATAAAATAGTGGCCAGACTGATCACTATTCAATGACTCAGATCTATACAAGAGCAGCTTCCCATTATTGTTAATCAATCCAGAAATCGACTGTTCAACCTCTTCTAACTTGAGTGCTCTCAACGTAATAACGTCCATCCTGCATCGATTGGTGTCATTCTTATACTTCTGGATGTTCCCGCAATACACTGCCGCTGACTTAAGTTGAAGAGTCCCTATCATGCTACTGAGAAAAGAAGCCTTTTTCTGAATGGGCTCAATCAAATTCAAGATGATATCTGGCCTAGCAATTTTAATCGGCAGACCAGGAAATCCGGCTCCTGAGCCAATATCTCCAATCACTGCACCATACGAAATTTCCGATCCGAGAAGAGGGAGTAAGGAATCTACAAAATGCTTGATAACGATCTCTTTGGAATCCGTGATACTGGTCAGATTCGTGACCTGATTCCACTGAGTAAGTTGCCGAAGATAGATCATGAACTGATCTATCTGGCCATCTTTTAAATCCAGACCAATGGACTTAATTGAATCAGTCAGAAAAGATCGCAGGCTGCTATCCTGTTCCACGTGGAACAATTACGTTAATTGAAAGGGGAGGTCAAGAGCCTAAGTTTGATCCAGCGATCTCTAGAGCTCTGGTTCAGTCGTGGCCACGTGGCTCAAAGGAGGAAGGCGTTTCGCTTTTTCAATGGCTACCAGCAACAACGAGATAGCAGCAGGAGTTATCCCAGATATTCTGGAAGCCTGACCAATAGAGCATGGACGAACCTGTTTGAGTTTATCCCGTACCTCACGAGAAAACCCTGATACCACGTCATAGTCGAACGCCTCAGGAATTGACCAATGCTCAAGACGCTTGAATCGTTCAATCTGATGAAGCTGGCGCTTAATGTACCCAGAATATTTGATTTGAATCTCTATTTCTTCAATACTTTCAATATCATATATGCATGTCACCCCTAACGACTCGAGTAGTTCTTTGTAGTGAACGTCTTGCCGGCGCAGTAGCTGAGCGGCTGTACAGGGACTGGAGACCTCATCAACGTTCGCCTCGACAAGCCGACGGCGAAGTTCTGTCGTGAGCTTCGGGCGAATTCCCTCGAGTCGCTCGATTTCCTCATTGATCAGGTCTCGTTTCTTCAGAATTTTCTCATGGATGTCATTCGGCACCAATCCGATGGAGTAACCGATCTCATTCAGGCGAAGATCGGCATTCCCATGCCGCAATAACAGACGATACTCTGCCCGTGAGGTAAACATGCGATAGGGCTCGCGTGCATCTTTCGTGATCAGGTCATCAATCAGCACGCCGATATACGCCTGAGACCGATCTAAAATGAGAGGTGGTCGTTCTTGCAATTTGAGTACGGCGTTGATGCCGGCCATGATTCCTTGCGCCGCAGCCTCCTCATAGCCTGACGTCCCATTGATCTGTCCCGCATGATACAGTCCTTGGACGAATTTCGTCTCCAGCGTGGGATGGAGTTGTCTAGGCGGAAAATAGTCGTACTCGATGGCATATCCAGGCTTAAGCATCGTCGCACGCTCGAGCCCAGGAATGGTCTTCAGGAATGCCGCCTGCACGTCAACCGGGAGGCTCGTCGAAATCCCGTTGGGGTAGAATTCGCGCGTATCCAGCCCCTCGGGTTCAAGAAACACCTGATGCCGTGGCCGCTCGGAAAACCGCACGATCTTGTCTTCAATCGATGGGCAATAACGCGGACCGGTTGAATCAATGACGCCGCTGTAGAGGGGAGATCGGTCCAAATTGTCCCGAATAATGTTGTGAGTTTCTTGACTCGTGTGCGTGAGATGACAGGGCCGCTGCGGCGTCAGAATCCGATCGGTCCTGCCGGAGAAGGGCGGAGGTGGATCATCTCCCGGCTGCGGGGCCATCACGGAAAAGTCGATGGTGTCGCGGTCCAATCGAGGCGGTGTGCCGGTCTTCAGGCGCCCCACCTCGAATCCGAAATCCCTCATGCAGTCGGAGAGGTGCTCAGCCGAGGCTTCGCCGGCTCGACCAGCCGGAAAGTGACTCAAACCGATATGGATAAGACCCTTAAGGAATGTACCTGATGTGAGGACGACGGCCCTGGCCGCAACGTGTTCTCCGTTGTCTGTGACGATGCCGCTGACCCGACCGCCCGTCGTGACGATCCGATCGACGGTGCCTTGACCAATCGACAATTTCGGCTCTCGGCTGAGGGCATCCTGCATGGACTCTCGGTATAATCGCTTGTCGCACTGCGCCCTCAACGCCCGTACCGCCGGACCTTTGCTCGTATTGATGAAACGAAATTGGATTCCGGCACGGTCCGTATTTCTCGCCATCTCGCCGCCGAGCGCATCGATTTCTTTTACGAGGTGGCCCTTCGCGATGCCGCCGATCGCGGGATTGCAGGACATCTGGGCGATACGATCCCGCTCCATCGTCAAGAGCAAGGTGTAGCTTCCCATACGTGCCGCGGCCAAGGCGGCTTCGCAGCCCGCATGCCCGCCGCCAACAACGATTACATCAAAGGATTGTCCCATCGCCCATTCGCTGTTATTTCCCAATACAGTAGTCCGCAAACACCTTGGCCAAAATCTCGTCGTTCGTCACCGTCCCAGTGATTTCCCCCAGCGCATCGGCCGCAGCCCGTACATCGACTGCGATCAATTCGCTCGGGAGCGCCTGTCGCATGCCCTCTTCTGCCTGATGCAGAGCCTCGCTGCAGCGGCGAAGGGCAGTTGCATGACGCAGGTTGGTCACGGCAATCCCGTCAGTGGGTTCGCTCCCGCTTCCCACGAGGCGGACCTTCATGGCGCGCTTCAAATCATCAAGACCCAGACCCGTGACCGCAGAAATGCCGCAGGATCCTCCGGGGTAGCCGACGGGCTCCCGCACTGCTCCCCGCACCAGATCCAACTTGTTCACGACCACCAGGCAATCTTGGCCAGCACCTTCCGCCAAGAGCCGTCGATCTTCTTCGGTAACCCCATCCGTGCCATCCAGCACAATGAGTGTCAAATCCGCATCCACCTGAGCAAGTCGTGTCCGTGCAATGCCTTCCCGCTCGACCGGGTCGTCGGTGTCGCGAAGGCCCGCCGTATCGACCAAGCAGACCGGCAAGCCGTCCAAATCGATCCATTCTTCGATCACGTCCCTTGTCGTCCCGGGAATCGGGGTGACAATGGCTCGCTCTTCGCGCAGCAAACGGTTCAACAGACTCGATTTCCCGACATTCGGGCGGCCCACGATCACGACCCGCGCGCCGTCACGTAGCAACCGCCCCTCTTTGGCGGTGGCTAGCAGTCGATCAGCCATGGATACCGCTCCACGAATCACGTGCAAGAGTGCGTCCCGCTGCAGGAAGCTGATGTCTTCCTCAACAAAATCAATTCCCGCCTCCAATTGCGCCAGCGCGTCGATCAACGCATCCCGGGCTTCGGCCACCATGGCACCCAGTTCTCCCCGAAGCTGCCGATGCGCCTGGGTCAAGGCCGAGAAGGATTTCGCCTTGATCGTATCCAGAACCCCTTCCGCTTGTGAAAGGTCCAGTCGGCCATTTACAAATGCGCGTTTCGTAAATTCTCCGGGTTCCGCCTGGCGCGCCCCCCCTTCTAGACAGGCCCGGCAGATGGTCGAGAGAATCATCGGCCCGCCGTGAGACTGGATTTCGATCGTGTCTTCCCCCGTATACGAATGAGGGGCTTTCATATAGACGATCAGCGCCTCGTCGACGATCGTCACCTCCCGGTCAGATCGTCCCGCGGCCTGGTCCGCCTGCACCACAATGTCGGCAAGATACATCCTGTGTGACGCGACCGATGACATCGGTCTTCCGGATCGCAAACGCACCAGCGTACTCGCGACATGCAAGGCGCCAGGCCCGCTGAGTCGGACGATGCCGATACCGCCCTCACCGGCCGGAGTCGCGATGGCGCAGATCGTATCCTCAAGCCCTCCGCGCAGCATGGCAGGCTCTTATTTTGATGGTTCCACGACGAGCGGCTTCATGGCGAACAGGCGATCCGTCAATACCTGCTGGCTGATCGTCAGCACGTTGTTCGTCAGCCAATACAGCACCAACCCGGCAGGGAAATTCACGAAGAGAAACGTCATGAAAACCGGAAGAATCAGCATGATCTTCGCTTGAGTTGGATCCATCGTGGTCGGTGTAATTTTCTGCTGAATCACCATCGTCGCGCCCATGATCACGGGAAGGACATAATACGGATCCTGCACCGACAGGTCTGTAATCCACCCCACGAACGGAGCCTGGCGGAGGTCGATGGTCATATACAAGATGTTGAACAACGCGACGAAGACCGGCATCTGCAGCACCATCGGCAAACAGCCCCCGACAGGATTGACCTTGTGGTCCCGATAGAGCTTGATCAGCTCCTTGTTCAGCCGGTCGCGGTCATCCTTGAACTTTTCTTGGAGGGCTAAGACTTTCGGTTGAATCACTTGCATCTGCTTCATCGACTTGTAACTTTTGTACTGCAACGGGACGAACAGGAGTTTGATTCCCATCGTCAGCAGGATGATCGTGACACCGTAGTTGTGGGTCACTTCGTTGATGGAGCGCAGCACGTAGAAAATCGGTTTGGCGACCGCCTTGACGATGCTCCAGCTGCCGAAAATAAACCACCCGAAATCGATGGTGTCTTCCAGACCCACGTTCAGCGAGCGAAGTGTGTCGTATTCTTTGGGACCGGCATACAATTGCAGCTTGGCCGATCCATCCGAGCCGCCTGGAGCCATGCGGACCTTGCCTGTTACCAGCTTGTCGCCTTCCTTCTTCACCAATGCTGCGGTCGCCCCTTGCGGCATCAACACGGAGAGGAAATACTTGTCCTGGAGCGCAACCCATTGCACGGCGCCCTTGCGCTCCAACTCCGTCTCCGGTGTTTCCTTCTCGACTTTCCCGTCGACCAGCGACGCCGACCCGATCAGGCCGATCAGGCCGTCCCCCCATTCCACGATGCCGAAGTTCGTCCCCAGCACCACCTCGTACGGATCCGCCAATCCTTGCACGGAAAGCGCCACATCGATCAGATAGCTCCCAAATCGGACCGTCAGCGACTTTTGAACCGTTACGCCGCTCGCCGGATCACGGTATCGCAGGGTGACATGACCGATCGGATGCGCGGCATCAATGACAGCGATGTCCTGCTCGATGTCATACAATCCCTCGCGGAGTGCCTTTTCGATTCCCGCATTCGCCGTCACGAGAGACAGGGGCTCTCTGAACTTGCCGCCGTGGTAAACCAGTTGGACCGGTTTGGCCTCTGGCGCGGCGGTTCGGTACTGCTTGAGTTCCCAACTGGTGACCACTCCGCCCTTGCTGCCTACAGCAATCTTGATGAGATCCGATTCAATAGTCAGGGTCCGTTCGCTCGAGGAAGAAGTCCCAGCGGAAACCTGTGTCGAGACAGCCTCAGCTCCCTGGCGAGCGGATTGAGGCTGACCAGACTCAGGCTGGCTTGGTGCTGGTGGCGAGGTTTCTTCCCTCGCGACAGCCGGCACCCCTTCAACCGGGGCTTCCTGTTGCGCCGGAGGAGCGGTGGGAAGGAGCCCCAACTGCTTCAAGAGCAGGTCGTAGCCCAGAATGACTGCCAGGGACACGACCAAGAAGACGACGACGCGCTTTTCCATAGTTAGCGTGAGGCTCCCTGCACCTCGGAGGAGGACCGCGTGACCGGATCAAATCCGCCGGGATGGAAGGGATGGCATTTCAGCAGCCGGCACGTCGCTAACCCAATTCCACGGATCACGCCGTATCGCTCGATCGCTTGCCCGGCATAGTTCGAACAAGTCGGTTCAAAGCGACAGGTCGGCCCCAGCAACGGAGAAATCCAATAGCGATAGCCGGCAAGCAGTGTGAGGCACAAGTGCTTCATGATTTCACCCTACGTGTGCGCGCAAAACACCCTGGCGCTCCAGTGCGCTGCGCCACAGCCGTTTGAGCTCTTCCAGCGGAATCGACAAGGCATCACGCTTGGGAAACACCAGCACGGTATATCCCGCTGCCAAATCCGGCCGAAATAGCCTCGTCAAGGTTCGAAACAGACGCTTCGCCCGATTGCGGCGCACGGCGATTCCAAACCGCTTCCCAACAACAATCCCGACACGGGTCACAGCCGTGTCGCCTCGGCACACCAGCATATTGAAATAGGCAGTGGAACTTCGCCGCCCATGCTCTTTGACAAATTCGATATCCCGGCTGGCGCGTAGAAATAGAGCCCGATCTCCACCGGTCAGTGACATGGTTCGGCTTATGCGGTGAGTTCCACGTGCAAGCGTTCACCCGTCAGGCCCCAACGCCTTGCCCCAGTCGTGAGTACTCACCGTCGTGCTGTGAGAGGAACGTGCTTGCTGGGAGATGGCCAGGAAGACAAGAGTCCCGGCGATGCCCGCCCGAAAGCGAGCGCAACCTAAACCGTGAGCCGGGCCCGCCCCTTCGCACGCCGACGGGCCAGAACTCTTCGTCCGTTCTTCGTGCTCATCCGCTTGCGGAACCCATGCTCGCGCTTCTTCTTGAGATTCGACGGCTGCTGAAATGTAAACGACATCGAAGCACTCCTTCGCAAATTGTCTGGAAGAACGGTGCATTATAGGTATGAGATTTCGGCCTGTCAAACCAACCGCATGCGCAGACGCCGACAATTGAGCGGATGTGTTCTCTCCGAGGTGGGTACAGCTAAGCCATTGATAACACATTTGTATTGGGGCGTTTTTGTGGACGTTTCGCTGGAAATGGACTAGACTGCCACAGCATAACCGAACGATTCTGCCAGGGGCCCTGTAACTTGTTGCTAGTAGGGGGGCCTTGCGCTAGCCCTAGTTCTGCGGCTCTGGCATCACCTTTGCGAAATTGTTTCAGATTCTCCCGCACGTTAAGTACGGGAATCGCCACGGGATTCATACCGATTCCCTCGGCCTCTTACAGAAGGAGATCAACCATGAACATCCGTCACCTTGTCCTTCCGGGATTTTGCACCATGATGCTCCTGGCTGGTTGCGCCCAGCCCCCCACGGATCAAATCAACGCCGCCGAGCAGGCCGTCAAGGAGGCGCAGCAGAGTGGGGCTGCAACCTATGTGGCCAACGACTACGCCAAAATCGAAGGGCTCCTCGGTGCCCTAAAGAAGGAAGTGGCCGACCAGGACGCCAAGTTTGCCCTTCTCCGCGACTACGGCAAGGTTGAACAGCTCGCCGCCGCGGCCAAGACGGAAGCCGATCGGGTCAAAGGGGAAGCGGTCAAGAAAATGGAAGAGGCGAAATTTGCCGCCACCCAAGCCCAGCAACAAGCCCAGCAAGCGGTGAAACACAGCCTCGAGTTGGTCGCCAAGGCCCCGGCGGGAAAAGATCGGGCGGCACTTGAATCGATTAAGAGCGATGCAGAAGCGCTGAAGTCTTCGCTGAATGAAGTGCAGATGCTGATCGACAAGTCGGACTACCTCGGTGCGCAGACGAAGGCGAAAGCCATTCAAGACAAGAGCCAAGCCGTCTCAGGTGAGATCGAACAGGCCCTCGCCAAGATCGGCAAGGCGAAGCCGGTTCCGAAAAAGAAGTAACGAGAGGCGGGCTGTTCTGAATGGACGTTCAAAACAATAGACCGCGACGCACTACCACTGCCTGGTGGCTGTGGAGCAGTTTCTGCCTGCTGACCGGCTGTGTGGAAGCGGTCCCCCAGGAAATCGTGGATGCCGTCGAATCCATCGATCGCGATCTCATGCAACTGCGGGCCGCCGAGATCTCACCCGCCGAGTACACCAGCTTCGCACATCAATGGATGTCCCTCCGGAGCCGAGTCGAGGCGGAAGAAGACACGATCCGCTGGCCTTGGGAGTCGAACGATCTAGAGCAAGCCCTGCGTCAGCTTCAGGTGGAAGGCTCCCAAACCGTGGCCCGGGTGACGGAACGGCAGGCTTCGCTTCGGCACGCCGCCGAGCAAGAACTCGCCGATGTCGAATCCCAATCTCGGACTTTGGCCATGCAGGTCAGCTTGATCGACAGCCGGCTGGTGCTTGGACAAGTGCCGATTGAGACCGACATCCTGGTCAAGCAGGCACGCGCCTACTTCGACCAAGAGCATTACGACCAGTCTCTCGAAGCCTCCCGCAAGGCTGTCGGAAGCCTCTCGACCCAAACCGCGCTCCTGTCACGCGAACTCGGCCGGTACGCGAACCCCCGTCGGATCACCCAGTGGCAAGGCATGGTCCGGGACACGATCGCCTGGTCTCGACAACACCATGCCGCGGCCATCGTCGTCAGCAAGGCCGATCGTCTCCTGACTCTCTACCGAAACGGACAGAAGGTGCTATCATACCCCGTCCGCCTGGGTTTTAATGGGATCAGGGAAAAGCGATATCAAGGCGACGGAGCCACGCCGGAAGGACGCTATCACGTGACCAGCAAACGTGGGCAAGGCCAAACGCAATTCTATCGGGCGCTCGTCCTCGATTATCCCAATGCCGACGACCGGCGTCGTTTCATGTCGGAGCGGAAAAGCGGACGTATTCCACCGACCAAAGGGATCGGCGGACAAATCGAAATTCACGGTGTGGAAAACGAGTTGATGGCACAAACATTGGGCTGCGTCATGCTGGACAACCCGCAGATGGCCGCCCTGTTTGAACGCGTCGACAAGGGGACGCCGGTCACTATTGTCGGTGCCTTGCACGAGCACAACTCCGTGGCGTTGACCCTCGCCCAACTTGGCGGCCGCAACGAGGAAACGTGAGCGCACGATGAAAGCCGCCGTCCTGACGCTCTGGTCTTGTCTCCTTGGCTTTTTTCTGCTGAGCATGACGCAGAGCAGCGGGGTGCCGCAGTCGGACGCCTCGACCGTTCCGGCCCCGTCCGTCGATCCGGCCGTGCTCCACACCCTTCAGGCCCGCTATAAGGTGCTCACTAAACAGCTGAGCCAACTGGCGCCGGCCCAGCCCTATATCGTAGTGGATACGGCGAGAAATCACCTCTACATCAAGAAGCAAGACCAAGTGATGGTGGACGCCCTCGCCTCAACCGGCAGCGGAGTCATCCTGGACAAGCCGGATTCAAACGGCCAATGGATTTTCGACACCCCGCGCGGGGAATTCTCCGTCCAATCCAAGCTGGTCAACCCCGTCTGGGTCAAGCCGGACTGGGCCTTCGTCGAGGAGGGGCTCGCTATTCCCAAAGCCCTTTCGGACCGGATGGAACCAGGCGTGCTGGGCGAATACGCGCTGGGATTCGGCAAGGGCTACTTCATCCACGGCACGCTCTATACTCGGTTGATCGGGAAAAACGTCACGCATGGATGTATCCGGCTGAACGACCAAGACCTCAAGAGCGTGTATCGTCTCGCGAAGGTCGGTACGCCGATCCTGATCTTCTGACCTGCGTCACTGGGACGCAGCCCCCATGCCATTCATTCTTGCGCTCGCTTTCTTCCTGATCCCATGTCCCGCCGCATGGTCGGCTGATGTGGAGTTGCCGCCGGCCGTCGACGTCAACGATCCGGCAGCCCTTCAGGAAGCGACCAGGGTCCTGGCCGAGGAAATCAAGCTCGCCTCGAAACCGCAGGTCTATCTCGTTCTCGACCTGGCAGAGCGCCACCTGTCCGTGAAGGGACGCGGGATCGCACTGCATCGCATTCCCATCACCTCTTGGAGCGGGACCTCGCCGGAGTCGATGGTCGGAACGTTTCGACTGACGGCCCGCCCGCCGGTGGTGCGGCGCAAGATCGATCCGGCCGCGACGGGCGAACAGGAGCCGATCTCGCTGCTGGACATGCCGACGCAATTTCGGTTGTCCTGGACGCCCCCCCTGACGATCGACGTCCTCCCCCAACCAGAAGACCGGTCGCTTCGGTCGCTACGACAATACGCCATCCTCTGGTGGCACGGCCTCAGGCAACGGATCGGGAGGCTGCTCCATCGCCATGAGGAGGCCTCTACCCCCCAGATCCAACTCGTCCTGCGCGAGTCCGAGGCACAGTCATTGGCCTGGGCTTTGGTCGACGGAGCCCCTTTAGTCATTCGCCGGACGACCGATTAAGTAAGAGAGACAAGAGCATTGCGTTTTCTTCCGGCCGTTTCTAAGATGCAGGTCGGTTGAACGAGGCGTTGACATGGCGAAAACCTCCGCCGAGTTCCTGAACATTCCTTTTCATGCGCTGCTCGCGCCGACCCTTCAGCAACTGACCCGTGACCGGGTCGTCGAACGACTGTGGGCAAAGGATCATCAGCTCTGGAAGCCTGAACCGACCGAAATCACCAATCGCCTCGGCTGGCTCACGGTGCATGAACAGATGCGCCAGCAACTGGCTGCGCTCCGGGCCTGCGCCGACGCGGCCCAGGCGATGCGTGCCACCGACGTCGTGCTCTTAGGGATGGGGGGCAGCAGCCTCGGCCCCGAAGTGCTCCGCGCGTTGTGCGGCCACGCGAAGGGCTACCCACGGCTCTGGGTCCTCGACTCCACGGTTCCTGCCTGGATCAGGCAAGTGACGCGCGCCATTCATCCGTCGCGAACCCTATTCTTGGTCGCAAGCAAGTCCGGCGGTACGATTGAAGTCATGTCCCTGTTTGCGCACTTCTGGAACGTGGTGACCGAGGCGAAGATGAACCGCGGAGGCGATCAGTTTATCGCCATCACCGACCCCGGCACTTCGCTGGAAACCCTGGCCAGGCAGCATGGTTTTCTCCAAGTCTTTCGTAACCCGGCGGACATCGGGGGGCGTTATTCCGTCCTGTCCTTCTTCGGTCTCGTTCCCGCCGCACTGCTCGGACTCGACATTGTGCAACTCCTCGATCGTGCCGCCGGTATGGCCCAACAATGCCGGCAACAGACGTCCCTGGAACACAATTCCGGTGTCTATCTCGGAGCGGCCATGGCAACGCTGGCTCGGGCAGGCCGAGACAAAGTCACGATCGTGGCCTCTCCCCGGCTTGCAACCTTCGGACTCTGGGTCGAGCAGCTACTGGCCGAGAGCACGGGCAAGGAAGGGACCGGCCTCATTCCCGTCGCTCAAGAACCGCTGCTCCCTCCGCAGGCGTACGGCACGGACCGATTCTTCGTCCACCTGCAACTCAAGGGCGAGACTTCGAATCAGCAGCGGCAACTCGCGGCCTTGGCACGGGCGGGACATCCGGTCCTGTCACTCACGCTCCAGGACCGCGGCGATCTCGGAGCCGAATTTTTCCGGTGGGAATTCGCCACGGCCGTGGCCGGACACCTGCTCGGCATCCATCCGTTCGATCAACCTAATGTGCAGGAGAGTAAGGACAACACCCAGCGTGTGCTGGAGACGTTCCAAAACAGCGGCCGAATCCCGGAACCCACTAATAGTACGGTGCGTCAGGCTGCTACGGATCTTGCTGCCCGGCTCGGCCCGGGATCGTATCTCGCGATCCTCGCCTACACCGCTCCATCCAGACCACTGGAGACGGCGCTGGCCCGGCTGCGCAACATCCTCGTCTCCCGATTCCACGTCACCACCACATGCGGATATGGTCCGCGGTATCTCCACTCGACCGGACAATTACACAAGGGCGGCCCTCGCAGTGGAGTCTTCCTGGAGTTGGTCGACCGGATGCGCCCGGACGTGCCGATTCCGGGGAAACCGTACTCATTCGGCATTCTGGCGCAGGCTCAAGCTGCGGGCGACATCGCATCCCTTCGCGCCCACGAGCGCCATGCCGTTCGAGTGAACCTCGGAGGTGACCCCGCCGCAACGGTGAGAGCCTTGGCTGCCGCGCTGGCCCCTGAGCGCACAACCCGTCGGCGCACTCGACCGAAGCGTCGCCGCGCGACGGCTCGACGCTGACCATGCCGGTTCCCGACATCCGCATCGCGCCCGATCAACGTGCTTGGGCCCAAGACACTGCCGCGTTGCTGCATCAGCTGAGTCTGCCCATCCTGACAGCGCGGCCGAGACTCTTGCTCACTTTATCCGGTGGTGCGACGCCCCGGCTTTTGTACCAGGCCCTCGCGGCACCGCCCTGGAACAAGACTTTCGATTGGTCTCGAATCTGGTTTCTCTTCGGCGACGAGCGTTGCATCCCACCGGATCATCCGGACAGTAACTACGGGATGGCGAAGCAGACCCTCTTCGATCCTCTGGGGATCTCCTCCGCCCAGGTCCATCGCATGGAAGGTGAACGGCTGAACCCCGAGAGCGCGGCCAGCCAATACGAGAGCGTCATACGGAACCTCACCCACTGTGCGGAACCCGCGCTGCCCCATCTGGATGTCATTCTTCTCGGCTTGGGTGAAGACGGCCACACGGCATCCCTTTTCCCAGGTACCGCAGCCCTTCATGACCATACGCATGTGGTGACCGTCGGACGGTCCCCTCACGGCATCACATCGCGGCTCACCATGACCCTAGGTGTGATCAACCAGGCGAATGTGGTACTGTTCTTGGTCGCAGGCGCCGCAAAAGCCCCGATCGTCAGGAGAGTGCTCGAACCGAGAAGTGAAGCCGATCGCCGTCTGCCGGCCGCTTGCGTCAAACCGGATACCGGACGCGTGATCTGGCTCTTGGACCGCACAGCTGCCGCAGAGTTGACGCAGTACCATTAGAGAAAGAATTCCAGATGATCCTCGCCGGCGATATCGGAGGCACCAAAACCCATCTCGCCCTCTATGAATGGAAAGACGAACGGATCGATCCTGTCCGCCTGGAAACCTTTCATAGCCGCGACTACGGGTCGCTCGACGAGATCCTTACGGAGTTTTTGACACCACCCACGCCCCCGACGCCCATCGACGAGCTGGGGGCATCACCAGGCGAGGGGGTTGAAGTTCCCGCGCCACCGGAGCCGGTCAAACTCGACGCAGCCTGCTTCGGCGTAGCCGGCCCCGTCATCCAGAACCATTGTCATGCCACCAACCTGCCCTGGATCGTCGACGGCGCAGCGCTCGCCAAACAGTTCGACATCCCGACGGTTCAACTCCTCAACGATCTGGAAGCCACGGCCCATGGCCTGCTACTCCTCCGACCGGAGGAATTGCACCAGTTGAATCCGGGCAAACCCGCCTCCGACAAACAAGCCATCGCGCTCATCGCCGCCGGCACCGGATTGGGCGAAGCCATCCTCTTCTGGGACGGACAACGTTACAAACCCATGCCCTCGGAAGGCGGCCACGCAGACTTCGCGCCGAACAACGACAATGAAATCGAACTGCTCCGGCACGTCCGCGGCCACTATCTCCACGTGAGCTATGAACGCGTGCTGTCCGGTCCAGGACTCCTTGCGATCTACGAATATGTCCGCGACGCGAAGAAGAACGAGCCGACCTGGCTTGCCGAGAAGGTCGCCGCCGGCGATGCCGCGGCCGCTATCGCCGAGGCCGCCCTCAAGGGACAGGCCGACATCGCGAAGCAGGCACTCGACCTCTTCGTCTCGATCTACGGAGCGGAGGCAGGCAATCTCGCCCTCAAAGCCATGGCGTTGAACGGCGTCTACGTGGGCGGTGGGATCGCCCCGAAGATTTTAGAGAAACTGAAAGACGGCACCTTCATGAAGGCCTTTACGAACAAGGGCCGATACAAACGGCTCATGAGCAACATGCCCGTATACGTCGTCTTGAACGACCGGACGGCGCTGCTCGGTGCCGCCTCCACCGCGGCACGTCTCGCACGAACATGAGCACCGATCTCGACGCGATGAAGAAAGCCGCCGCAATCAAGGCGGCAGAATATGTGAAAGACGGCATGGTGGTAGGCCTCGGCACCGGCTCGACTGCAAAACATATGGTCCTCGCGTTGGGAGAAAAGGTGAAGGCCGGCATGACCCTCCGCGGCGTCCCGACGTCGCAGGAAACGGCCGAGTTGGCGAAGCGAGCCGGTATCATGCTGATCGATACGGAGAATCGCTGGGTCATCGACGTGGCGATCGACGGAGCGGACCAGGTCGATCCTTCGTTCAACCTGATCAAGGGCGGAGGTGGAGCGCTCTTGAAGGAAAAAATCGTCGCGGCCTCGGCCAAGCAGTTCGTCGTCGTCGTCGACCACACGAAGCAGGTCCCGGTGCTGGGTGGATCCTTCCCCCTTCCCGTCGAGATCATTCCGTTCGGCTGGGGCAGCACGGCCCGCGAGATCGAGACGTTGACCAAGAGCCGCGTCGTGCTGCGCGAGAAGCAGGGCGTGCCGTTCAGAACTGAAGCCGGAAATCTGATCGTGGATGTCCACCTGGCCCGCATCGAACAACCGGCCGAACTCGAAATCGCCCTGAACCAGATCCCCGGTGTGGTGGAAACCGGCCTTTTCGTCGGCCGGACGAACGTGCTCATCGTCGGCACGGCGGGAGGCACGGAGATTCACGTCGCAAAGAGGGCATGAACGACGTCGTCAGCCGTCGCGCCACATTGCAATTTCTGGCCAAGGCCTTCAGTTATCTTCTGGCTCTCCCGCTCGCCCAGGCCATTCTCGTCAAACCCACGAATGCCGGTACTCACGCGACCCCGATTCGACCGAAAGGTGAGAACATGATGCAGGACCCCTCCGGCACGACCGATCTCTACCGTCTCCCCAGACATGTTGTTCCCTCACGGTACGAACTGCGCCTGGAGCCGTTGCTCGATCAGGCTCGCTTTCTCGGCCAGGAAACCGTCACGGTCACCGTGCACCAGCCCACCACGACCGTAGTCATGAATGCCGTGGATCTTACGATCAGTGAGGCCACGATCGAACAAGTGAACGGTCCAAGCCAGACCGCTTCCATCGAACTGGATGAGCCGCTCCAGCGCTGCCGCCTGACCTTTCCCTATCCGGTGGCGCCGGGAGAATGGCGGTTGCACATGACCTTCCAGGGAACGCTCAACGACAAGCTGCGAGGGTTTTATCGCAGTACCTATAAGGATCACGGCGGCGCGACGCGCACGCTGGCCGCCACGCAATTCGAGGCCACCGACGCAAGACGCGCATTTCCCTGTTGGGACGAGCCGGACTTCAAAGCCGTCTTTGCCACGACCCTGGCCATCGAACGGGATCTCACCGCCGTCTCGAATAGCCGCATCCTTTCCGAGTCCATCGAAACCGGGAAGAAAGTCCTCCGGTTTGCCGATACGATCATGATGTCCACCTATCTCGTGGCCTTCGTCGTCGGCCGGATCGAAGCCACCGCCCCCGTGCTGGTGGGCCGCACGGAGTTGCGGATCTGGTCGGTGCCAGGGAAAGGACAGCTGACGGGCATCGGTTTGGAAATCGCCGCAGCCTCGCTGCGCTTTTTCGAGGAGTACTACGGAATCCCCTACCCGGGGGACAAGCTGGACCTCCTCGCCATTCCTGATTTCGCCTCCGGCGCCATGGAAAATTTCGGCGCGATCACCTTCCGTGAAACCGCGCTCCTCGTCGACGGGCACACCGGCACTCACGCCGAGATCGAACGAGTGGCCGACGTCGTGGCGCATGAAAACGCCCACATGTGGTTCGGCGATCTCGTCACGATGTCCTGGTGGAACGGCCTGTGGCTGAACGAGGCGTTCGCCACCTTCATGGAGATGCTCGCAGTGGATGCCTGGAAACCGGAATGGAAGCGGTGGGACACGTTTGGAGCCTCGCGGGCGGCAGCCTTGTCCGTCGACGGACTCCAGAGCACAAGACCCATCGAATATCCCGTCCGCGCCCCGAAAGATGCCGATGCCATGTTCGATGTGTTGACGTACGAGAAAGGGGCCTCCGTCCTCCGCATGCTCGAACAGCACATCGGTCCAACGGTCTTCCGCGACGGTGTCCGCGACTATCTGCGAACCCACGCCTACGGCAATGCCGATACGAAGGATCTCTGGATCGCGCTGGGAAAGGCCGCCCGGCGGCCGGTGCCGGATCTCATGGACGGTTGGATCTTTCAACCGGGCTATCCGCTCGTCACGGCCGAACTGATCGGAGAGTCCGAGGTTCGATTGCGCCAGGAGCAGTTCCATTACCTTCCCGCCGCCTCAAGCACGACCTGGCATGTCCCGATTCAAATCCGTATCGCCACCGCCGGCAAGGTCGAGACCAGACAGCTGATGCTGGAGAAGCGGGAACAGCGCGTCACACTCCCGTCTTCATCCTCCGCCGTATTGCTCAACCAGGGCGGTCACGGGTTCTATCGGGTCCGTTATGGGCACGGCTTGCTGGAACGCCTGCGGCAACGGGGTTTCGAGCAGTTGGCCCCGATCGAACGATTCAATCTGGTCAACGACTCGTGGGCCACCACCCTGGCCGGCCTGACCCCGTTGGACGAGTATCTGGACTACACGGAGGCGTTCCGGCAGGAACGGGACAAGAACGTCTGGGCCGTTCTCCTCAGTTCCTTCTCCACGTTGAATCACGTCGTCGACGACTCAGACCGTTCGCTGCTGCAACGGGTGGTGCGTGATCGTGTAGCGCCGGCTTTTGAGGCCGTGGGTTGGGAACCGAAGGCGGGGGAAAGCGATTTAACGAAGCAGCTCCGCAGCGAACTCCTCGGCGCTCTCGGCCGCCTGGGCAATGACGAAGCCACCCAGCGGCAGGCGGGCGTGTTCTATGAGCGGGCACTGACCGACCCTTCGTCGGTCGATCCCAATCTGATGCCCGCGCTGGTTTCCATCCTGGCCTTTACCGGCGATGAATCGCGCTACGAGCAGTTCGCCGAACGATTCAAGACCGCCGCCACCCCGCAGGCGGAACGCCGCTATCTCTTCTCGCTTGCGGCATTCCGTCACAAGGCGCTTCTCGAGCGGACCTTGGCCAAGACCCTCAGCGGCGACGTGCGCGTCCAGGACGCACCGTTCGTCGTCAGTGCCGTCTTGCACAGCGTCTACGGCCGCGAGCTCGCTTGGGACTTCGTCAAGCGCAATTGGGACCACATGGATCGGCTCTTTCCCAAACAGGGCCTCAGACGCATGTGCGGAGGGATCGTCGGACTCTCTACGCCGGAACTCGAAAAAGACGTGAATGACTTTTTCCGCTCCCGGAAGATCGACCTCGGCGGGAAAACCTTGGCGCAGTATTTGGAACAGCTGCGGATCACTGTGACCTTCCGCGAACGAGAACGCGACAGATTGCGGTCCTATCTCGGATCGCAACGACCAGGAGCACGGCCATGATCAAGCACATCGCCTTCACAGTGTACCCTGTCACAGACATGGCAAGGGCGCGACAGTTTTATGAGGAGGTTCTCGGTCTACGTAAGGCTCGCCGCGAGGCGCACGAGTTCGAGTGGGTCGAATACGATCTCGATGGCGGGACGTTCGCCCTCACCAACTTGACGGAAGGAGGCGCACCCAGCGCCGATGCGGGCGGCAGCATCGCTTTCGAAGTAGAGAACGTCGACGAGACGATCGAGCAATTGCGCGCAAAGAGCGTGCGGGTAAAACTTGAACCGCTCTCCACACCGGTCTGCCGTCTCGCAGTGATCCTGGACTCCGAGGGCAACGCCCTGACCCTCCATCAGGCGACGCAACCCTGGTAAAACCTGCAACGCAGGATCTTTGGGAGTTTGCGTAGGTGTTCTGCGGGCGCGCGTGACCTTACCCGGCCCTGGTCGCCACTTGTCCCTACCCAAATTCCCGTAGTAGGCTGACGGCTATGCGTGCGGGAAGAAGTGCTGCCGTCCTGTGCCTAGCTGCCTGGCTGTTGGCCTTGCTCCTCGGCTGCAAGGGAAGCGACAACAGTGGAGCGGGCAATCCTCCGCCACCCGACTCCAACGCGCTGCGGCTTCAGCCCGTGACCGCTGCGCTCACGAACCCCGTCTTCATGACGGCTGCACCCGGCGATCTGGCCCGCTTTTTCATCGTCCAGCAGGGCGGCCTCATCCGCATTCTCGACTCCTTGAGCGGCGCCCCCTTGAGTACGCCGTTTCTCGACCTCAGCAGTCTTATTTCGACGGCAGGAAGCGAGCAGGGCCTGTTGGGCATGGCCTTCGATCCCGACTATGCCCTCAACCGCCGCTTCTTCGTCTTCTACACCGACCTCAATGGGGATCTGGTCGTCGCACGCTACCTGGCCAGCGCGGCAAACGCGAATTTGGCCGAGGCGTCCAGTGCGACGATCATCAAGACCATCGCTCACCCGAGCAACAACAATCACAATGGGGGCATGCTGGCCTTCAGCCCGATTGATCGCTGTCTGTACGTGGGAACGGGTGACGGCGGCGGCTCCGGAGATCCCGATAACAACGGCCAGAATCCCTCTACGCTTCTGGGAAAGATCCTGCGGCTCGACCCCAATTCCGATACGGGCGCAGCCTGCACGAACAACGTCGCCAATCCCTTCGCCACCTCGGGCGGGGCTCCGGAGGTCTGGAGCTACGGCTTGCGCAATCCCTGGCGGTTCTCATTCGATCGTTCGAACGGCGCGCTTTACATCGGAGACGTTGGACAAAGCCAACGCGAGGAAGTCGATGCCGTGCTGGGTCCCGACGCGGGCCGTGGACTCAACTTCGGCTGGCGGCTGATGGAAGGGTTTCTCTGTTTTAATCCGGCCAGTGGCTGCAACAACGGCGGGCTCACGCTGCCGATCATCGACTACACCCACGACAACGGTGCCTGTTCCGTCACCGGCGGCTATGTCTACCGCGGCCAGCTCAGCCCTTCGATGATCGGCACCTACTTCTACGCGGATTTTTGTGCCGGATTCGTCCGCAGCTTCCAACTTGCAAATGGACAACTCGGCACACAGACATCATGGCCGCTCCTGAATCCGGGAGGACAAATCACCAGCTTTGGCGAGGACGCACGCGGGGAGCTGTATCTGATGACACTGGCGGGCAGCCTGTTCCGCATCGTGGCAAACTAGGACCCTGCGCTACTCGTACCGCAAGATGGCGAGCGGACGTTGGCCCAGCATCCGATAGGTGCTCAGGAGCCCTACGAACAAGGTAAGCAAGACAGTCGCTGCCAGGCCCAGGAGCAGAACGGCCGGCTGCAAACTCCAGCGGATATCGAACAACAGTTCCAACACTCCCCAAGAAAGCAGGCTCGCCAAGAGAACGCCGACGGTCCCAGCCACAACGCCCAACAGCGCATATTCGGCCGCAAAGGATCGGGCGATCAGCCCTCTCGTGGCCCCCAGCGCTTTCAATATCACCGACTCATAGAGCCGCCGGTATCTGGTGGCGGCCAGCGCCGCAGCCATGACCAACGAACCCGAGAGGAGGCAGAACGAGGCCACCGCACGGATGGCCAGCGACAACCGGTCGAGGACGCGGGCGAATCCCTCCAGCACCTCGCCGATGTTCAATACCGTCACGTTGGGAAAAGCCGCCACCACCGCCTGCTGCAGCGGCACTTCTTCTTCTGGCGCGACATGCACCGTCGCCACATAGGTCATCGGCGCCCCGGCCAAGGCGCCGGGCGAAAGAATCATGTAGAAGTTCGTCGAGAAGTTTCCCCAATCCACCTTTCGGATGCTGCTCACTGCCGCCGTGAGGGCGGTCCCCTGAATGTCCAATTCTACCGTCGAACCGATGTCGAGTCCCAAATATTTGGCAGCCTCTTCTTCCACCGACACCAAGGGTTTCGCACCAGCCTGGCCCTCAGTCCACCAGCTTCCCTTCACCAGTCTGTTATCCTTCGGTAGTCGATCCGTGAACGTGAGGACATACTCTCGCGTCTGGTACCAGGTTTTCTTTTTCTCTTCCTTGTCGTCGCCCTGCCGGCGGTCCTCTTCCTTCTCGCCGTCATCGTCCACACGAATCGGTTGCCCGTTCACCGCTTGCAGTCGCGATCGGACAAGGGGGGTCAGCTCCGGTGACAGCCCGCCGGGTCGCGACGTCATCAATTTCGTGAACGGCACCGTTTGATCCGGCTGGAGATCGATGAAAAAGAAGGTCGGGGCGGTCGAGGGTCGGTTCTCACCGATTTGCCGGACCAGCGACCGTTCAAGCAACCCGATCGTGACGATGACCATGACCCCCAGTCCGATCGCCGTCATGATGCCGGCTGTTTGGCTGCCGGGTCGGCCCAGATTCTTCATCGCGTGCCGGAGCCCCACGGCCCTTGGAAGCGGCAACATCTCGATCGTCTTGACCAGCAACGACGCGGCTCCCAGCAAGATCGTCACGGCCGCCGCGAGGGCTCCGATAAACAGGCACCCGCTCTTCCACGAACCGGCCTGCCAGACCGACAAAACCGTGAGGCCGCTCACGATCGTGACGGTCGACAGCAGCGTTGCGCGATCCACCGTTCGGCAACGGGACCAGAACCGCGCCCAAAACGGACGAGATCCGGTCCCCAAGTCTTCCTCCGCCCAGAGGCGCTCGCGCCGGAAAATGCTTGCTGGTTTCACCCGTCGGATTCGGAGCAGCGGCCACAACGTGAAGAGCACCGTGCTGAGCAGCCCCAAGGCCACCCCTTTACCGATCGGCATGAGCGAACGCCAGGAGAGGCCGGTGGAAAAATTGATCTGATCGAGCAGCGCGGCATCGAGCCATCCACCGACCGCCCAGGGTAGGACCAGTTGCAGCCCCAGGCCCAACGCAATTCCGAACCCGCTGCCGAGTAATCCCAAACCCAGCGACTGAATCAAATAAATATGTACGATCGTGCGCGACTCGGCACCGACCGTCTTGAGAATGGCGATGCTCTGCAGTTTCTCCCTCAGAAAGGCGTGAACCGACGTTGCTACTCCGATTCCCCCGACGAACAGCGCCGTTAAGCCGATCAGCCCCAGATACCGGCTGAGTTGATCCAAGAACTGCTTCAATTGCGGTTGGGCGTCACGATAGGACGACACCCGGGCTCCTTCTTTCGCGAGTCGGCCTTGTAGCTCATGCAGCAAAGGCGTCATGGTCATAGAGTCCGGGACCTGAATCAGATAGCGCTCCCGGACGCGGCTGCCAGGCTTGATCAAATCTGCTGCGGCAAGTCCGGCCTGCGAGACGAGAACCCGGGGCCCGAGGCTGAACATGTTGGCCATCCGATCCGGCTCCTTGCGGAGAATTCCGGAGATGACAAAGATCGCCTGACCGATCTTCAATCGCTCACCCACCGCGACGTGCATGCCGATCGTCAGCGATTCCTGCACGACGGCGCCAAAGCAGCCCGGACCTCCAGCTCCATTTTGGTCCGAAACGCCGCATCCGGACTCGACCCGGCCCAAGAGTCGGTCCAGCGGAACGTCCGGCTCGGTCCGCACGTCGCCATAGAGCGGATAAGCCGCGTCCACGGCTTTGAGTTCGACGAGCTGCGTCCTGGTCGTGCCGGGCTTCGAGCCGGCTATCGAAGCCATAGCGACCAATTCGCTCGCATGTGTCAGCCGAGCGCCCCGCTCGACGACGGATTGCAACGTCGACTGACCGGATGCGCCCAAAGGCCTGGAGGCCCGAACCTCCAGATCGCCGCCCAGTAGCCCCCTCGCCTCTCGCACCACGGCTTGCTCGACGTGCAGAGCAAACAGTCCGATTCCGACCACGGTGCCGACGCCGATCGCGATGCAGAGCACGAAATAGACGAAATGCCGCCAGGCCGTTCGGGTTTCCCGCCAGGCCATCACGAACGCCACACCGGTCATCCGGCCGACTCCCATTCGTCCGACTTCCCCCCGAGCCATTCGTCCGACTCGATCCGGCCATCCCGCAGCCTGATCACGCGCTCCATGAGCCCCGCAAGGGCCGGGTCGTGCGTGACGAGTACCAACGTTGATCCCTGGTCGCGATGGAGAGACAACAGCAGATCGATCACTTGCTGCCCAGTCGTGGAATCGAGATTGCCCGTCGGCTCGTCGGCCAGGAGGATCGGCGGCCGGCAGACGAAGGCCCGCGCCACTGCCACACGCTGTTGTTCGCCTCCTGAAAGTTGCGCCGGATAGTGGTGGAGACGGTCGGCCAATCCCACCGCGCTCAACAATTCTACCGCCCGCGCCTGGCCCGAATCCCCGTTCAAGTCCAGCGGAAGCGCCACATTTTCGAGGGCGGTGAGCGTGGGGATCAGATGGAAGGATTGAAAAACATAGCCGATCTTTTCACGCCGGTAGCGGGCCATGGCACTTTCGCCCATCCCTGTGATGTCCATGCCGTCGAGCTGAATCGACCCCGCTGTGGGGCAATCCAGTCCGGCGATCAGTCCGAGCAAGGTCGACTTTCCGCTGCCGGACGGCCCCACGATCGCCACCCGCTGTTTCGGGCGAATATGAAACGAGACGTCGTCGAGGATGGTCACGTCGTGCCCGCCGCCCGACAGACGCATGGTCAGATGGTTCACCGTGATCATCAGAATTCTGAACTCCCCGGAATTCCCCACATGGCAAAGGCTGTATTATACTGGATGGGTATGCACGGCCTGAGACAATTCCATCTACCTGTCCGGCTCCTGCTCACGATTGGTGCCTGCGTGAGCCTCCTGTCGGGGTGCGATCAGCCGCCCGCAACGTCGCAGCCTTCGTCGTCCGCTATGCCTCAGACGGGCTTCGGCCAGCGCCTCGGTACCGATGTGACGACGCAGCCCGGCCGTTCGAGCGCGGCCGTGCAACCTGAGTTGTCGCGGATCGTCGCCTTTGGCAACAGCCTCACCGCCGGACTCGGGGTCGCTCAAGGGGAGAGTTACCCCTCGCAGCTGGCTCAACGGTTGGCGAAGGAAGGCTTCCGCTATCGGGTGATCAATGCGGGGGTCAGTGGTGAAACCACGGCTGGAGGGCTCAGACGAGTATCGTGGATTCTGCAAAGTCGCCCGCAGATCGTCATTCTGGAGTTGGGCGCCAACGATGGCCTTCGCGGCCTTAGGGTTGAAGAAACCCAAGCCAACCTGGAACGGATCATCGAGCAATTGACCCAGGCGAATGTCGCCGTCGTATTGGCTGGCATGAAGATGCCGCCGAACTATGGAGCGGACTATACCACGCGGTTCGAGGCCATCTATCCAGCCCTCGCCAAGAAGTACCGGATCCCATTAATCCCATTTTTTCTGGACAAGGTGGCGGGAGTAAGTTCGCTCAACCAGGCGGACGGCATCCATCCAACCGCCGACGGCTATCGCCTTATCGTCGGAACGGTGCTAGAAGCCCTGGTTCCTCTCTTGGACAAGGGATCGAGCTGAACGTAAAAATCGGCACCATGGCTCTCGAACCATGGTGCCGATGGAACGCTCACAAATAACGATCGGGACTAGTTCTTCTTGAGGAACGTATCATACACGCCGTAGGCGAGCACCAGGCCGATCAGCACGTAGTACATCCCGGTGATGCCGCTGTAGTCGGGCGCGCCTTCACCCTTCGGTTCATTCGCCAATACCTGGGACGACGCGATCAACAGCACCGTTCCTGCCACCGTCGCAACCTGCGACAATCTCTTCATCATGATCTTCCTCCCTCAAGTCAAATGGGCAAAACGAGGGCCGTATTTTACTGAAAGTCAGAGTCCTGACGCAAGGGGGCTGAGGCGGGGGAATGGCAACCGCTCGGGCGTTTACTGCGGAAGACTTGGCTTCGTGGACGACTTGAGAGCAGCGGCAACTTCTCTGAATGAATTTGCGAGCTTATCGAGCTGCGCCCCTTTGGTAAGCAACTCACCGGCGATACTCTTGATCTGGCTGTCGTATCCCCCGACTTCGGAAGCAATTTCGGAAATTTTTCCGAACATCTCCTTATACCCTGACAACTCCTGCTGCAGCTGCTGATTGCCCGCCTGTGCCGCTTTCACTTCGGCCATTGCCGCCTGCAACTGCTGGGTCAAACGGCCGACGTAGGCTTCGCGGTCGCGTCGGTCCGACTCGAGACTCAACTGAATCTCTTCGCCTTCGCGCCGCCGCTCGTCGAGGTTCTTGATGGCCTGCACCCAGACGGCAATGTCACCGCTCAGCCGGGAGGAATCCGGCAATGCGAGCCCCCGTTCCAATGATTTCATCGCCGGCTGGAGCCACTCGATAAACGCCATCACCTCGCTGAGCTTGAGATCGGTGCTCCCCGTGGCGGGCGCCGCCGCAGGAGGCGGGGTCGGGCCCCCATGGCCATTGCCGTTCGACGCAGGCTGCGCAGGCTGGGCCGTCGCCGCGGGCGCGGCTTGTTTCCCTTTTTTCGCATTCATGCGAGGCTGAACCCATCGGTGGTACTCCAACAACACCGCAATGCAGTGCCGGCACATTGGTTCTTCGGGGAGAGAGCAGCTGCACTTCGACACCAGATGTCCGTCCTTCAGCCGAATGGTCTGTTCGTAGAGGCCGGAATTCCCGATCACGGCGGAGGAAATCTGCGTCTCGTCCGCTTCGACGATCCGTACGCGATTTTCGGAGAGGTATTGGTTTCCGATATGAAAGGCGTTGCGGTCGACCACCCCCTGGATCATCGGAGGATCCAGAAGACTCAGCCGTTCAGCCGAACAAGGGATCTTATTTCGCATGCGAGCCGAACTCACAACGGCGATGGTTACTCCAAATTCTCGGCTAGTCTGGAACGACAGGCGGAATCTGTCAAGAACTGAACGGTTCTCAACGACGGGTCAGCGGCAACGTCGGGGGGCACCGAGCGAACCAACCGGGGTAAGCCAGACGTAGTCCGCGATCCGGCCTTGGATCATGTCGCGAACATCTTCTTTGCGATCTGACTCGTACGAGGTCAGGTAGAGGCTCATCTGTCGAACGGAACCGCCGAGGCGCCGCGCCACCCGCTTCGACAGGGGCAAATTGTACTGGACGTGGCCTCCTCCCGTGTAACTCAGGATAGGTCCGCTGGCCGGCTGTAACGCCGTCCGGTTTCGCCGCACCAGCTCGGCGATCGTCTTGGCCATACCCTCGTCGCGAAACATCGACGCTTCATACATGGTGCGAAACTGCTCGTCGGTCCCCCCATCGTGACAGGCCCGAAGCTGCAGGAGAATGCGCTCGCGATAGGGCGGATCGTCGACGATGTCTTCATCCCGCATGGCCCACTGAACCATCTCGCCGTCGCGCAACGCGTGCTCGAGCCCTTGCCGCGCAACCAGACGGACGAGCGTCTTCGGAGGATTCAGCGCCTGCAACGTCGACTGGTGCCGCTTCGCCCATTCCACTAGCGGCTCATAATCCTCGAACGGTCCACCCCAATTGGCTTGCCAGCGTACCGCGTCCAGAAAACTTTGCCGGTTCGCGAAGGCACCGGCGAGATAGTCCTGCAGCACCGCTTGCCCGTCCCAGCCGAACATCTCCATGGCCAACACCGGCCGGCGACCGGCTGCGGCCAGACGATCCAACAGACGAACGGCCGTCTCGACGTGCGACCGATTATGGTGTTCCTCCCCCAGGTAGAGGACATCGTGCAACAACGCCTGCTGCGCAACCTCGTCAAACGACACAGGACGCCCGGTCGTCGTATCGACGATTTCGCCCTGGTAAAACTCAGACGAAGCCGGGCCGGTGAGGCTTGGCGCGGTCGGCGGCGCCGGTGCGGCACAGCCCAGCAGCAAGACAAACGAAAGCAGGACCAACAGGGCGACCGGTTGCGTCGCACAGCCCGCACTCATGACCGATCGGAGCCGGTTCCGCATCGTCTCTCCGTAACATAGGACCGAGCCGGTGGCAACTCCGGTGCCTTGACCCCTTCCTCCCTTGATCGCTATGCTGCGGAACGTTGTCTCCCCATCCATCCATACACCAACGACGAACCACGTCGATCGTGTCTTCATGAATTCCCCGGCCTCAATCCTTGCAGACTTTCGCTCTCAGGTGACCAAACTACTGCACGAGCGTGAGCAGGAATGGGAAGCCTCCCGCCGGCTCGTCGGATCGGGGCAATTGGCCCAGACGATCCAGCGACTGCTCGAACAGGCCCAGCGGGCGGACATCCCGACGCTTGTTCGAGATTGCATCGGAATTGCTTTGAACCAGGGCTCTGTGGGCCGGATTCAGGATCTGCCGGGCCCCCGACTCAAAGAACTGACCGGGCTCCCGCCCACCAAAGCCTTGCGCGCCCTCTGCGTCTGGTTTGACCTCGTCCAGCCGCCAGCCCCGTCCACCCCCTCACCCCTCATCGATCCGGCAGTTATCGAAGGAGCCCTCGCGCCAGGGGCAAACCCGTTCGATATGTTGCTCTCGTCTCCCGCACCCTCGCTCCTCGATCTCGGCGCAGGAGATCTGACGCTTGTCAGTGAAGTGGCCGACCTCTACGCTCCGCGTGTGGCGCAATCGGGCCGTACGCTGACGGTCCACGCGATCGACCGCCTCGATCCGCGATCCCGGCTCGGCGGCCCCCTGCATCCCGAACCGGCCCGCTTGCAACAACTCCGAGCCAGGCCCGATCTGTCCTTTCAGTTTTACGGTGACCAAGACATGTTCGACCTCGACCGCCTGGACTGGTCCGGCAAGCTGCTGCGGCCATACGATATGGTGACCTGCTGGGCGCCGGCAACTCCCACCTTTGCCTATGAACCGACGCGCCTCTCCGAATCACTAATCGATCAGGACCTGCGTCGGACCAAAGGCTGCTTTCAGCGCGCCGAGTATCAGGGCGAACCGGCGCTCGAGGTGCTGCACGGGGATCGGGCTCTGCTGTTTCCTCCGTGGAAGTTCGATATCCGGGGCCCGCTGGCGTTGCTCGACCTGATCTCGCAACGCGGCCGTCTGTGCGTTCTTGGAGCGGTCGACGGCCAGGTCTTTTGGGAGGTCCTCGCACAACTCTTGGAGGATGCCCGCTTTCGGCAGTCGGAGCAGCCCTTTACGGCGGAGAATCTCCCCTTGCTGTTCGGTGAGATCTTCGAACGCCTCACCAACCTCCCGGTGGGTGACGGGATCATGCTCTCTCACTGTGGGCCGCTGCGCCGGGCCCTTCCACGTATCCTCAAGCCTCGCACGGACGAGTCGTACCGCTTCCGCGAGGTCGTGATTCGACGCGGCGCCCTCTTTCCCGGTTTCCCAACCAGCAGCACGGCCCGTCGCTTTCGCGACATGGTGGAAGAAACACCGCCCTGGATGCTCGTGCTCGCGCCCGAGAGATAGGCCGGTCCCTGCTCGTCAAACGAGACCGGCAGAATTCGGCCTCATGGCAGACCGCGCGCAAATCCGCGGATAAATTGACCGTCTCCGGACCCTTTGTTAGACTCCCATTCGTGTGTTTTTACCACCCACAATTGAGCCACCAGAGCCAATAATCCCGACATGAGCGCGCCCCACACCATTCAAGCCATACAGGACAATATTGCGCGCGTAATCAAGGGAAAGTCCCAGGTGATCGAGATGGCGGTGGTCTGCCTGCTGGCCCGTGGCCATCTGCTCTTGGAGGACGTTCCCGGCGTCGGGAAAACCACCTTGGCCCATGCGTTGGCCCGTTCGCTCCATTGTTCGTTCAAGCGCATCCAGTTCACGAGCGACCTGCTGCCGTCCGATATTGTCGGTGTGTCCATCTTCAATCGGCAGAAACAGGGTTTCGAATTCATGCCGGGCCCGATCTTCGCCAATATCGTCCTTGCGGACGAAATCAACCGTACGACGCCCAAGACACAGAGCAGCCTGCTGGAGGCCATGAGCGAGGCCCAGATTTCGGTCGACAATCTCACGCATCAGCTCCCGCAACCGTTCATGGTCATCGCCACCCAGAACCCGGCCGAATATCACGGCACGTTTCCGCTTCCAGAATCGCAGCTCGATCGGTTTCTGATGCGTCTGCGGATCGGCTACCCGTCCCTCGCGGAGGAACGGAAAGTCCTCGACCGTCCCTACGCCCTTCACCCGGCCGACACGCTCGACGCCGTCCTGTCCGGCGATGAGATCCAGTCGCTCCAGCGCCGGGTTGATGTGGTCCATATGGAAGACAGCCTCACGGAGTATTTGCTGGCGATCGTGCAGGCCACGCGCCAGAGCGAATTACTGGCCCTGGGCGTCAGCACGAGAGGCGCGCTGGCCCTGAGCAAGACGGCGAAGGCGCTCGCCCACGTGCGCGGCAGGGACTACTGTATTCCGGACGACGTGAAGGAACTGGCTCCGCTGGTACTCTCACATCGGGTCATGTTGAACCGAACGCACGGCATGCGCGCCCACAGTTTCGAGCAAGCCGAGCGGATCATCCAGGACATCGTGGACACCGTTCCCGTTCCCGTCTAACGGCCCGCGGCGCATCCCTCCGTCGCTCAAGGCCGCGAGAGTCATGCGCGAGGTACCCCACGGCATGCCGCTCCCATCGTTCCGCACGCTGATCCGACGGATCTACCGAAGCCGATCCATCCGTCTGACGGGCGAAGGCACCAGGTTTCTGCTGTTCACCCTGGCCATCGGCGTCGCCGCAATCAACACCGGCAACAATCTCTTCTATTTGATCCTGGCGTTAATGCTCAGTCTGATCATGATCTCCGGGCTGCTCTCGGAACAATGTCTGAGACGGCTGGAATTTCAGCGTTACGTGCCGGACCTCATCATGGCCAACGATCCGGCCACCGCCACACTCTCCGTGACCAACCACAACTCGCATCTTCCGAGTTTTTCCCTGCGGCTGTTGGATCTTGTCAATGGCCAAGATGTTGATCGCGGGCTCTTCGTGCGGCACCTTCCCGCCAGACGCTCGCTGCTCCTGTCGTATCCGCTGATGGCGACCACGCGGGGGCGAATCAGACTGGAAGGTGTACGGGCCGAAACCTTCTTTCCCTTCGGTCTCTTTTTGAAACGAGCCCGTTATCAGGTCGACGCGGAAATCCTCGTCGGCCCGCCGATCAAGCCGCTTTCGCTCCGCTTCGTGGACGATCTGGTGACGGCGGGTCAGGCCCAGCCCCTTCCACGTCGAGGCCCAGGCACGCAACTCTACAATCTCCGACTGTACCAGCCGGGCGATGACTCACGGTCCATCCACTGGATGACCACCGCCCGCACATCTCAGTTGATCGTGCGCGAAACCGAAATCGAAGACCAACGACGCGTCACGGTGATTCTCTCTCTCCGGGCGCCGGCGGAATTCGACGACCTGTTCGAGCGCAGCGTAACCTTCGCCGCCTCGTTGCTTTGGAACTTGTCGGAGCGGGGATATCCGCTTCGCCTGATCGCGGGGTCAGAGGATTCCGACATGGGAACCGGTTCCGACCACCTACTGGTCATGATGCGCATCCTCGCCCTCTGCCGAAGAGAATCCCTTCCGCCCTCCCCCGGAAACGATCAGGGCGGGGATCTCACCCGGGCAGGAGACGGCGGCTATCGCATTGCCATCCTTCCTTGGTCGGATCACGACGGTGGCCGACGAATGCTATCAGCCGATCGCGTGATCGATAGGGCACAACTCGAGGAGATCACCCGTGGGTTTTGAGCGTGCCTTCCGGCTCAGTTCCCTGCTGCTCACCCTGACGGCGTTTGCCGGCTTGGTCTTCACCCATAGCGTGCCCCTTTGGCTGCTGATGCCGGTCTCGGTCATGTTTGCAGCGAGGCTCCGCCGGGAATGGGATTTGAGCGGACCGCCGGTACCAGCTGCAGATACGACGTCGCAGGGAAGAATTTGGAACGTGCTGGTGATCGGGGCGTTCGGGTTCTTCCTGCTCGACCTTACCGCGCTTTCCCGGGACCTCCTCTCGGCCGGCATCCATTTTCTCGTCATGCTCCTCGCGATCAAGCTCGGTACCTTGCGGCAGACTCGCGACTACCGTCACCTTCACGCCCTCAGCCTGATGGCGATTTTGGCTTCCGCCGCGTTGACGACAGACCTGTGGTACCTGTCGATCTTTCTGCTCTATCTCCTGGGAGCCGTATGGACGCTGCTGCTGCATCATCTGACATATCAGACAAGTCCTGCCACCTCAGCCCTGCCGACGACGCCCCAGGGTCCCGTCTCTTATCCCGGATTCATCTCTCCGCAGTTCTTTTGGCTGACCAACGGCATCGCGTTGATCGCCTTCCTGTTCACGCTGGTCATCTTTTTCGTCTTGCCTCGCATCGGGGTTGGGATGCTGCAGAAGTCCCGCGAGGAGGGGCTCCGCACCACGGGATTTTCCGAGCGAGTCGATCTCGGCACGATCGGGTCGATCAAACAAGACCCGCAGATCGTGATGCGGGTGGAATTGCCGAACCAGCAGGCGTCGCGGCAGGAGCGCCTATACTTGAGAGGCCTCGCGTACGATCGATACGATGGACGGGCGTGGAACACTAGCCTCTTCACCAGGCGGTCGCTCGCGCCGGCCGGTGAGAATGCGTTTGCCGTGCATCCGAACGGGAGCAGGCGGCCCAGCCGTTTGTCGGAACCGATCCAGCAGGACATCCTGCTGGAAGCGTTGGATACGAACGTCCTGTTCGCCGCCCCGTTCGCCGAACTCATCAGCGGAGATCTCGCGACGGTACACATCGATCACATGGGAGGGCTCAGGCTCCCTTTTCATGCGGCCTCGCGTATCCGCTACTCCGTCCTCTCCAGAGAACACCGCCCGGCGCCCGAGGACTTGACCGTTGCTGAATGGGACTATCCCCGGTCCATCCAGGAACACTATCTCCAGATCCCGCCGCTGGCCCCGCGGATTGCGGCCTTGGCCCGGCAGATCTCGCAAAAGGCCGGAACGCCAAGTGAGAAAGTGGCGGCCATCCATGACCATTTGATGCAGAACTATCGATACAGCCTGGACGTGGACTCTATCCGGTCTCCCTCCCCCCTGGAGGATTTCCTGTTCGAACGCCAGAGCGGCTACTGCGAACACTACGCGACGGCCATGGTCATCCTGTTGCGGGCGGTCGGAATTCCCGCGCGATTGGTGACCGGGTTTTTGGCGACGGAATGGAACGAATTCGGAGGATACTTCACCGTGCGGCAGCGGGACGCGCACGCCTGGGTCGAGGTCTACTTTCCCCGCTCAGGCTGGATCACTTTCGATCCGACTCCGGCTGCGGGAGTAGCGGCGGCGCGGTCTTCGTGGGACGCGTTGCAGCGCATGGGTGAATCGCTGCGGCTCTACTGGGATCGGGTCTTCATTCGCTACAACGCCAGAGATCAACTCGTGGTCGTCCAAGGGGTGAGAGAACGAGGCGAGGCGCTTCGCGAGCATCTCGGCAACTGGCTGTCAACCGTCGGTGGGCCGATCAAGCGGCTGTCCACCATGATGGCCAGACTGATGGACAGTGCGACATCCGGCGTGACAGGCCTGTTGATTGGGATTGGCGTGGTCGTCCTCTCGCTGCTGATCCTCCTCCTCCGCGATCGGCTCGCCCTGTGGGCGACGACGCATCTTCCGGCATCCCGCAGGCCGCTCGCCATCGTCCACCTGTACCACCGCATGCTGGTCATACTGGAACGACAGGGCCTCGTGAAGCCGCCGTCCAGTACCCCGCGCGAGTTCGTCCAGTTGGTGGCGCAATCCCGTCAGGACGCGGCGACGGTGGTCGCAGATATCACGGAACTGTATTACCACGGCCGATACGGGGGGCGGGTCACGACGCAGCAGGACCTCCTGCTCGTCGCGGAAAAGATCGGACGGCTACCGACCCTCTTGCGGAACGGGCACTAGCGCGGGGGGTCCTCAATGCGCCCCCTGGTCTGCTCCCAGAACGACGAGAGATCCACATTGCCCCCTGTGAGCACGACCGCGACCCGCTTCCCGACGAGCTGAGATTCCTGTCTCAAGAGCGGCGCGAGCGCGACGGCGCTGGAGGGTTCGATCGTCATCCGGAGTTCCTCCGAGGCGAACCGCATCGACCGCAGAATTTCCTCTTCCTCCACGACGAAAAAACCTGCGAGTCGATGCCGCAGAATCGGCAAGGTGCGATCCCCGAGACTCGTGCGCAATCCATCCGCTATCGTGGCGGACCGAGACATCGGCACAATGCGATTCTGTCTGACGGATTCCATCGCATCCAACGCGGCGGCCGGTTCGCAGGCATAGAGTTTCAACGCCGGGCGCACGGTCCCAGCCGCGACACAGAGGCCCGCCAAGAGGCCCCCACCGCCGATCGGCGCCAACAACGCATCGAACTCCGCCACCTGTTCACACAGCTCGATCATGATCGTCCCCTGGCCCGCCATCACGAGCGGGTCGTTGAACGGATGGACGATGACGGCAGAAAGGCGCCTGGCCAATTCCTCCAATAACCGGTTGGCCTGCAGACGATCTTCGGCGTCGTGAAGGGAGGCGCCGTAGGACCGTACGGCCTCCCGCTTCAGCGCTGAGCTGCCCGCCGGCATGACCACATGCGCGAGACACCCGAGCCGTTGGCAGGCCAACGCGAGACCCTGCGCATGATTGCCTGATGAAACGGTCGCAAAGGTCCGGAACGGGGATGTCGACACCCAATGCGACACGGCATGGTACGCTCCACGAAATTTGAATGCGCCGATCCGCTGAAAATTTTCACACTTGAGAAAGACCGTCGCACCGGAAACTCCATCAAGCGTGCGGCTGGTCAGGACCGGCGTGAGGTGTGCCACTCCCTTCAGACCATGCGCGGCTTCTTGGATGAGGGGAAACGTGAGGTCCGGCATGAAATTGATCCTTGGCCGGTACTCTTCCGGATCGGTCGTCAAAGATCAAGACGTACCACGAGTGTGAAGATGAACGAACTGGTGGTGCCAGTCCGGCGGCGACCATGAAGAAAGCTGGGCCGACAAGCCGTCGGCACACATGCAGGGATCCCACCCCCTTCGAAAATCCCCGGTCGAGGGTTCACATCAACCCCCTAAACGGCACATATGGCGGAAGGAGTTTGGAGCGGGAAAAGGGATTTGAACCCTCGACCCTCGCCTTGGCAAGGCGATGCTCTACCACTGAGCTATTCCCGCTCGATTCGACCCTGAGGAGGGGTGGGATTCTACTGAGCGGCTAGCAACCTGTCAAGCAAGGAGAAGGGGGTAAATGACCTGTTACCTCCGTTACAAGGCCTTCACTATGATACCAATTGGTAACGCGACAATATTTCACGTAACTCATTGTTATTATTTATATTTACAGTCATTCTTGATAGACACCACCTCGCCTCGATACAACGAGTACCCAATGTAACGATTCGACCTGGCCAATCGTCCTCGAGGAATATTGTATTTATTCATTATTAATCAATAAGTTAAGTGATCGATCGCTCAAGATTCTCAACGCCACCCTGTGGTGTGTCTCTTGCCAATACAGAGGTCCCATGATGCCCGCAAATCACAGAACATCAGCCGGTTCAAGCCTGAACCTCACGGCAGGAGCGGGACTGAGTTTCGGAAGCGCGGGCAGCTTTTTCAGTGAAGGGGGGTGGGAGGATTGTCGGTTGTGCGTCAGTGAGGGACAGTGGGCTCGGTAGAGCCCTCAACTCTAGGAGGTGTCACCAATGTTTTTGTCACGTAGACAGTTTTTAAAAGTCTCCGCGGGCACGGTCGCCGCCGTGGCGGTGGCTGACAAGGTCCTGGCGCTGACCGCGCTGCAGCCGGTCATCGAAGTCGGGAACCCGCTGGGTGACTATCCGGATCGGTCCTGGGAGCGGGTCTATCACGACCAGTACCGGTACGATTCATCCTTTACGTGGTGTTGTTCGCCGAACGACACGCACGCCTGCCGCATCCGGGCCTTCGTCCGGAACGGCGTGGTGATGCGGGTCGAGCAGAACTACGACCACCAAACCTACGAAGACCTGTACGGCAACCGCGGCACGTTCGCGCATAACCCGCGCATGTGCTTGAAGGGCTTCACCTTCCACCGCCGCGTGTACGGCCCCTATCGCTTGAAGGGTCCGTTGATGCGGAAGGGCTGGAAGCAGTGGATGGACGACGGCTCGCCTGAGCTGACGCCGGAAGCGAAGCGGAAGTACAAGTTTGACAGCCGCTTCCTCGACGACATGCTCCGCGTGTCGTGGGATACGGCGTTCACCTATGCCGCGAAGTCGATGATCATCGTCGCGACGCGGTACAGCGGGGAAGCCGGCGCCCGTCGTCTCCGGGAGCAGGGCTATGCGCCGGAAATGATCGAGATGATGAAGGGGGCAGGGACCCGCTGCTTCAAGCATCGCGCGGGTATGCCGGTCCTCGGCATCATCGGCAAGATGGGGAACACCCGGGTCAACGGCGGCATCAACGCGCTGTTGGATACCTGGATTCGGAAAGTCACCCCGGACCAGGCACAGGGCGGCCGCTATTGGTCGAACTACACCTGGCACGGCGACCAGAACCCCGCCCACCCCTGGTGGTCAGGCGCGCAGGGGTCGGACATCGACCTCTCCGACATGCGCTTTTCCAAGCTGAACACCAGCTGGGGCAAGAACTTCGTCGAGAACAAGATGCCGGAAGCGCACTGGAAGCTCGAGTCGATCGAGCGCGGCGCGCGCATCGTCGTGATCACGCCGGAGTACAACCCGACGGCGTATCGCGCGGACTACTGGATGCCGCTGCGTCCGGAGTCCGACAACGCGATCTTCATCGGGGCGATGAAGATCATCACCGACGAGAACATGCACGACGTGGACTTCCTCAAGGGATACACGGACGCGCCGGTCCTCGTCCGCACGGACACGTTGCAATTCTTGGATCCGCGCGATGTCGTTGCGGATTACAAGTTCCCTGACTTCTCCAAGAGCTACTCGGGCCGGATGCAGTCACTGAAGCCGGAACAAGTCGAGCGGCTCGGCGGGATGATGGTCTGGGACTTGAACAAGAAGGCGGCGGTGCCGCTGCACCGTGAGCAGGTGGGATGGCACTACCAGAACAGCGGCATCGATGCGGCCCTCACCGGCACGCACCGCGTGAAGCTGCTCAACGGCCGCGAAATCGACGCGATGCCGGTCTGGCAGATGTACTTGGTGCACTTCCAGGACTACGACCTGGACACCGTCCATCAGATTTGCCGGACGCCGAAGGATCTGTTGGTGCGGTGGGCCCGGGACTCCGGGACCATCAAGCCGGCGTCGATCCACAACGGCGAAGGGACCTGTCACTATTTCCATCAGACCATTAACGCCCGCGGCGCCGCGATGGTGCTCATCATCACCGGCAACGTCGGGAAGTTCGGCACCGGGCAGCATACCTGGGCCGGTAACTACAAGGCCGGAACATGGACTGCCACGCCCTGGTCCGGCGCGGGTCTGGCTGTGCACACCGGGGAGGATCCCTTCAACATCACGACGGATGCCAACGCCCACGGGAAGGAAATCAAGACCAAGTCGTACTACTACGGCGAAGAAGTCGGTTATTGGAACCACGGTGACACGGCCTTGATCGTCAATACGCCGAAGTATGGACGCAAGGTGTTCACCGGGAAAACCCACATGCCGACCCCCAGCAAATTCCGCTGGGTCGTCAACGTCAACGTGTTGAACAACGCCAAGCACCACTATGACATGGTGCGCAACGTGGATCCGAACATCGAGACCCTGATCACGCAGGACATCGAGATGACCTCGGACGTCAACCACAACGATATCGCCTTCGCCGCCAACTCGTGGATGGAATTCACCTATCCGGAAATGACGGTGACGGTATCCAATCCGTGGGTGCAGGTGTGGAAGGGCGGGATCCGTCCGCTGTACGACACCCGTAACGACCTCGACACGTTCGCCGGCGTCGCGGCCAAGTTGTCGGACATGACGGGCGACAAGCGGATGCGCGACTACTTCAAGTTCGTCTACGAAAACCGCGTGGACGTCTATGTACAGCGCATGCTCGATGCCTCTTCGACCTTCTACGGCTACAGCGCGGACACGATGCTGAAGTCGGAAAAGGGCTGGATGGTCATGGTGCGGACCTATCCGCGTCATCCGTTCTGGGAAGAGACCAACGAGTCCAAGCCGATGTGGACCCGCACGGGCCGGTACGAGACCTATCGCACCGAGCCGGAGGCGATCGAATACGGCGAAAACTTCATCTCGCACCGCGAGGGACCGGAAGCCACGCCGTATCTCCCGAACGCCATCATGACCAGCAACCCGTACGTCCGTCCGGACGACTACGGGATTCCCATCACGGCGCAGCACCACGACGACAAGACGGTGCGGAACATCAAGCTGCCGTGGGCGGAAATCAAGCGGCACAGCAACCCGTTGTGGGAAAAAGGGTACCAGTTCTACTGCGTCACCCCGAAGACCCGGCATCGGGTGCACAGCCAATGGTCGGTGAACGACTGGGTGCAGATTTATGAGTCGAACTTCGGCGATCCGTACCGCATGGACAAACGGACACCGGGCGTCGGCGAGCACCAGTTGCACATCAACCCGCAGGCCGCGAAGGACCGCGGCATCAACGACGGCGACTACGTGTATGTCGACGGCAACCCGGTGGACCGGCCGTACCGCGGCTGGAAGCCCTCGGATCCGTACTACAAGGTCGCGCGGTTGATGATCCGGGCGAAATACAACCCCTCCTATCCGTACCACGTCACGATGGCGAAGCACGCCCCGTACGTGTCGACGGCGAAGTCGGTGAAGGGCCACGAGACACGTCCGGACGGACGCGCCATCGCGGTGGACACTGGCTATCAATCCAACTTCCGGTACGGGGCCCAACAGTCCTTTACCCGGAACTGGTTGATGCCGATGCACCAGACCGACTCCCTCCCGGGCAAGCACGCGATTGCCTGGAAGTTCAAGTGGGGCTATCAGGTCGACCACCACGCGATCAACACGGTGCCGAAAGAATGCTTGATCCGCATCACCAAGGCGGAAGATGGCGGGATCGGCGCACGGGGTCCGTGGGAACCGGTCCGGACCGGCTTCACGCCGGGTCAGGAGAACGAGTTCATGATCAAGTGGCTCAAAGGCGAACACATCAAGATCAAGGTGTAAGGCCAGAATCACTTGCGGCTTGAAATGATGTGGCAACCCATGAGAGGCACCATTAACCATCTGATCATGACCAGAAGGAGGATTTACAATGCCAGAAGTCTATAATTGGCATCTGGGACGGAAGATGCTGTATCCCTACGAGGAACGGCATCCGAAGTGGCAGTTTGCCTTTGTGTTCAACATCAACCGGTGTTTGGCGTGTCAGACCTGTTCCATGGCCGACAAGTCCACCTGGCTCTTCTCGAAGGGGCAGGAATACATGTGGTGGAACAACGTGGAAACCAAGCCCTACGGCGGGTATCCCCAGTTCTACGACGTGAAGATCACCCAGCTCGTCGAGCAGGTGAACCCGGGCGGCCAGGTGTGGAACGTCCGCGTGGGACGCAAGC
>FRDC01004041.1_pt4 | contig 61062 bp, 51 predicted proteins | sample 1106171 | NCBI WGS metagenome assembly FRDC01 (sample SAMEA3930566, study PRJEB13176) | freshwater metagenome | biome: Drinking water system; feature: drinking water; material: water | place: Singapore | collected 2014-12-20 | reverse complement strand
TAGCCTCCGATATTCAATCAGCCTAACTGCCGGCTGTTCAATTATTAATTATTACTTATTAATTTTTAATTCTACCACAGATACCCCAGATTAAAACAGATTGCCACAGATTAGCCTCCGATATTCAATCAGCCTAACTGCCGGCCGTTTAATTATTAATTATTACTTGTTAATTATTAATTATTAATTCACTGGTATTTCCTCACCAACTCCGCCAATATCTTCCGATCCCCATCACCAATAAGTTTTGTAGTATCTGCAGGTGAGAAATGAATTTTATAACTCTGAATGGCAGCTAAACTGTCTTTAATATTATAACCAACAATGCGAAGGGCTTGCATGGCATTGAAATTATCAGGAACTACGGTTGCAGTAGTATCATACCAATAGCCATAACCGGCATCTGCCAATTGCTTCCAGGGGAAGAAGCGACTGGGATCGACTTTGCGACCAGGCGCAATATCGGCATGACCAACAAAATTTGCTTGTGGAATATTATAGGCACGTTTCAATCTTCCTAATAAATCTACCAACGAATTGATCTGCGCTTCTGTAAAGGGTTCAAATCCGTTGTTATCAATTTCAATGCCTATGCTGCAACTGTTTAAATCGGTGGTATTACCCCATCTGCTCACGCCTGCATGAAAGGCTCTTAACTGATCATTCAACATGTGGAACACCGTTCCCTCTCTGCACACTACATAATGAGCACTTACTTGGGTAGAAGTTTTTGTGAAGGTCTTAAGCGTTTGATCGCAGCTGTTCTGCGCAGTATGATGAATCACCACAAAATTCGGGCGACGCATAGAAAAGTTCACCGTTCCTGCAAAATAAGGCGCGTTGCTTACTGAATCTTCCAATGGATACATCCGCAACAACTTACTATAGGCCTTGGCCTGCTTCTTATAGTCTCTGTTAGTAGAAGAATACGGCCCTTTAGAACAGGCCATAAAAAACAGTAAACCCATCAGAACAGTTGCTGTTATTCTCATAACTTATCTTTTCTTATAGTAGAACTTCTTTTTTTGATCACCACCTCCTTGTCTTCTACCTCTTGGTTGATAGAGCGGAACCGGGCCCAAGCTCTGAGGCACTTCCCCTTTGTCAACGGTTTTTCCTATCAATTGCTCAATAGCGGCAAACTTGTTTTGTTCTCTTTCGCCCACAAATGTGTACGCAATACCATCTGCCTCCGCCCTCGCTGTTCTTCCAATGCGATGCACATAATCCTCGCCATCGGAGGGAACATCAAAATTGATCACCAAATCAATGGTGTCTATATCAATTCCTCTGCTCAAGATATCAGTAGCTACTAGAATTGGAATTCTTCCACTTGTAAATCCATTGATCACTTCTTCACGCTGCGATTGCTCTAAATCACTGTGCATATCAAACACATTCAACCTAGCGCGTTTCAAAGCCATGGTCAATTGCTTCACCTCTTGTTTCTTTCCGCAGAAAATCAACGCACTTTTATAGGGAGTAGTAGCAAGAATATGTTTTACTAGTTCTAACTTTTGGGTATCATATACCACAAATGCCTTCTGCACAATTTTCTCCGGTGGTTTTGAAATGGCAATATTGATCTCAACCGGGTTCTTCAAAATGGCGCGAGACAATTGACGAATCTTCTCGGGCATGGTAGCCGAAAACAACAAGGTTTGACGCGATTCCGGTAGTTTCTGAATGATTCGATTGATATCGTCCATGAACCCCATGTCCAACATCCGATCCGATTCATCCAATACCAGAAAACGCAATTTCTCCATGTTCACATAACCCATGTTCAAGTGCGAAATCATTCTGCCTGGTGTACAAACGATAATATCTGCGCCCATTTGCAATGCCTTCTTCTCATTCACAAAGTTTTGTCCGTCGTTGCCGCCGTAAATAGCAATGGAACTTAGTGAAGTAAAATAGGTGAGTCCTTCTAAGTGTTGAGCAATTTGAATGGCCAATTCACGTGTTGGAACAATAATCAATGCTCCTACATTACCGTCCATCGGCTTTTCCAACAAACTATGGATAATGGGAAGTACAAAGGCGGCTGTTTTACCGGTGCCGGTTTGTGCTGAAGCGATGATGTCTCGACCTTCTAATATGGGAGGAATCACTTGTTCCTGAACAGGTGTCGCTTTTTCGTAACCGCTGGCATCAATCCCCTCCATCAATGAAGGGTGAAGATTTAATTCACTAAAATACAAGTGCGTTGTGTTTAATTATGATATAAACGGCTTGAAATTATACAGCCGTTTCTTTCTTTTCTACTTCTTCCTGTCCATATTCACTGATCAACTCCGCTACTAGGGCCGTCCAACCGGTTTGGTGATTCGCTCCTAGTCCCCAACCATTGTCGCCATTGAAATACTCATAAAAGAGCACCAAATGTTCATTACCCGGACGCTTGTAAAACCAATTATGCGGACCATAGCATCTCCGCTCCCCTTTTTCATTGCGTTCAAACAAACTAATAACCCTTCTGGTTAAACGATGTGCCACTTCAATTAGGTTGATCTTTTCACCGGAACCCTTCGGGTATTCTACCAACAAACTGTCTCCGTAAAATTCACCGTATCGGTGAATCGCTTGAATGATCAAATAGTTCAACGGCATCCACACAGGACCACGCCAGTTACTATTTCCTCCAAACATATCGGAAGTAGAATCACCGGGATCGTATTGAATACTGTGTTGCCATCCATCCACCGTCACTGAATAGGGATGCTTCTCATGATATTTCGACAAAGCTCGAATTCCTCCATCAGAAAGGAAGCCTTCTTCGTCTAATAACTTATCTAACAGATGTACAAGACGCTCTTTAGGAACCAAGCTCAATAGCATTTTCGAGCCATCGCTGGTTTCTTCATTGGGCCAGAACTTATTGTTCTTCTTACGATAATTTTCAAACCAGGCAACACGCTTCTTAAAGTCGGGCATATTGTCGAGCTCCTTCATGTCCATTGTTGATACTGCATACAACGACGTAAGACCAACGGCTGATTGAATTTTCAATTGAATTGGATCAGCTCCCTGTGTTACCAGTACATCGTAAAAGAACTTGTCTTCTTCATTCCACAAGTGTTGCTCATTCAATGCTTCTGCAATCAATACGAATTGTTCGAAAAATTTAGTAGCGGTATCTTGGAAGGTTTCGTCGTACTGAGCAATTTCAATCGCCATGTCCAACATATCAAGCGCGTAGGTTCCCATCCAACTGGTACCATCAGCTTGCTCGAGCGTTACCTCATTACTAAAGTGATGACTTCTATTGAACACTCCAATATTATCTAGCCCTAAGAATCCACCTTCAAAGATGGAATCGCCTTGTGGATCTTTACGATTGATCCACCAAGTGAAGTTGATGAGTAATTTATGGAAAGCCCTCTTTAAGAAATTGATATCGCCTTTGCCGTTCTGCTTCTTCTCAATATTGTACACTTGCATAGCGGCCCAAGCATGAACCGGAGGGTTTACATCACTGAAATTCCATTCATATGCCGGTAGCTGTCCGTCGGGCTTCATGTACCATTCGCGCATCACCAACAACAATTGGTGCTTTGCAAAAGTAGGATCGGCCACTGCCATCGAAATACATTGAAAAGCCAGATCCCAAGCGGCATACCAAGGATACTCCCATTTATCGGGCATGGAAATAATATCCTGATTTTTCAAGTGCTTCCAGTCATTATTACGCCCTTTCTGTTTCAATTCACTTACAGGAGTAATACCATCACTCGTAGTTAACCAACGTTCTACATCGTAATGATAATATTGCTTACTCCACAACAAACCAGCCAGCGCCTGACGTTGGATGCGCGCCATTTCACTACTCATCCCTTTCGGCAGAATAGCTGCATAGTACTCGTCTGCTTCTTTTTTCTTTTCTTGGAAAATATTCGCGAAGCCCACGCCAAACGCATTGTCCATAAGTTGATTACTCAACCTACAATAAATTGTTTTGGTAGCTCCGGCGGCAATAGACCCCTTGTAAACTGCTGCGAACTTTGTTCCCTTCTTTCTTTCCCTCAGCTCGGTCTTGTTTTTATTGTTAATCAGCGCCTCGTGAAATGCATCCTTTACAAAAATGCTTTCATTCGGAACATTCATCACTTTCTCTGTATTGGTTTCATTATCGGTAAACCAAGCATCTGTTGCTTGTTGATAATAAAAATAGTAGGTACCAAGGTTCTCGTGAGTGGCTTTCACTGCCGTTTTACTGATCGCACTGATCAAGGGCTTCTGATTCATTTGCTTGTTCACCCATCTGTTGTAAAACCAAAGTGTGGGTAGAATATGAATATCGGCCGCCTGCGGACCCCTATTGGTTACATCAATACGAACGAAGATATCTTGATCACTCTGCTTCGCATAGGTAACCATTACATCAAAATACTCATCGTTGTCGAACACACCGGTATCCAGAATCTCATACTCCGGTTCCAAGCGTCCGCGACGGGCATTCTCTTCTTTTAATTTCTTGTAGGGAAATTCTTGCTGTGGATACTTATAGAGGTACTCCATGTATCCATGTGTAGGAATATTATCGAGGTAATAGTAGAGTTCTTTTACATCCTCTCCGTGATTTCCTTCGCGGTTTCCCAATCCAAACAGGCGTTCCTTGATGATGGAATCCTTTCCGTTCCATACACCTACAGAAAAACAGAGGTTCTGTAAATAATCTGATATCCCCGCAATTCCATCCTCACCCCATCTATATACTCTGCAATGTGCATGATCAAAAGGGAAATAATTCCAGGCATCTCCATATGGACTATAGTCCTCTCGCACAGTACCCCACTGCCGTTCACTCAAATACGGCCCCCATTGTACCAGTGGAATGGGCTTGGTGGCATTCACCGCAAGCCTTTGATGTTCTGCTGTCATTCAATCTTTTTAGTTGCTACCAATGTAGCAGGCAATCGTTGGAATGTATAAAGATAGTGAAAAAGGAGCAAAGAACCCTGCCGTAAAGGCCTACAGTTAACAGCTCCCATGCAGAATCGTTTTTGCGTACATTTAGGCAGGTCAGCAAACAACATAATAACTAAAAAACTAAACCACTTAACAACTCCTTCCCTACATATTCCTCCTATACTGCCCTCCCACCGCATACAAGGCTCTAGTAATCTCACCCAAAGAACAATACTTCACGGTTTCCATCAACTCTTCAAACAAATTTCCATTCTCGATCGCCTTCTTTTGCAGAGCCTCCAATGCAGATTTGCTTTTCTGTGCATTGCGATTTTTGAAAGCATTCAAATTGGCTATCTGCTGTTCTTTTTCTTCGGTTGTACTTCGAATTACCTCGCCGGGAATAACTGTCGGACTACCATTCTTATTCAAGAAAGTATTCACTCCAATGATAGGTAACTCTCCCGTATGTTTCTGATGTTCGTAGTATAAACTCTCTTCCTGAATTTTATTACGTTGGTACATTCTTTCCATGGCACCCAATACGCCACCACGTTCTGTGATTCGATCAAACTCAGTCAACACAGCTTCCTCCACCAAGTTCGTCAACTCTTCCACGGCAAAACTTCCTTGAATAAAATTCTCTGACTTCGCTGTTCCTAACTCCCGATTAATGATCAACTGAATGGCCATCGCTCTTCTTACACTCTCTTCTGTTGGTGTAGTGATGGCTTCGTCGTAAGCATTGGTATGAAGACTATTACAGTTATCATAAATAGCATACAAAGCCTGTAACGTTGTTCGAATGTCGTTGAAATCGATCTCTTGCGCATGCAAACTTCTGCCCGAAGTTTGAATATGATATTTCAATACCTGACTTCTAGAATTGGCCTTGTACTTGTACCTCATCGCCTTCGCCCAAATTCTACGCGCCACTCTTCCAATTACACTGTACTCAGGATCCATTCCATTACTGAAGAAGAAACTTAAGTTTGGAGCAAAGTCATCAATATTCATTCCTCTGCTCAAATAATATTCAACATAAGTAAACCCATTCGCCAAGGTGAATGCTAGTTGAGTGATAGGATTCGCACCTGCCTCAGCAATATGATACCCACTTATTGAAACACTGTAGAAATTGCGCACCTGTTCTCTAATAAAATACTCTTGCACATCTCCCATTAACTTCAACGCAAATTCAGTAGAGAATATACACGTGTTTTGTGCCTGATCTTCTTTTAAAATATCGGCTTGAACCGTTCCTCTAACTTGAGTAAGCGCCTTCTTTTTTAATTCGAAATACACGTCCGCAGGCAACACTTCATCGCCACTCAATCCCAGCAAACGCAGTCCCAGTCCATTGTTCGATTCCGGCAATACGCCCGGCGCCAAAGGGTTGTGATAAACCGGGCGACTACCATCGGGATACTTTTCTTTTGCTTTTTGTTCTACCTGATCCCACAATCCATTTTCAGTGATGTACCTTTCGCATTGCTGATCAATGGCCGCATTCATAAAAAAGGCTAAGAGCATGGGAGCCGGACCGTTTATGGTCATTGAAACCGAAGTCTTCGGATCACACAAATCGAAACCACTGTACAATTTCTTCGCATCATCAACCGTAGCAATGCTTACCCCACTGTTTCCAATTTTACCGTAAATATCAGGACGATGATCAGGATCTTCTCCATACAAGGTTACACTGTCAAATGCTGTACTCAAACGCTTGGCAGGTTGATCGCTCGACACATAGTGAAAGCGCTTGTTCGTTCGCTCCGGACCACCCTCGCCGGCAAACATACGCGTTGGGTCTTCTCCTTCGCGCTTCAACGGAAATACACCGGCTGTATAAGGGAATGAACCGGCTACATTTTCTTGCGACAACCAAATTAAAATATCACCCCAGTCTTTAAACTTGGGTAAACTCACGCGAGGCAATCGAGTACCACTTAAACTGGTAGAATAAAGTGGCTGCTTGATTATTTTATCGCGAACCTTGTATTCATAGAAGTCTTTCTGATAGGATTGTACCAATTCACTCCATTGCGAAAGTGCCTGCTTCGACTCATAAGTCAATTGCTGCTCATAATGATGGATCTGTTGATCCAATGCGGCTTGTAAAGCATCTTCATTACTACCAATCGCATCTTTAGCCCCTTTTAATTGATAAAGCTTAGAAGCGATAGCCGCTTGTTCTTCAATTCGCTTATCGTAATTACGGTTGTTTTCGCTGATCTCACTCAAATAACGTACACGACTAGCCGGAATTACTGACTGTCCTAATTGAGCTGTTACATCAAAAGAGTAGGTTCCAAAGCTTACGCCGGTTTTGTCGGCAATTTTTTGAATCAATAACGAAAAGAGCTTGTTCACTCCTTCGTCATTGAATTTACTGGCCATGGTACCCACAATTGGAAGGCTCTCATCGGTAGCCGTCCATAAATTATGATTGCGCTTGTACTGTTTTTTTACATCGGCGAGTGCATCTAAAGCACCTGCTTTATCAAACTTATTGATACACACCAGATCGGCATAGTCTAACATGTTGATCTTCTCTAACTGAGACGCAGCGCCGTATTCAGGCGTCATCACGTACATGCTCACATCACAGAAATCGAGAATAGAAGCGTCGCTTTGACCTACACCGGCGCTTTCCAAAATCACAAAATCAAATCCTGCTTTTTTGCAAATAGCAATCGCTTCTGTTACATAGGCACTCAACGCGGTATTGTCATCACGAGTGGCCAAACTTCTCATATAAGCGCGGGGATGAGAAATCGAATTCATTCGAATACGATCGCCCAACAATGCTCCACCTGTTTTCTTTTTAGAAGGATCTACCGATATTACGGCGATGGTTTTATCATGAAAATTATTCAGGAAACGTCGCACAATTTCATCGGTTACAGAGCTCTTTCCGGCGCCGCCGGTACCGGTAATACCCAAAACAGGAATGCCCTTGGTGGCCTCAACCGCTTCTCCCTTTCCTGCTTCTGCTAGAGTGATGGCACGCGCAATGCGACGAATGTCTTTAGCCTCATCTAACGGCAGCTTGCCATTCCATGTAGCAGCTGCATCCCAATAAGAAGGTTTTGAAGGAAGTACCACTTCGGGCTTGCAGGTATTGATCACGTCTTCAATCATCCCTTCCAGTCCCATTTGTCTTCCATCATCGGGTGAATAGATGCGCGTGATTCCGTATTCGTGTAGTTCTTTGATTTCTTCAGGAAGAATGGTGCCACCGCCACCACCGAAAATCTTAATATGTCCGCAGCCATTCTGATCCAGCAAATCCTTCATGTATTTAAAGAATTCAACATGACCACCCTGATAGCTGGTAATTGCTATTCCATGTGCATCCTCTTCAATTGCTGCTTCTACAATCTCTTTCACCGAGCGGTTATGACCCAAATGAATAATCTCGGCTCCTTTACTCTGCATAATTCTGCGCATAATATTGATGGCAGCATCGTGCCCATCAAACAAACTCGCAGCCGTAACAATCCTGATTTTCATTGATTTAGAACTTTAGCTAACAAAGGTAATAAAAAAAGCTAATGACTGTTAGCAATTGCATAGAGAGTTTAGTTTTAGAAACGAAGCAATGAAACAGCCTTTCTTAAAGAAAACGATGCCGGCCTCAATCTATTTCATTTGTTAGGCCGAGTTAATAATAAAGTGAATGAAATAACTAATTTTCTAATTATCGCTTTTTTCTTTGCGAAACGCCGCTTTCAACTTAGTTTCACCTGCAAATTCTCTCAAACACAACAGCATGAAACTGATTCGATTTGGAGCCGTGGATGCGGAAAAACCCGGCGTTTTATTGGCCGACGGAACGCGCCTCGATGTGAGCGCTTTTGGCGAAGATTATACAGAACAATTCTTCGCAACAGATGGACTGACAAGATTGAAAAATTGGTTGTCAAACAATCAAGCTTCTTGTCCGGTTGTAGGCAACGAAGTTCGTCTTGGTCCTCCCACCACTCGACCCTCAAAAATCATTTGCATCGGTTTGAACTATTCCGACCATGCGAAAGAAAGTAATATGCAATTGCCACCCGAACCGGTGGTATTCTTTAAAGCTACTTCCGCTATATGCGGCCCTAATGATCCATTGATCATCCCTCGCAACAGTACCAAAACCGATTGGGAAGTGGAACTTGCCGTAGTAATTGGCAAACGCGCTTCCTATGTTAGTGAAGAAGACGCGTTGAACTATGTTGCAGGATACATGCTTCACAACGACTACAGCGAACGCGCCTTCCAATTGGAAAGAGCCGGTCAATGGGTGAAAGGTAAGAGCTGCGACAGCTTTGCCCCACTCGGACCCTTCCTCGCCACTCCCGATGAAATCAAAGATGTTCACAACCTTCGTTTGTGGTTATCAGTGAACGATAAAATGTACCAAGACGGAAATACTTCCAACCTCGTTTTTAAAATCCCTTTCCTGATCTCTTATTTGAGTGAATTCATGAGCTTGCTTCCGGGTGATATTATTAGTACCGGAACGCCTGCAGGCGTGGGTTTGGGCCAAAAACCCGATCCTATTTACATCAAAAAAGGAGATGTAATTAAACTAGGAATTGAAGGTTTGGGCGAAAGCACTCAAACTGCCATCTAACCCTTAAATACAGACGATATGCGCCATTGCCTTGCCCTGGATCTGGTTGACGATCCGGCCTTGATTGCTGAGTACGAACGCTACCACAAAAATGTGTGGCCCGAAATTGTTGCAAGCATACGCGACAGTGGTATCACTGCGCTTGATATCTACAGAACGGGAAACCGCTTGTTCATGATCATTGAAGCAGATGAAACTTTTAGCTTTGAACGCAAAGCAGCAATGGATGCTGCCAATGGAAAAGTACAAGCATGGGAAGAATTAATGTGGACCTTTCAACAAGCATTACCGGGCTCAAAGCCGGGAGAAAAATGGAAACTCATGACCCAAATTTTTGAATTACCATGAGCATCGATTCACACGTACATTTTTGGAAATACGATAAGAAGAAACACGATTGGATCACCGACGATATGAAAGTGCTTCGCCAGAATTACTTGCCCGAAGACCTTTCCATGATCACCAGAAGAAACGATATCCAAGGTGTTGTGGCCGTTCAAGCCGATCAATCTGAACTAGAAACCCACTTCCTCGTAGAACTGGCGCAAACGCATCCTTTGATCAAAGGCGTAGTGGGGTGGATTGATTTAAGTAACGACAACCTTCAAGAGAGACTAGACTACTTCAAGCAATACTCCATCATCAAAGGCTGGCGTCATATTGTACAAAGTGAACCCGATGACTTCTTACTCAATAAAAAATTTCAAGAGGGCGTAGCCTTACTTAAAGAATACGACTACACCTACGATATTTTGGTATACCACCATCAATTGCCGGCTGTAGCATCTTTCGTAGAAGCCTTACCCGATCAAGCTTTCATCATTGATCATTGCGCAAAACCGAATATTAAAGAAGCAAAAATCACCGAATGGAAGCAGTGGATGCGTACCATTGCAAAACATCCAAATGTGTACTGTAAGATCTCAGGGCTTTTCACCGAAGCCGCTTGGAAAGAATGGCAACCGGCCGATTTTTATCCCTATCTGGATGTTGTTTTCGAAGCATTTGGAACCGACCGTTTGGTTTATGGAAGTGATTGGCCGGTTATTTTAGTAAGCGGTATCTATGTTCAATGGAAAAGCTTACTTGAAAAATATATGGAGGGTATGAAACCCGAAGTAAAAGAAGCCATTTTCGATACTAACGCAAAACGATTTTATAAACTAGATTCGATCGCTTAATTATGGATTTACATCTTCAACAAAAAGTATTCATTGTAACGGGTGGAGCCAAAGGAATTGGAGCTGCTATCAGTAAAACACTCGCAGAAGAAGGCGCTTCTGTTGTGGTTGCGGGTCGTGATAAAAACGACAACCAAAAAATGGTAGATGAAATTGTGCTGGCCAAAGGCAAAGCCACTTCGCATACCATTGAATTGGCCGATCCTGAAGCATGCAAAGAACTGATTCAATTTACAGTAGACAAATTCGGTCGACTAGATGGCTTGATCAACAACGCCGGTGTGAACGATGGAGTGAGTATTGAAGAAGGAAGTCCGGAAGCATTTATGCAATCTATAGTGAAGAACTTAAGCCATGTTTACAACCTTACTCACTACGCTTTACCGCATCTAAAAACAAGTAAAGGTGTGGTTATCAATATTGGATCGAAAGTAGCGGAAACCGGCCAAGGCCGTACTTCAGGCTATGCTGCGTCTAAAGGTGGCATGAATGCCCTCACCCGTGAATGGGCTGCCGCTTTCCTACCCTACGGTATCCGCGTGAACACTGTCATTCCGGCTGAAGTGTGGACCCCACTTTATGCTACCTGGATCAAAACCTTCGAAAACCCGGATGCAAAACTGAAAGAAATTACTTCAAAAATTCCATTCGAACAGCGCTTTACCACTTCTGAAGAAATTGCCAATATGGTGGTATTCCTAGCGAGTGATCGCTCTTCGCATACTACCGGACAAATCATTTATGTAGATGGGGGTTATACGCATTTAGATAGAAGCCTCACTTAATTCAACTTACAACTAACGATACATGCCAACATCAGAAAAAAAGAACAGCTACTTGGTGCCCTTTATCTTGGTCACTACATTATTCTTCCTTTGGGCCTTTCTTCACAACATCAACCCAATTTTGATTCCCCATTTGAAGAAAGCTTGTCAGCTAACCAATACACAATCTGCATTCATTGATACCGCTGTATACCTTGGCTACTTCACAATGGCCATTCCTGCTGGTATTTTCATGAAGAAATACGGATACAAAAAGGGAATTCTCTTAGGACTCATTTTATATGCTGTTGGAGATTTACTTTTCATTCCGGCTGCCGGATCATTGAGTTATGCATTGTTCTTAACAGCTTTGTTCATCACTGCCAGCGGTGCAACTTTCTTGGAAACAGTTGCTAATCCTTATATCACGAAATTAGGCGATCCCGCTACTTCAGAACAACGATTAAATTTCGCTCAGTCTTTCAACGGCGTAGGTTCTGTGGTTGCTCCATTAATTGGTGGAAGTTTCATTCTTACCGGAATTGAACACAGCGAAGCTGAAATTAAAGCAATGGATGAAGCCACCCGTCAGGCTTACTTTCTAAGCGAAGCCGCTACGGTGAAAATCCCCTACTTAGTAATCGCTATCATCGTATTAATTGTAGCTGCATTGTTCTTTGTTGCACGCATTCCTGAAATCAAAGAAGGGGGTGATGATGCACACGATCATAGTTTCTCAACTCGTGTACTGCGTCACTCTCATGTTAAATGGGCGGTTATTGCGCAATTGTTTTATGTAGGTGCCCAGGTTTGTGTGGGCAGCTTCTTCGTACGTTTTGCAGGAGAAATGATGCAGATGCCGGAGAAGAAAGCTGCTGTGGTGTGGGGAACCATTGCCATGGTTGGTTTTATGCTCGGTCGATTTGTAGGAACCTTCCTTATGCGTTACATCAGTGCCGCGAAACTGCTTAGCTTATACGCTATCATTAATGTACTGTTGTTATTAGCTGCCATGTTTTCCAAAGGGTCTGTTGCTACGTATGCGGTGGTAACGGTGCCTTTCTTTATGTCGATCATGTTCCCCACCATTTTTGCCTTGGGTATTAAAGATATTGGGGAAGAAACCAAATCTGCTTCTTCATTTATTGTAATGTCAATTGCAGGTGGCGCATTCTTCCCATTATTGATGGGATTGATTGCTGATAAAACCGGAACCATGCAACCGGCCTATATTGTACCCTTGCTTTGCTTCTTAGTGGTATTGTATTATGGATGGAAAGGACATCAAGTAAAATCTGTTCAATCATAAACTTTTTTCTATGTTACGTTTGGATCACAAAACAGCAGTTATTACCGGTGCAGGAAGTGGAATTGGAAAAGCAATGGCCGTATTGTTTGCACAACAAGGTGCTTTCGTTCACATATTAGACATGGATGAAAACGGAGCTAATGCCACTGTTAAAGAAATTCAAGAAGCCGGTGGTAGTGCCAGTTTTCACAAGGCAGATGTTAGTGATCAAGCTGCCATAAAAGCCATCATGGATGCTATTGCTTCCAAAACAGGAACCATTCATATTCTCATCAACAATGCTGGTATCGCCCATGTAGGCAGTGCCTTGAATACTGAGGAAGCGGATTTTGACCGACTGATGCGTGTTAATGTGAAAGGCGTTTACAACTGCGTTCACACCGCTTTACCTTATATGATAGATAAGAATGCAGTAATTCTTAATCTTGCATCCATCGCAGCCAGTATAGGTCTCCCCGATCGCTTCGCTTATAGCACAACAAAAGGAGCCATCGTGGGAATGACGCTGTCAATCGCGAAAGATTACATTAATAAAGGAGTGCGTTGTAACTGTATCTCTCCTGCTCGAGTTCATACTCCTTTTGTTGATGGCTTCATTGCGAAGAACTATCCGGGTAAAGAAGCAGAGATGTTCGAAAAACTCTCTAAAACACAGCCCATCGGCAGAATGGGTCAACCCTCCGAAATCGCCTTCCTCGCACTTTATTTATGCAGTGACGAAGCAGGTTTCATAACCGGTTGCGATTACCCAATCGATGGCGGATTTATTAAACTCAACAATTAAATTTTTGCGATATCACTCAAAGTTTACCCTGTAGCACTTGAATAGCTTCAGGGTGACTTTAATCTCAAACAGTCTGCGGCTCTCTCCTGCTTTTTCCGATTTGATAGCTACTCCACCACCGATCGACAACGTACGCTAGCTTTCTTTTTTGTGTTTCTTCCTTAATTTGCACTAAAATCATTGTTATGCGTGCCATACTGTTGCTCCTTTTATTTTTCTCGTTGAATACGTTCGCACAAGGCCCCTGGAAAATTTCAGCCACCAACTTCGACACTAAGAATTATTATGGAATTACCGTTGCAAACGGAATGATTGGAATTGTTTCTGCACCCGAACCCTTCAAAGTAAAAGATGTGGTACTTGCGGGAGCCTACGATCTTTACGGTCGCGGCAGAGTGAGCAATTTCCTTAGAAGCTTCAACTTGCTCAACATGCGCCTCGAAATTGACGGGCGGAGCATCGGAATTAATGAAGCAAAAAACTTTAAGCAAGAATTGAACATGCGCGAAGCTTCTTTCACTACAAGCTTCGAATACTCAGATAAAGCAACTGTAGAATATACATACTACTCGCTTCGTCAATTGCCTTTCACGGTATTAATGGATGTAAGCATTACTCCCAAAAAAGATATTAGCATTACCGGTTCAAGTGTAATGGAAGCACCCGATGCATTGAAAGATGTTGAGAATTACTACAATGAAATTGATCGGCCGCATGTTGTAATTAGCCTGCTCACCTCACAAGCCAAAAGCCCTACAGGCAAATTGTTGATGTGCGCTTCTAATACTTTTTTATTCAGCGAACCGCACGGTTCTGAACCGAGAGTAATTCATGAAATGTGGGATAACAACATGCATCTCATGAAATTCACCAAAACATTAAAGGCAGGAAACACGTATCGTTTCTCGATTGCAGGTTCTTCCATTACCTCCGCACACCACGACGATCCATTGAATGAAGCAGAAAGACTTACACTCTACGCAAAACTTGAAGGAAGAGAACGCTTAATTCAATTTCATAAAAAAGCTTGGGATCAACTGTGGTCGAGCGATATTTCCATCGAACCCTCTGCCCCTCAATACGCGGCAGAAGTGGCACAAACTCAGCAAGACGTGCACAGCATGATGTACCATTTGTATTCTTTTGTTCGTCCCGGCACCGCCCTCTCTCCTTCTCCAATGGGATTAAGTGGCTTAGGCTACAATGGACACGTATTTTGGGATACAGAATTATGGATGTATCCAGCATTATTGGTGTTGCACCCTGATCTAGGAAAATCAATGGTGGAATACCGCTACCAACGATTAGACGCAGCTAAACGAAACGCGTTTTCAAAAGGATTCAAAGGGGCGATGTTTCCATGGGAAAGTGCCGCTAGTGGCGTAGAAGAAACACCGGTGTGGGCTTTGAGCGGTCCTTTTGAACACCATATTACAGCATGCGTTGCCATTGCTACCTGGAACTATTTCCGAGTAAGCAACGACACCGTTTGGCTTCGCGAAAAAGGTTGGCCGATACTCAGTGCTACAGCCGATTTCTGGACTAGCCGTGTAGAACGTAACGGACCCGGACATTACGATATTAAAAATGTAGTTGCTGCCGATGAATGGGCTGAGAATGTAGACAACAACGCATTCACCAATGCAGCCGCCAAAGCCAACTTGCAGTTTGCTACCAAAGCAGCTGCTATTCTAAAAATAAAAGCAGATCCCGATTGGATGAATGTTGCAGCCAATATCCCCATTTTAAAAATGGAAAACGGAGTAACCCAAGAACATGCCAGCTATAAAGGAGAGGGCATTAAGCAAGCCGATGTGAACCTGCTCTCTTATCCTTTGAAAGAAATTTCCGATACCGCATTAATGATGAAAGATCTTGAGTATTACAGTGAACGCGTACCAAATGAAGGCACTCCGGCTATGACACAGGCTGTTTTTACTACACTCTACTCCAGATTGGGAAAGGGCGACAAAGCTTATCATTGGTTCAAAGATGCTTACATTCCCAACTTGAACCCACCTTTTAGAGTAATTGCTGAAACAAAAGGGGGTACCAATCCTTATTTCGCAACAGGAGCAGGCGGTATTGTTCAAAGCATGTTGATGGGATTTGGCGGATTAGAAATAACAGATAAAGGAATTATTAAAATAAAAACGGCTTTGCCTAAAGAATGGAAGTCGGTGAAAGTAACGCTCGAAGGAAAAACAATAAATTAAACCGTATTCAAAACATAGTAAGCCTGAAGTGACGCTGTTACTTCAGGCTTTCGTTTAAACCTTTGAGAAAACACGACCCAAAAACACAAAACCCCAAAACGAACAAGCTATCGTATTGAAAACGAACCACTTCACCCACAAAATCAGAAGGCCTCTATCCGATTTCTCCAAAAATTCCCTCGATTTTCTTAAAATTCCGTATTTTGCTTTCCAGTGAAACGCATTGCTACCATACTTCTGCTCAGCCTCCTGTTCTTCAATTGGTACGGATACCGATTGTGGACAGACCTGATGAACAATAAAGCAGAGAAGGAATTGCAAGCAAAATTAGACCGCCTCGACTACGATGATGCCCAACTCATCGAAATGCGTGTTCCACTGAATCTTCCTTATCATAACGACTGGACTGAATTTGAACGCTACAACGGTTCTATAGAAATCAACGGCGTTCATTATAACTATGTAAAGCGTAAAGTTGAAAAGGGAGAATTAGTATTGCTTTGCTTACCCAACGAAGAAAAACAATTACTCCAATCGGCTCGCGATCAGTTCTTCAAATTAGTGAACGATCTCAACCAGCCAAACTCGAACAAGAAATCTGCTCCTTCAAGTGCTGGAGCTCAAAAAGCATTATTTGCTGAATACAAGCAAGAAAAAAATCAATGGTTATTAGAGGCACCCATTCAAATGCAGGGCGCTCTAATTGGTTATGAACCTATCTTTACGACGCAGTATTACAAAGGCTGCTTAGAACAACCTCCCGACCAGGCATAATCAATAAAAAAACCATCAATCTCATTTGCCCTAAATCGGGGCTGTATTTTATTTAGTTTCAGATGAAAGCATGGATATTGGCATTCGCCACTTCACTCGTATTTATTAGTTGCCAGGAAAAAGACTATAAAGCCTACACAAGCAATCCTTTTCTTTTCAGTAAAACGGTAAAGAAATTGAACGATGTTGTATTAGAAAACAACTTTCCTCCAATGATTGCATCACGCAACTATGCGTATGCTTCCATTGCAGCTTATGAATGCGTGGCAGCCGGCGATAGCACCTATCAATCACTGTCAGGCCAAATCAAACATTTGCCCGCAATGCCGAAGCCAACAGCCGGTGTAACCATCGACTATTCGTTGGCAGCCCTCCTAGCTTTCACTAAAGTTGGTAATGCCGTTACCTTCCCTGAAGGAAGTTTAATGAATTACTATGAATCACTAAAACAAAGTGCCGATTCAGCGGGAATGTCTGCCGATGTACTGAAAAACACCGTAGCATTCTCCGACAGTATTGTTGCCACCGTTTTAGCTTGGTCCAAAAAAGACAATTACGCTCAAACGCGTACTTCCTCTCGCTATACTGTATTGGATTCTCCCGGTCGCTGGGTTCCCACACCTCCTCAATATACATCAGGAGTAGAACCTCACTGGAGAGAAATCCGCACACTCGTACTTGATTCCGCTTCAGAATGTATGCCTGTTCGCCCGCCTGTTTTTGATATCAACAATAAAAACAGCGTTTACTATAAAGCACTCTTAGAAGTAAAAAGCATCGGCGACAGCTTAACAGATGAACAAAAACATATTGCAGATTTCTGGGACGACAACCCCTTCAAACTAGTAGTAACCGGTCATGCTCAATATGCCGTGAAGAAATTCTCTCCTCCCGGCCACTGGATGAACGTTGTTGGAATTGCTGCTCAAAAAGCCAAAGCAAATTTCAGCGCTACCGTTGCCGCTTATGCGGAAACTTCAATTGCTATGTTTGAAGCATTTATTAGTTGCTGGGATGAAAAATACCGCAGCAATTATGTTCGCCCCGAAACCATCATCAATAAATATGTAAGTGCTGATTGGAGACCTTATATCCAAACTCCTCCTTTCCCTTCTTATACCAGTGGCCATGCTACTGTTAGCGCAGCCACTGCTGAAGTTTTGACAGCACATTTCGGTGAAAACCTTTCTTTCACTGATACATCTCTTCTGGAATTCGGAATCAAAAACAGAGAAATCAAATCTTTCCGCTCAGCAGCCGCTGAAGCGGCCATGTCTCGCTTGTACGGCGGTATCCACTACCGCTTCGATAATGAGAATGGAGCCGTTGCCGGAAAGAAAGTTGGCGAGTTGGTAATACGTCGTTTGCGTTTGAAAAAATAACGTAAACCGCACATTTTACCTCAAGTAAAATGTGTTGAACTGCACGAATAAATAAACTCGTGTTGTTCAGCAAACCAACTCATTATGAAGAAATTACTGTTTGTATTTGCAATATGCTTATTAGCAAAACTCGATACTATTGCCCAAGGTTGTGTAGCCATTCGTTCTAACGGTGCCTCTTGTACCGGAGAAGAAGCGTCTTCCACAAATGCGTCTGGTTGGCAACTCAATACCAATTATCGTTACTTCCATTCCTACAAACACTTTGTAGGCAAAGTGGAACAAAAAGAAAGAGAAGAAAAAGGAACCGATGTAAGAAACTGGCAGCATGCACTAACCATTAGTGTGGTGCGCAAGTTTAACAACCGTTGGAGTATGACTCTTGATGTTCCGGTACTTGTGAACACCCGTTCTTCAATGTACGAACATTATGGCAACACCAGCACCAATCCAAATGCTCGTCGTAAAACCTACGCCAATGGCTTAGGAGACATTCGGGTAGCAGGCAACTATTGGTTATTCGATCCCTCAAAATATAAAAAAGGAAACGTTCAAGTGGGCCTCGGTATCAAACTCGCTACCGGCAACTACAATGTTTAAGACCTTTTCTGGAAAAATGATTCTACCTATTCAATTGGACCGGTAGACCAGTCTATCCAATTAGGTGATGGCGGTACCGGATTCACTACAGAAATGAATGCTTATTTTAACTTCACTCCAAGAATCGGAGTTTATGGAAACGCATATTACCTTTTCAATCCAAGAGAACAAAACGGCGTTTCTACAACCAGAGGCGGTACCGCAAGTGCTACAACCTTGAAATACTTCACCGCCACCATGAGTGTTCCGGACCAATTCATGTTCAGAGCAGGCGCTCACTATAGCATCAACAAATTGATGGCAAGTGCCGGACTACGTGTAGAAGGCATTCCTGCTAAAGACGCCATCGGTGGAAGCAAAGGATTCAGAAGACCCGGCTACGTGGTTTCAATTGAACCTGTTGTAGCTTACCATTTCTCTAAATTCAACGCCTTCGTAAGCGTGCCTGTTGCTGTTGAACGTAACCGCACACAAAGCTATTCCGACTTGTTGAGATCAGCAGACACCGGTACAAAAGTTCAAGGTGATGCGGCTTTCTCGAACTATTCTATCAACTGGGGATTGAGCTTCAAACTTTAGACTCTCGTAGGTTATAGAACTCAACTCACTGCAATCAAAAACGATCATGAAAATAAAATTAGCAATCATTGTCGCATTCTCTGTTTTAGCCAAGTTCTCGTTCGCGCAAACAGATGTTGATGCCATTATGATGAACAAAAACCAATTCTGCTTCGGTCCCATGTACAGCTACAGCTCTTGGGATCATTATTGGGAAGGTACATTGAAGAGAAACAATGAAAACTTAGGAACTGTTAGCACCAAAATGTTCAATGTAATGGGCAATTGGGGAATTACTAACAATCTAAACCTAATGTTCAGTGTTCCATATGTAAAAACAAAAGCAACTGCCGGTACATTAGCCGGAATGAAAGGCATTCAGGATTTGAGCATCTATGCGAAATGGAGATTTCTCAATGCAACTATGGGAAAAGCTAAACTGAAACTCTTTGCTATAGCAGGATTCAGTACACCTCTCGACAACTATGTAGTAGATTTTCTTCCCCTATCAGTAGGCCTCGGTTCGACTAATGGTATTTTCCGTTTTCAAGCCGATTATCAATACAAAAGATTCACTGTAACAGCCTCTTCAGCTAGCTGGGTAAGAAGCAACGTAAAAATTGACCGCACTTCTTACTACGATACAGAAATGCATTATACCAATGTTGTAGACATGCCAAATGCATCACAGCAACAAATCAGAGCCGGATATCGTGGAAAGTATCTGATCGCAGAAGCCATACTAAACAAATGGACCACCAAAGGCGGATTCGATATTACACGAAACAACATGCCTTTCCCAAGCAATCGAATGAACAGTACTTCATTGGGAGTTAGTGCTAAGTATACAATTCCCGCCTTCACCAACCTTAGCCTCCTAGCCGGAACACAATATACGCTAGCAGGAAGAAACGTTGGTCAAAGCACACAATATTACGGTGGTGTTTTCTATGCATTTTATGCAAACAAAAAAAGTAAACCACAACCTAAAAAATAACTGTCATGAAAAAACGAATATATTCTCTCGCAATCATCGCCGCTGCGATCCTTTCGATTGGAAGCTGTTCGAAGTCAATCAATGACAGAACAGCAGAATTACCGGCACTAAGCCCTAACAGCGTAGATGAAAATGCCGGAACATGGAAACCAATTTTACTCTCCAGTGCCTCTGAATTTTCAGTGGCTGCTCCGGGAGCAACTACCACACCTGATTACATTGCACAGTTGAATGAAATCAAAGACTGGCAACAAGATATTTCGAAAGAAGAAGAATCTCTAGTGAAATACTGGGGAGCCGGGGCTGTACTAAGATGGAACGAAATTCTGAGAACCTTGGTAGCGCAACACAACCTACCTCCTTATCAGAATGCCGATGGTACTTATCCCTTTCCAAATGCCAATAACCCATTAGCCTATCCTCTTTTCCCGTTTGCAAATCCACCGTATGCTGCACGCGCCTACGCTTATGTAAGTGCTGCTCAATACGATGCGTTGGTAGCAGCTTATTACTACAAGAAATTGTACAACAGACCCGCACCATCTAACGTAGATGCAAACATCAAAACCTTATTGCCAAAGCAATCCATCGCATCTTATCCATCGGAAGACGCGGTGATTGCCGGCGTAAGCGTTGAAATGATGAAACTTTTATTCCCCGGCGATCAAGAGTTCATTCAAAAACAGGCCGAAGAACACATGCGAGCTCGCATCATTTCAGGCGCTAATGTGAGAAGTGACCTCGAAGCAGGTATGGCCCTCGGTAAATTGGTAGCACAAAAATTTGTAACCAGAGCAAGAGGCGACAGAGCAGGTGCCGCCGCCAGCAATGCTACCCAATGGGCACAAATGGAAACTGATGCCATCAACAAAGGAGAAACTCCTTGGATCAGCTTGGAACTTCCAAAACGTCCGCCAATGCTTCCCCTATTCGGGAAAGTAAAAGCATTCTTGTTCGATTCATTGACGGCTATAAGTCTTCGTCCACCTCCACCACCAGCTACTTCTAGTCAAAAAATGAAAGATGAATTGGCAGAAGTATACAACTATGTAAAAAATCCAACCCGAGAAAACATTCGCATCGTGCACGTCTGGGCCGATGGTGTTGGTACCTATACGCCTCCGGGTCACTGGAATGCAATAGCCTGCGAAGACTTCTTAAAGAAGAACTTTAGCGAAGTGCGTTGGGCTAGAAACCTTGCCTTACTCAACATGGCTGTAATGGATGCAGGAATTGTTTGCTGGGACACGAAGTATTACTATTTCAACCCTCGTCCAACACAACTGAATCCGGCCATCAAAACACTCACCGGTATTCCGAATTTCCCTGCATACATATCAGGCCACTCTACCTTCAGCGCAGCAGCTGCAACGATCTTAAGTGTGATTGTTCCTGAAAGAGCCGCCGATTACGATGCTATGGCGAAAGAAGCATCCATGAGCCGCTTGTATGGAGGCATCCACTACAGAAGCGATTGTGAAGTAGGATTGGTAGTAGGTAAAAACGTAGGTAATTACGCAGTTGCTCGGTCTCAAACCGATGGCGCAGGCAACTAAGATTTTTGATAAAGGGTTTTATAATGATTGAGATGAAATTCGTTGTGCAGGTTTCGCCCTGCACAACCTATTACATCTAGTCCGATACTCGAAAAAGGAGCAAAAATGCCAAGAGCAACAAGCCATACTAGTATGTTTCTTTCTTTTATTCAGAAAACAAGAACAACATGGTTGATCTTTGTTAGCAAAATGACCTTCAAAGCCATTTTGATAATCCTTTATGTTCTCTTCTTACTCCTATGGAGCATTCGCAGCAATGCTCAATCAAAAGACAGTACAAAAATTAAAGCCCTCGACACAGTAACCCATACCGCTTTCGACAAAGAAGCAAGTCAACACCCTATTTCCTTAATTAAAAACGGATTCATTTATGCAGGAAAGAAAACAGAATCGATTCAACTCGCCAATACTCCGGCAGATATTGCAAACAAATCGGGCCGACAAGTATTTGCCAAAGTTCCCGGCATCTTCGTTTACGACATGGATGGATCGGGTAACCAGATCAACATTTCTGCAAGAGGCCTCGACCCGCATCGCGGCTGGGAATTCAACAATAGAAAAGATGGCATTCTCACCAATTCCGACCTCTATGGCTATCCCGCTTCACATTACAGTGCTCCGTTGGAAAGCATCGACCGAATAGAAATTGTGAGAGGAACAGGTTCACTCCAATACGGTGCTCAATTCGGAGGAATGGTTAATTATATCAGCAAACAGGGCGATACCACCCGAAAAATTTCAGGTGAAACCATCACAAGTGTTGGATCTTACAACCTACTCAGCAACTACACTTCTATTGGCGGTAAAATTGGGAAGTTCCAATACTTCGCATATAACCATATTAAATTTAGAAACGGATACCGCCAAAATGAACAGACAAATTCCAATGCACAGTCGATACAATTGAGCTATGCATTCAAACCTAATTTCATTGTAAAACTTGACTGGTCGCACTCCTACTATCGTTACCGACTACCCGGAGCACTCACCGACAGTATGTTTTATGCAAATCCGAAACAAGCCACTCGTTCCAGAAATTATTACAGTCCCGATATTCATGTTCCTTCCCTCACTATCAACTGGAACATTGGCAACAATACTCAAGTATATGCAGTGTTCAGTGCAATACTGGGAAACAGAAGCAGTGTGATGTTCGACAAGCCAACAAATATTCGCGACACCATAAACAAAGCAACCAACCAATACAACAATCGTCAAGTAGATATTGACAATTACCATAGTTATACATCTGAATTGAAGATGGTTCATCGCTATACAGTTTTTCATCAAACACACTATTTTCTGGCAGGCATTCAATATTTGAACAATGATTTGCATCGCCGCCAGCTTGGTGTTGGAACAACCGGCTACGATTATGATTTAACCCTAGTAAACTCAACATGGGGACGCGATATTCACTTCAAAACCACCAATATCGCGCTCTACATGGAACATCGCTGGCAGCTATCGAAAGCGCTCAGTTTGGGCGCAGGACTACGTTATGAAAATGGCGAAACCAATTTATCGGGAAGCATCGTTTACTACCCCGGCAATCAAGTGCCTGTTTCTATTCCAAGAAATTTCGCACTTCCCGGTGCCAACTTCTCCCTTAAAACAGGAAGAAGCACCGAAATATACGGTGGCATAGCCAGTGCTTATCACTCCATGTATTTAAAAGACTTGTTACCCGGATCTACTTTTGAACGTGTAGATCCCAATATCAAAGATGCAAAAGGATACAATGCTGAATTGGGTTTTAGAGGAACCCATGAATCTTGGCGTTGGGATATTACTTCTTTCGCACTTCGCTATAACAACCGCTTTGGAACCATCGCCATTATTGAATCAAATGGAAACTTGATTACTTACAAAACCAATGTAGGAAACTCTTTCACTTACGGATTAGAATCCTTTGTGCAAAAAGATTGGAACCTATCGGCTTTCAGTAAACTGAGCATTCACACAGCAACAGCAATCTTTCATGGTCGCTATGTTTCAGGAAATTTAAAATCAGGATCGAACAATATCAATATCACAGGAAATAAAATTGAATCAGTTCCGGAACTCATCACTAGAAACGGTTTTAGCTACCGATTCAAAACATTCACAGCATCTATTCTTTACAGTTATACTGGTGCTTCTTATGCCGACGCTTTGAATACCAAAGAACCTCAAAAAACTACGGGTGCTGCAGGACTCGTTCCTTCTTACGGCATCCTCGATTTGAATTTGGGATTCAAACCAAGTGCATCCACCGTTCTGAAACTTTCTATAAACAACCTCACCAATAAACAATACTTCACCAAGCGCCCCAGTTTCTACCCTGGCCCCGGCATCTGGTCTTCCGATGGAATCAATGGTCAAATCAGTTTCGCATTGTCTTTCTAAACCTTTTCTATTGGTATTTTTTGAACCGCAGCGGTATTGGTATTCAATAAATGCGCGACCCCTACCGGGTCGTGTACTTTCTTTCTCCTCGCTCCTCTCATCCTCGTCTCCTCGTTCTTGTATTCCGGCTGTTCCATTATTAATTATTAATTATCAACTATTAATTAATTCCCCCTGTTCTTTCTCTGTATTTCCTCCCTTACCGCAACGGCTTCGCCTGCGGGACTGCTTTTGCTTCGCAAAACCAGCCTCCTTCCTCGTTCCTCTCATCCTCGTCTCCTCCTTCCTCTATTCCCCTATCTTTGCCTAAAATTTCCACCTGTGACCAAGCTTTTCAATACCTCTAAACTAGTTCCGGCCTTCGTATTCGTTTCCTTTTATCTAGTAGTTGCGTCCTGTACTCCCGATAATATCAAAGAAGACGACTCTTTAAAAGCCTTCTTCGATGAACACAAAACCACGGGCACTTTTGGGCTTTACGCCAATGGCACCGGCTCTTTCAATATCTACAACTTATCGCGCTTTGCCGATAGCACTTTTACACCTGCCTCTACCTTCAAAATTGTAAACTCTCTTATTGGAACCGAACTTGGAACTGTACCAAACGATAGCACCGTTATGGACTGGGGTTTCCGAGTTTCAGGAAGAACAGAATGCGATACGCCTCTTACTATGAGAGAAGCGTTCCGCCGCTCCTGCCCTAACTGGTACCAAAAACTTGCACAGAAAATTGGTGTTGCAACCATGCAACGCTACCTCGATACCTTGGGCTATGGCGCTCGCTATAAGAAGTTTGTAATAAAGAACAATCTCGACACCTTCTGGCTTAACAACGACTTGAAAGTAACTGCCGACGAAGAATTGGGCGTAGTTAAAAAACTGTATTTCAATCAGTTACCATTTCAAAACCGCACTCAAGAATTGGTTCGAAACATGATGCTATGGGAGAACAATGCGAACTATAAGCTCTACTATAAAACCGGCTGGGGAACCACTCCATCGGGCAATCAGCTCGGCTGGATCGTAGGTTGGATCGAAGAAAACAAACATCCTTATTTCTTCGCCCTGCAAGTAGAATCTCCCGATTCCAAAATAGATATGAAAACAGTGCGTTTATCTATTCTGAAAAACATCCTCAAAAAATATGGCTTTTTTGAGGGCAAGAAATAATTAATCAATTGAATATCTGTAACTTAGGTAAAATTGAGCCAAGATTGGTTTGATTCTTGTTATAGATTGGCATCCAATGTCTGACTTCAAATTCCAATATAACTGGATCCTTTTCCTTTTGGGTATCGTCCCATTCCTCACCCTTGTATGGTTGAGTTTCGTGTACTGGCGTAAAAAGCAGATCAAAAAAATCGGTGATCCTACGCTCGTTTCCCAACAACTTAGATCCTATTCAAAAGGCAATGCCCGTTTCAAAGGCATATTAGCGCTAATTGGGCTGGCTCTTATTATTACGGCTGCAGCCAATTTGCAAAAACCCGGGAAAAACGCCGACCTAAAACGTAAAGGAATTGATGTGATGATTGCCCTCGACCTCAGCAAAAGCATGCTGGCAGCAGATATCAAGCCCAATCGACTCGAAAAAGCACGTCAATTTATCTACAAAATGATTGACGCCATGCCCAATGATAGAATCGGGTTTGTAGTTTTTGCAGGTCATTCATATTTACAAATGCCTCTTACTACCGACCATGCAGCTGCGCGTTTGTATGTACAAAATGCTGATCCCGATCTAATTCCCACTCAAGGTACCGTTATCAGCGAAGCATTGAAAATGTGCTACAACGGCTTCAACAGTAAAGAAAGAAGATACAAATCAATCATATTGATCACCGACGGTGAAGACCATGACGCTGAAGCAGTAAGTCTGATTCCTTCATTAAATGATGCCGGTATCATGGTAAATACAGTGGGAATAGGCTCCCCGGATGGTGCGCCCATTGTAGATCCGCTCACCAATACCTACAAAACAGATCTGGCCGGAAACCAAGTGATTTCAAAATTGAATACTGCCTTACTTGAGCAAATTTCAAAAGGAACCAAAGGAAAATTCACCTTACTAAACAATGTTCCCGAAGCAGTTTCTGAGGTAGACGCGCAACTGAACACAATCGAAAAAGCACCGCTTGAAGACAACAGCTTTCGAGAATACAATCATTATTTCTTCTACTTTGTAGCAGCCGCCATCTTTGTGCTATTGTTAGAATTCTTCTGGCCTGCTCGAAAATGGAAAACAGCATGAACCTAAAGTCCTTACATATCACCTTATGCTTTGCAATTGTGGCAATAAATTCTGTGGCACAAACCACGGAAGATCCCATGAATCTTGGCAATGAGCGATACCTGCAAGGAAAATATTCGGAAGCAGTTCCGTTCTACCAACAAATCCTACAAAAAAACAACAGCAACTTCAACGCTTGGTACAATCTGGGCGCAGCTTATTATAAGTCAGACAAGGCCGATGAAGCTTTGGCAGCCTACGATGGCATCATCAAATCTTCAGCCGACCCCAAACTCGTTCAAAAAGCTTGGTACAACAAAGGCGTAGTGCTCACCCATCAGAAAAAACTATTGGAAAGCATCGAAGCCTATAAAAAAGCACTTCGTTTGGATCCTACCGACGAGGACGCACGCTTCAATCTGCAAAAAGCCCTCGAAGAACTGCGCAAACAGCAAAAACAGAAAAAAGAGCAGCAGAAAAACAAACAAACGGAACAAGAAAGCCCTGAACAGTCGCCAATGAACAAAAAGCAGATTGACCAATGGCTTCAATCCCTCCGCCAAAAAGAGCAAGACGTTCAGAAAAAAATGCAACAAAAGAACGGCAAAGGTGTTAGTAAACCGGAGAAAGACTGGTAACCACAAGCATTGCCAATCCTTCTCTAGCGCAAAGAATCTGAATCTATTCAGGAATCAATTGCTTCCTCTATATTAATTATTAAATCTTACTCATTAATTTACAATTGCTTGTAATTTTGAGCCATGTTAACATACGCAGCTGCACTAAATAAGTACAAACGTCTGGCCACTCGTGAGGTATCCATTGGCGACCTGAAACTGGGAAATTTCAATCCCATACGTGTTCAAACCATGACTACCACCGATACCATGGACACTATTGCTACTGTAGAGCAAACCATCCGTTGTATTGAAGCAGGTGCCGAACTGGTTCGCATTACCGCCCCCAGTAAGAAAGAAGCTGAAAACCTTTTGGAGATAAAAAAAGAACTGCGCAGAAGGGGGTACAATACACCTCTGATCGCAGATATTCACTTTACCCCAAATGCTGCCGAGATCGCAGCACGTATCATTGAAAAAGTACGTGTGAATCCCGGAAACTATGTCGATAAAAAGAAATTCGAACTCATTGAATATACCGATGCTGATTATGCGGAAGAAATTGAACGTATTCGCGAACGATTTACACCATTGGTGAAAATTTGTAAAGAATACGGAACCGCCATGCGCATCGGAACCAATCATGGCTCATTGAGTGATCGCATCATGAGTCGCTATGGCGATACGCCCAATGGAATGGTAGAAAGCGCCATGGAATTTTTACGCATCGCTCGCGACGAAAATTACCACAACATTGTATTGAGCATGAAAAGCTCGAACCCGCAAGTAATGGTTCAAGCGTATAGACTGCTCATCTCAAGCATGCAAAAAGAATTTGGCGAAGCGTATCCTTTGCACTTGGGTGTAACGGAAGCAGGTGATGGAGAAGACGGACGCATAAAATCTGCTATCGGAATTGGCACATTACTAGAAGACGGCATTGGCGATACCATACGCGTATCCTTAACCGAAGATCCGGAGTTTGAAATTCCGGTTTGTAAAGACCTGGTAAAAAGATACGCTGTTACAGACAGGAAAGAACCGGCCCTTGCTGAACTTCAAAACTTACCCTACAATCCTTTTGAATACAAAAGAAGAACTTCCACCCCTATCAAAAATATTGGTGGTAAGAATGTTCCCGTTGTGGTAGCCGATTTGAGCAAAAAAGAATCCATTCAACCATCCGATTTGCAAAGCGTTGGATACACTTACGATGAGCAAACAGACAAATGGGCGATTGGTGATGCGGCTGCAGACTATATTTACATTGGCTCGAAAAGCCTTTCATTTGCTATTCCGGGAACCCTGCGGGTTATTACTGATGGAAACAGTTGGCTGAATCAAACAGATCATCAAACTTATTATCCCATTATTGATGGTTCGCAATATGGAAAACACGCGTTGCACAAAGAACTCAACTTTGTAATGATCGATTGTTTTTCAGAAACAAACAGTCTTCCCGATTTCTCGGCACCTGTATTCAAAGATCCAACAGTAGTATTTTGCTTCAGTAGCACCAATACGAATGCCATGCAATCTCTACGTGCCATGTTTGTGGCATTCATGCAAAACGATATTCAAAATCCGGTGATCTTGATAACCGATAGCAACTTGCAAACACCCGACGAACACCTCATCCATTTCGCCACAGAAACAGGAGCACTTTTATTAGAAGGTATGGGCGATGGAATTTGCCTTGGCTACGGATCCAATGCTCATATGGACAATGTGAAAGTGAGTGGTAGAACCTATCTCGAAGTAAAAGACCGCGAACAATTTACCAATAATACGGCCTTCTCAATTTTACAGGCAACTAGAACAAGGATCTCTAAAACAGAATACATCAGCTGCCCAAGCTGTGGTCGTACTTTGTTCGATTTACAAGAAACCACTGCGAAAATTAGAGCCGTAACCAATCACCTTAAAGGCGTTAAAATTGCCATTATGGGTTGTATTGTGAATGGGCCTGGTGAAATGGCAGACGCCGATTTTGGCTATGTAGGCAGCGGCCCGGGCAAAATCACCCTCTATAAAGGCAAAGAAGTGGTAAAGCGTAATATCGACAGCGCCGGAGCGGTAGAACAACTCATCGACCTACTCAAAGAAAACGGAGCCTGGAAATAAAAGGTATACCTATTCCCACAAGAAGTAACCGTCAAGCGCAGACTTCATTCAGCACCCACTATTAATTACTAATTCTTAATTTTTAATTTAACAGTTGCTGCATCTCTGCCCTTGACCTGCATTACGTATCTTTAAGGTCTATTTCAACGAAATGCCAGAACTATGAATTTCACCATAGAACAAGTTAGTGAGAATGGTTTGCAGGTGTACAAAATCATCAATCAAAAAACCAAAACATCCGTATCCATTCTACCCGATCATGGAGCGCTGCTGCATGCTTTCGAAGTAATGACTCCAAACGGACCTCTCAATATCATTGAAAATTATAAAAACGAAGAAGAGGTTCAACAAGAATTAACACGCTCATTCAAAAGCGCGAAGCTAAGTCCTTTTGCGTGTCGAATCCCCGAAGGAAAATACAATTGGGAAGGAAAAGTCTACGAATTCAAAACTAAATTCTTTGATGGCTCTGCCATTCATGGTTTGTTACATTCTAAGCCTTATCAAGTAACAGAAGTGATCACCGATGAAAGTCAGGCTTCCATCCATCTTCAATATCGTTATCAATCCGATGACGAAGGATACCCATTCGATTATACCTGTGACATAGTATACAGTTTAAGGGAAAACGACCTCGTTCAACTTTCTACAACTATACACAACCACAGCGCTCAAGCCATTCCATTAGCCGATGGATGGCATCCCTATTTCAAACTAGGCGAAGATCCAATCAATACCTATACGCTGGAATTCGCATCTAACCAAATGCTGGAATTTGATTCAAAGCTAATTCCAACCGGGAATCTTCTAAATGACACAAGATTTAGCAAGGCTACACTATTAGAAGCAACCTTTCTCGACAATTGTTTCTTGCTCAACAATTTCGATCAACCCGTTTGTACCTTAACAAACCCCAATAACGGAATTCAGCTTCAGATTCATACCAACAGTCATTATCCCTACCTCCAAATATATACCCCCGACGATTGCAAAAGCATCGCAATAGAAAACTTGAGTGGAGCACCCAATTGCTTTGAAAACAAAATGGGTTTAATTGTATTGCCTCCAAATCAAGAACAAGTGTTTAAAGTAAAATATCAGATCAAAAAGATTCAATAATATGAGAACACTTAAATTCTTCTTCTTAGCCACTATCATAAGCATTGTTGCACTTGCTTGCTACGAAGTAAACGACTCCGTTACAATTAACAGTAATGGTTCCGGCTCCTATGTCGCCAAAATGGATATGGGACAAATGCTGGAAATGCTCAAATCAATGAGCACAGAAGAAGACATCAAAAAACTACAAAAAACAATTGATACCGTTGTAAACTTAGGTAGCATCACCGATACACTAAGCAACTTGTCGAAAGAGCAACGGGAGCTTTTTCACAACGGTCAAATTGGGATGAAAATGGATTTCAACAATAGCGTGTTTGTTATCACCACTACTGTTCCATTTAAATCCTACTCACAATTACAAACGCTTTTACAAGGAACCGGAAGCATGAGTGCCATTAGTGGTATGATGAAAAAGGCGCTTCCTTCAACGGGCGATCAAAGTAGCGGCGCAGACAATGCTAGTCCCGATGAAGTATTCTCCGCATTCTCTGTTACAGCATCAAAAGGTACAATCAAAAAAACATTGGATGCCGGCAAATTCAAAGAAATCATGGCTCGCCCTGAAATGCAACAGTATACTCAAATGGGAGGAGCCGGCATTGAAATACCCTACACTACTACTATAAATCTCCCAAGTGCAGTGACAGCGCTAACCGGAACCAATGCAACACTTTCAGCCGATAAAAAAACGGTTACAATTAAATACAATTTCTTGTCGCTTTTCGATAACCCTGAGCAATTGAATTATTCTATCAGTTTCTAATTTTAAGTGACCATGGCAGCCACCACACATAAAACAGATTTCTTAATTATTGGATCCGGAATAGCCGGATTGACGTATGCACTCAAAATAGCCGACACTTACCCTGACAAAAAAATTACAGTCATCACAAAAACTCAAACCGATGAAACCAACACCAAGTATGCGCAAGGTGGTATCGCCGGTGTATGGGATGCAGAACATGATAGCTTTAATAAGCACATCGAAGACACCTTAATTGCAGGGGATGGTCTTTGTAATAAAGAAGTAGTGGAAATTGTTGTGAAAGAAGGTGTAGAAAGAATTCATGATATTATTGAATGGGGTGCCCGTTTCGATAAAGCAGAAGACGGAGAATACAAATTGGGTAAAGAAGGAGGTCATAGCGAATACAGAATTCTTCACCACAAAGACGTTACCGGAAAAGAAATGGAACGCGCCCTAGTGGAAGCTGTTGCAGCGCATAAAAATATTGAGATCATCAAACATTGCTTTGTAGTAGATCTTATTACCCAACACCATTTAGGCTATCTCGTTACAAAAGGAACCCCCGATATTACTTGTTTGGGAGTATATGTTCTCAATCACAACAACAATCAAATTGAAAAGATACTATCACCGGTTACTTTGTTAGCTACTGGAGGTAACGGTCAGGTATACCGCTCCACCACCAACCCATTCATTGCCACGGGTGATGGAGTAGCAATGGTTTACCGTGCAAAAGGAAGAATTGAAAACATGGAATTCATTCAGTTCCATCCTACAGCATTATATGAACCCGGAGTGCGCGGTCAATCCTTTCTTATTACAGAAGCTGTAAGAGGCGATGGTGGAATTCTTCGTAATAAGAACGGAGAAGCCTTTATGGAGCGTTACGATCACCGAAAAGATCTTGCCCCACGTGATATTGTAGCAAGAGCCATCGATAGCGAAATGAAAATTAACGGTACCGAACATGTGTACCTCGATTGCCGACACATGGACCTTGAAAAATTCAAAGAGCACTTCCCTAACATTTACGAGAAATGTAAATCTATTGGCATCGATGTTTCCAAACACATGATTCCGGTAGCACCCGCGGCCCACTATAGTTGCGGTGGTATTAAAACAGACGAATGGGGCCGTACCTCCATCAATAATTTATATGCTGCAGGAGAATGTGCAAGCACTGGCCTTCACGGCGCCAACCGCTTAGCCAGCAATTCCTTGTTAGAAGCCATGGTGTTTGCGCACCGTTGCTTCCTCGATGTAAAAGACAGAACTGCTTCCGGCAAAATTGCTACCCAATACGATGCGAATGCTGTTCCCGACTGGAATGCCAGCGGTACCAATCAGCCAAAAGAAATGATCCTCATTACCCAGAGTTTGAAAGAAGTGCAACAAATTATGAGCGACTACGTGGGTATTGTAAGAACCGATACGCGCTTGCAACGCGCAATGAAACGAATCGATCTGTTATGGGAAGAAACAGAAGCATTGTATGAAACCACTACACTGTCGCCACAGCTTTGCGAACTCAGAAATATGATTACAGTAAGCTACTTGATCGTGAAATGCGCTACTTTCCGAAAAGAAAGCAGAGGACTCCATTTCAATACTGACTATCCAAACAAAAGCGCTTTACTTCAAAACATCGTTCTATAAAATCCATGAAAGCCATTATTTTTTCAGCAGGATTGGGAACTCGATTCAAACCTTGGACCGACCACCATCCCAAAGCATTGGCTCCTGTCAATGGGAAGCCCTTGTTACAGCGGAACATAGAGTACCTTCAGCAATACGGTATTCGAGATGTGGTGGTGAATGTGCATCACTTTCCGGACCAAATTATCGAAGCTGTCAAAACCAATAATGGATGGGGATCGAATGTAATGATCAGCGATGAAAGCGATTCGGTTTTGGAAACCGGTGGCGGACTATTAAAAGCCACAAACCTCCTTCGCTCAAACGAACCGTTTATAAGTATTAATGCCGACATCTTAACAAACCTTAATATCACCAAGCTGCTTGAATACCATAAAAAACAAGAAGCACTGATTTCTTTCGGAGTTACAACCCGCCCAAGTTCCCGAAACCTTCTCTTCGATGAAAACTACCGATTAGTAGGTTGGAAAAACAATCAAACAGAAGAATACAGGATGGCCAACAAAAGCCTAAGCGGTAGAGAACCAAACATCATTGCTCGCTCCTATAGTTGTGTAGTGGTGTATCAACCGGAAGTATTGGACCTAATAACCCAAAGAGGTAAATTCTCCGTTATCGACGTTTATCTCGACCTAGGTGGAACTCATAAAATAATGGGTTACGACCATAGTGGCGATTTATTAGTAGACGTGGGCAAACCCGATTCTGTTGCGAAAGCAGAAGCGCTTTTCCCATAGTCGAGCTATTACCGTACTTTTGCGCTTCAACGATCAACAAACATCCATGCATCCTGTACTAGTTTCAATTAGCCAACTCTTCGAAAAATGGAGTGGAACTGCTCCCGATAAAATAGATCTATTGCCGCAGGCGGGATCAGACCGCAGGTATTACCGTGTTTATGGCAACAACACCACTGTAATTGCTACACATGGCAACAACATTCCTGAAAACGAATCTTTTATCTATTTCACCGAACAATTCAATAAGAAAAAACTAGCTGCACCTACAATTTTGGTTGTTTCAGAAGACAAAACGATCTACCTGCAAACAGATCTAGGAGACGTATCACTTCTCAATAGACTGGAATCGGAAGGCTTAATAGATGAAGTTTATGCACTTTTTAAAACAAGTCTTTCTTCTTTAGCAAAACTTCAAGTTCAAGCCGACCAAGATATTGACTACAGAAAATGTTTGACCAACCAAGAATTTGGACGGCAAGCTATTCTTGCAGACCTCCTCTACTTCAAATATTACTTTTTAGATGCCCTGCGCAAACCTTACGATAAGCAAAAACTAATCGACGATTTCGAGGCGTTGAGTACTTACCTAACGCATACGGAGTATAAATTTTTCATGTTCCGTGACTTCCAAAGTAGAAACATCATGGTGCAGCCCGATCAATCCGTTGCTTTCATCGACTATCAAGGCGGTATGAAAGGTGCCCCGCAATACGACGTTGCCAGTATGCTTTGGCAAGCCAGAGCAAATCTACCCGACGATTGGAAAGACGGCTTATTGAGCGATTATATAGACGCTTTTGAAACAGAAGTAGGGCATCCTGTAAATCGCGCAGTATTCCAAAGCCAATACAATGGCTATGTACTCATTCGCCTACTGCAAGTGTTAGGTGCTTATGGCTTCAGAGGATTGTTTGAACGAAAAGCACAGTTTCTAACCAGTATTCCTCAAGCCCTCGCCAACTTGAAATGGTTTTTCGAAAACCAAAGTTTAGGAATTGCTGTACCGGAATTCAAAAAGGTATTGGAAATTTGCATCAGCGATGAAATCGTGAACCGATTCACTCCTATGCGCGCCACTGATGAAACACCTCTAGTAGTGAAAGTAGCCAGTTTCTCATTTAGAAAGGGAATCCCAGGCGATGAATCTGAAAATGGTGGGGGCTTTGTGTTCGATTGCAGAGGGATTCTGAATCCCGGAAGAATCGAAAAGTATAAAACGATGACCGGAAGAGACAAAGAAGTGAAAGACTATCTGGAACAAGAAACACGAATGCCGGAATTCTTAAACAGTGTACTTGATATCGTAGACATTTCAGTTGAAGACTACATCAAACGCGGATTCAAAAGTTTGATGATCAACTTTGGATGCACCGGTGGGCAGCATCGAAGCGTATACGCAGCAGACGCAACGGCGCGTCACTTACGAAACAAATTCAAAGTAAAAGTAGAACTGCAACACATCGAACAAGAAGCAAAGAATTGGATCAATCTACCTTATTAATATGTACTATCTTTTATTCATACCATTCTATCTCTTATCGCTTCTCCCCTTGAGAGTATTGTATTTTTTTGGAGACGCAATCTATGGCTTATGGTTCTACATCATCGGATATAGAAAACAAGTGGTACTCAACAATCTCAAAATTGCCTTTCCCGAAAAAACAGACAAAGAGCGGTACCGAATAGCCAAAGACTTCTACCACAACTTCATTGATACCTTTATGGAAACAATCAAGTTTATTAGTTGGGGTGAAGAAGACATGAAGAAAAGATTTCAAGCAGACCTTTCCAACTTTGAAAAAGCCTACCAAATAAACAAACCAATACACCTAATTGGTATGCATAATTTCAATTGGGAATATGTAAACCTTGGGTTGTGTACTCGTGTAAAATATCCCTTTCTAGGAATCTACATGCCCATTGGTAACAAAGCTTTTGATCGCATAATCTATAATATGCGAAGCAAACTTGGAACAATACTGATCCCGGCAACAAATTTTAAAAACAACTACCTAAAACACGCTAATACCCTACACATTCTGGCTACAGCCGCCGATCAAAGTCCTGGCAATCCAAAATCAGCCTATTGGACCAACTTTTTTGGGCGCCCCACTGCATTTGTGATCGGCCCCGAAAAAGGAGCTAAAGTAAATGATGCAATCATTTTGTTTGCTCACTTTTATAAAACCAAACGAGGGCATTACAAACTCGACACTGAATTCATAACAGCCGAGCCAAACTCATTACCGGCCGGAGAAATCACGGCTCTTTACGCTAAATTTATTGAGAAATGTTTACGTAAAGATCCGGCAAACTATCTCTGGAGTCATCGCCGCTGGAAGCATGAATGGAAAGAAGAATACGGTCAAGTTATTGGTTAGTTTGAAAATGTGATAATTGGTGGCACATCGCTCAAATTAGCCAATCAATATTGTCATCTTAAGCTCTATTGAATTCCAATTCAGGATTCATATGCCAAAAGTATTTCACAGAATTTTTATTATGCGAAGATTGAATTGACAAATCCAATTAATCACCAAATCAGTTACCGCTTCTTCTTCGCTTCTATGAAATAGATCACTTTCACGCTAAAGTTATTATTCTGATCGCTTCTAACACTATTACCAAAGTTTTTAAAGTAGTCGTTTTCCACATCATTTGAATACAAGAAAGACGCATCTTTCCAAACCACATTCAAGAAACTACCCGGAGCAAACTGCCAGGTGTATACCATATCAATATTGAAAAGATTGAGGTTTTGATTAGCAGAACCCGTAAATCCACTATTTGCATCCAACTTGCCCGTTTTCTCCTCTAATTTGAAATACTGTTTGTACTGAACAGAACTCAAATAATGTCTGGCCCTGAAAGTAATACCCATTTTATTGGTGAAATTGTACTTAAGACTCAAGATATCTTCTACTGTATTCACACGTCTTTTACCAATAATAACATCGTTTCCATTCATAGTAGCATATCCAATCCCGATTGGCCTTGGCATAAAATTCAAACTATGATCAATGGAGAATTTGCTATTGAACCGATAGCGATGTGTAAAGTTTATATCAGTTCCCCAAGCACCATAAAAATTAAAAAACACACGGGTTACCGACTCAAAACTAATTGAATACTTTTTCGCTGAATTCGACTCATATCCAAGTCCAACTGCAGCGCTTGCATTTCTTCTGAACATCGCACCATATTTGCGTGGCTCATAAAAATCATTCTGTGCAGGATTGAAATTCGCAAAAAGCCAATACCAATTCAATTTCTTGGTTTGAAAATTCACATTACTATTAATTCTGGCCTGCATATATTGCTTGTCCAATCCGGGAATTGGAGTGAACAATTTTTGAACATTGGCATTGAAATTCAGAAACACACGATTATACCATCCCTTTGGCTCTGTCCATCTTCTTCCCATCCACAACCCATGTGTGATATAGTTGTTATTGGTAAAATATCCCATATCATTATGCGAATAATTCTTATCCGATAACTCCTGGAACACATTAAAATTGAATTTGCCACTAGTTTTTCCAAAATACACTAGGCTACTTACTCCATTAATATTCCCTCCATTTGATTGAATTCCCATCAACTGACTGTAGGCAATCTTACCTCCCAAATTGTACATGTTTTTCTTGTTATTCAAATCGAACAACACGGCACTTACATTGGCGTCATAATCCTTACCCCCTCTCCAAACATTGGTATTCACAAATGAAACAGATGAATTGTGCTTCAAATTCTGATCCAATACAATGATATTATAGTTGGTTAAAGGATCTGTTTCAAATTTCCTCTGGTCTTTTGAATTAATATCTTCAATGGTTGCATACTGCGCTTTCGTAATCGCATTTAAGATACCTACACCCAAACCTCCCTTTGTTCTTCCTGAAATTTTAGAAGCATTGATCAATTTCGATTCTGTTGGATTCATGATCACTTCTTCATTCGCACCAAGATTATTGTAAACATCGTATTGATGCAAGGGAGAACCGCCTATTCTTCTTGAATAAAACAAATCGCCCTTACTGAACAACTCCGTTCCTTCTGTAAAGAAAGATCGGTTCTCATTGTACTTTACTTCGAAAGGAGTAAGATTTAAAACACGATTGTCACTCTGTACCTGACCAAAATCCGGAATCAGTGTTGCATCAAGAGTAAACGCTTGGTTGATTCCATATTTCACATCCATCCCGCCATTTACTTGTGAAGTCCAATTTTTAATGCCGGCTTGGTTGTACGGATAATGATTCGCATACATGGAAAAGTAGGGAGAGAATTGCAAACGAAGTGGTGGCTTGATATCTTTGATATTGGTCCAATGACCTGCCTGGGTTAAAAATCCATTTACATTGGGATCAATCGGATTCCAAGTTACTTGCTGATCAGTTTTGCGCCTTCTTCTGGTTACATGAAACCCCCAGGTTTGAACATCTTTCTTTGCAAATCGGATCGCCCCGTAAGGAATAAACATTTCAAAACTCCATCCATTGGAGTGGATCACTGCGCCACTTTTCCAAACTGAATTCCAGCTGAAATCTTCGCCTCCGTTATCACTGGTAGGATTGGAGCTCATTTTTGCGTCCCACTGCTCATTAAGTGGTGTTACAAAGTATTCAAACCCATTCAACCGATCGGAATAAGTGTCGAAAATGATTCCAATAAAATCGTTGGCACCAAAACCATCACGGCCTTTTAATTCTGTAGTGATACTGTCTTTTGTATTCTCATAACAGAATCCACCGAAGTAAATCCCATTATCGTCATACATCAAGTAGGCTTCTGTTCTAGTTTGAGGATTTTCTTTGCGACCCACTTTTGGTCGAAACTCAATAAAATCATCCATACGCGCTGCATCTTTCCATGCATCGTCGTTTATTAATCCATCAATTTTTACAGGCTTGGAAGCTCGCTGAGCTGGAAGTGTTTTTCCAACATTTAGGTTTTGACTATAAGCTGTAAAGGAGACAGTAATCCCCAATAAGCAGTACACAATTTTGTTGAGCATGGCTAGGTCTTTGTTTTTCTATGGTTGGTTAGAAGCAGTCAACGGCTATTTTGACCACTTAATAACAAGAGACGCAGCATGTTTTCATATGTTACAGCGAAATTGTTGGCACTTTGTTAAAAGGAGTGTAGTGCGGATAAATGGCAAGAAAAAAGCAATGCCGAAGCATTGCTTTAAATAATTATATACAAAATGGTTGTTATATAGAAACCAACAAAATCATCTCGTAAAAGGCTTAGTTCAATGCTGCTTGAACTTTTTCTACCTCAATGCCTTTCTGATCTTTAATCTTTGCCCATCCGCCTTCTACATTTCTCAAATTGTGAATGCCCTGACGCTTCAACATCGACGCGCCGATCACGCTTCTATATCCACCCGCACAATGCACATAAATATTCAAGTGATCTTCCAATTGAGCTACACGGGCCATATCAGTCATTTCATTCAAAGGCATGTTTACTGCACCTTTCACATGCCCCTCAGCATATTCAGGTTCTTTCCGAACATCCAATACCACTAAGTTGGTATCAAATGGAAGGTCCATGGCCAACTCATCGGCTTCCACATTAATAATCATATCAATCTTATTACCTGCATCCTGCCAAGCTTCAAATCCACCGTTTAAGTATCCTTTTATTTTTGAGAATCCAACTCTTGCCAAACGCACCACCGACTCTTTTTCCATGCCGGGTTCAGTTACCAATACCATCGGCTTTTCAAAACTTAACAAACTACCGGCCCATTCAGCAAAGCGTCCTTCCAACCCAATAAAAATAGCGCCGGGAATAAATCCATCAACAAACTTCGAAGCGTGCCTAGTATCCAAAATAATCACATCTTCATCTTTGATAACAGCTTTGAATTCATCCAAACTCAATGCTTTTGTACCTTCCGCCAACACAGCATCCAAACTTTCATACCCTTCTTTATTAAGTAATACGTTGATTGGAAAATAAGAAGGCGGTTCTTGCAAACCTTCCGTTACACTTCTTACAAATGAGTCGCGATCAGGTGCCTGCAAGGCATAATTGGTTTGTTTCTGAACACCAATAGTACTGTAGGTTTCGGGACCTAAATTTTTACCGCAACTACTTCCTGCTCCGTGAGCAGGATATACAATTACTTCATCAGGCAGGTTTATGATCTTCTTCTGCAAGCTATCATATAACATTCCTGCTAATTCTACCATAGTAAAATTTGTTCCCTTTTGAGCTAAATCGGGTCTGCCAACATCACCTACAAACAAAGTATCGCCGGTGAAAACTGCGTAGGGAGAACCACTTTCATCTTTTAATAAATAACAAGTACTTTCCAACGTATGTCCCGGTGTATGCATCACTTCAAAGCTGATGTTCCCTAATTGAAATACTTGACCATCTTTTGCGATCGTAACCGGCAACTTTGTTTTTGTTTCAGGTCCATAAATTATGGGAGCGCCGGTAGCTTTGCTCAAATCCAAATGGCCACTTACAAAATCCGCATGAAAATGTGTCTCAAACACATAGTTGATAGTTGCTCCACGTTCCTTCGCCAAATTCAAGTACACATCAATATCCCTCATGGGATCAATTATGGCTGCCTGTCCCTCGCTTTCAATATAGTAAGCCGCCTCACTTAAACATCCGGTATATAATTGTTGTATAAACATCGACCTATTTTTATGCAAAGATACTCGTAAAAAAGAAAAGCGAAAACCAGGAGGTCTTCGCTTCTACACGCAAACAACAAGACTCTTATAATCAAGCAATTAACTCGTCAACACACTTCATAATTTGTGCAACACGAGCATTGTCAACTGAATAGTAAATGAACTTCCCTTCACGATCTGTTCTTACAATACCGGCTCTGCGAAGTATTGCCAAATGTTGCGACGCAACGGATTGTTCTAATCGAAGGTTTACATAGATTTCGGTAACAGTGATCTTCTTCTTCTCATCAACCAATTTTACAATTTGCTGACGAAGTTTATGGTTCAATGCACGCAAAATCATTGCCCCCTTCTTCAAACTCACGAAATCAACACTCACTGAATTCGTCTCTCCGTTCAAAGTCATCGAATAACTGGTAATAGCATTCATAATTGAAAGGGTATTAAATAGAAAAAGTATAAATCTTAAAAAAACAAATATAGAATGAAATCAATGAATCGTATGTTATTATATTTTAAAAATGCTTAATGGTAATTAAGATTGATGAGTATAAAATTCTTNNAATTCTTTGATATAAACGGGTTCAGAATAAGGCAGATCAGAAAATTTTTGCATTAAAAACAGATTAAAAGCAATCTTTGCAAATGCGCTACCAATCACAGTTGTAGCGGAAAAGAGTACACCGTCTTTCGTACACAAACTTCGAAATTTTGCGGAACCGTTTCCGCAAAAAACTATGTCATTATTTTGTAAATATTTTTCGTACGACCCCCCCGATAGTATCAGCGCTTCCGGTTTGCTCTCTTCATTCAAATTAAAATCATAAACCGCTGTAAACACTTCCATCCTTCTTGCATCAATCATCGGAACAATATAATCTACCCTTCTACCCATTTGCATTAGCTCTACTTGCATAGACGCCGCTAATAATAACAATGTGCCAACACCAATTAATGGTTTGTTTAGCGCATAGGCGAGACCTTTAGCTGTCGACATCCCTACCCTTAATCCCGTATATGAACCGGGACCCTCACTTACCGCAATGGCATCCAACGCCGACAACTCAAAACCGGTTTCAGCAAACATCCTTTTAATCGCAGTATGTATCCAAGATGCATGATCTCTTTGATTCGTTTCAACATCCGATGCTAAAACCACGCCATCTTTGGATAGCCACAAGCCACCCTGTTCAGTAGCCGTATCAATCAATAATATCAATGCCATTATCCTTGTATTTTAACACATTCATTAATCAACAATGGAGCCACAGTATACCGAGAATCCTCAGTAGCCAAGCGTTTCATCAATCGAAATACCTGCTCTTTTCCAATGCTTTCAGCCCATTCAAAAGGTCCATACGGGTAACCCGTCCCTAACTTCATAGCAATATCAATATCTTCTTTACTGCTAATTTCATCCCCGGCAGTTATGTAGGCCTCGTTTATAATACAGGCTACCACCCGAGCCCCAATCATTCCCGGAACATCCGGAACTACTCGGTATTGCTTTCCAATTGTATCAAAAAAACGATTGCAAATAGCTCTTTGTTCTTCGCTCAATCCCGCAATTTCCCAAACTGCTCTTTTCAAAAAGCCATTCCACCCGTTAAACCGCGCAAATGGAACCGAATCAACTACCTCATTCACTAATATCAAAGCACCGGATCTTTGCATCAATACAGCATCTCTTTCCGGATCTTTATGATAACTCATGTCAACATAAACATCTGCGGTACTGGCAGCCAAGGCCCTCACCGACCCACACCACAACCAGTCACCTTCACCAAAAGCCGCTATCCAAGCCCGTTTTTGATCATCATTCGCCAATATCGCAATTTGCATGCCTCTAATTTTCTGCAAAAATAACCCTTTCTCCCCCCATCTCTTCATTTCATTCAGCAGCTACTGATATGCGACCACTACAGGGTCGTTCATCATTCTCCAACCCCCTGTTCGTCTTCTTGCTTCTTTCCGTAATTTTGGGCATGGAAAAAACGATCATCAATTCTAACAGCGCACCAGCCCCCATTGGGCCCTATAGTCAAGCAGTACAAGTAGGCAACCTCCTTTTCTTATCTGGTCAAGTTGCCATTAACCCTACCACAGGATCGATTGATGCAACAGACGTAATTGGAGAAGCTCACCAGGTAATGCACAACCTAAAAGCTGTATTGGCCGAAGCGGGAATGGATTTTAGCAACGTAGTTAAAACCACTATTTTCCTCTCCGATATGGACTTATTCTCAACCGTTAACGAAGTATACGGAAAATATTTTCATGGCGATTTCCCTGCTCGCGAAACGGTTGCCGTAAAAGGATTACCTAAAAATGTAAATGTTGAAATCAGCATGATTGCATCGAAATAATTTTATCAATTTTCATAGTTCTTGCATGAATCCAAAATTAACCGACCGAATTGCACTAGAGTTGGAGGAAATAAAAACCGCCGGACTCTTCAAAACAGAAAGAATCATTGAATCACCTCAGGGTGCAGAAATAGTAGTGAATGGCAAGAAAGTATTGAACTTTTGTGCCAATAACTACCTAGGCCTTTCATCACATCCAAAAGTATTGGAAGCCGCTAAAAAGTATGTTGACCACCGAGGCTTTGGAATGAGCAGTGTACGCTTTATCTGCGGTACACAAGACATTCACAAAGAACTAGAAGCAAAAATCTCTACTTTCTTAGGTACAGAAGACACCATCCTTTACGCCGCAGCTTTTGATGCAAATGGAGGGGTATTCGAACCATTGTTTAATGAGCAAGATGCGATCATTTCCGATGCTTTGAACCATGCCTCTATTATTGACGGGGTTCGTTTGTGTAAAGCGCAACGATTCAGATACGAACACAACAATATGGACGACTTGGAAGCCAAGCTAAAAGAAGCCTCCGGCGCTCGTAATAGAATTATTGTTACTGATGGTTCCTTTAGTATGGACGGCACCATCGCACAGCTCGACAAAATAGTGGCCCTCGCTGAACAATACGATGCAGCCATCATGATCGACGAATGCCACAGCAGTGGCTTCCTCGGAAAAACTGGACGCGGCACCCATGAATACAGAGGTGTTATGGGAAAGATTGACATCATTACAGGAACCTTAGGAAAAGCACTTGGTGGTGCATCTGGCGGATTCACCTCAGGAAAGAAAGAAGTGATTGAAATGCTTCGTCAGCGTTCACGCCCTTATTTGTTCTCAAACACCTTAGCACCAAGCATTGTAGGAGCGTCCATCGCCGTGCTTGATTTACTGAGCGAAACAACTGAACTGCGAGATAAACTGGAATTCAATACCAAATATTTCAGAGAGAACATGACGAAAGCCGGTTTCGATATTAAGCCCGGCGATCACCCCATTGTTCCTATCATGCTTTATGATGCTGTAGTTGCTCAAAAATTTGCAGCAGCACTATTGAATGAAGGAATTTATGTGATCGGGTTCTTTTATCCGGTTGTTGCCAAAGGACTGGCACGTATCCGCGTTCAATTAAGTGCCGCTCACGACCAACACCACCTCGATACCGCAATCGCTGCATTCACGAAAGTGGGTAAAGAACTCGGTGTTCTCAAATAAGATTCATTCTCAAATACTTTACTTTTCAAAAGAGAACCCCAGGGTTCTCTTTTTGTTTGCCATAATTGCTCCTATCTTTCTACTCTAAACACTACATACAACTAAGGCTTCTCGGAAATTTATCGTCCAACCTGTAACATTCCCCTTATTGCTGCGTCTTATTCCTACAACCAGCCTTTATGTTTCGCAAGAATTTTATACGCTTTGTTTGGACCATTTTCGTCGCCTCCGCAATTTTAGTTGTGGCAGCCGCCATACGTCAAAACAACGGTTTGAATTCAGATCTAATTGAAAATCAAACTGATAAGCCTGATTTGGGCAACGGTGAATTTATCATCCTTGAAAGTTTAGGAGCCTATATTCTACCCAAAATAATACAATAACTACCTGATATATAAACACTTATCTTTATGAAGGAGGCCGAAAGGCCTCTTTTTTTATTTTTTTCAAAAACCCTGTAACATTATCTCCCCCTTATTCGTACTACCTTTAATCAGCTAACCTTTCCTAATCAACTGTATGACCGAAAGAGAATATAACCAATGTGTAAATCAGTACGCCGACAACGTGTACCGCTTTATATATAAAAATCTCAGGCACGAAGAAGATGCCAGAGACGTGGTTCAAACAGCATTTGAAAAAATGTGGGTGAACAGAGACGAAGTAGACGCTTCGAAATCTAAAAGTTATCTTTTCACTGTTGCCTATCACCAAATGATAGACCATCTACGTAAAGTGAAAAGAATTACGCTAAAAGATGAATTCAAAGAAGACGCTCGCGTTATTGATCGCCCAGTTTCGAATACAAAAAAGATCCTTGATGAAGCATTGAGCCGTTTACCGGAACAACAAAAATCACTGGTTCTTTTAAAAGACTATGAAGGNNNACTCCTATGAGGAGATCGGGAAAATAACAGGCCTCAATGAAAGTCAAGTTAAAGTGTACTTGCACAGAGCCCGTGTTCAACTAAAAAATTATTTAGTAAGCCCCGAAAACGTATTATAACATGAACATTAACAGATACAATTACGAAGAATATTTTCTGCTTTATGTAGACAACGAATTGTCTACCGAAGAACAAAAAGCTGTGGAAGCTTTTGTAGCGGAAAACCCCGATCTGGCAGAAGAACTAACCCTTCTTCAAGAAACTGTTCAGTTGCCTGAATTGAAAACACCATTCTTCGATAAATCTTCTCTGTATAGAACTGAGAATGAAAATGCTTTTATCAATGAATTGAACTGCGAAGAAAAGTTTATTGATTATAGCGACAACGAACTCAGTAACGAAGAAAAAGCCAAAGTTGAAGAGTTCGTTTATCAAAATCCTCAACATCAAGCCAATTTCGAACTATTGCAATTAGCTCGCGTAACAGCAGACACTTCAATTGTATTCCCCGATAAGAACTTATTATATAGAAAAGAAGAAGGAAAACGAGTTATCATGATTCGTTGGTGGCAGGTTGCCGCAGCAGCTGTTGTAATTCTCGCTATCGGCACTACCGGATATTTCTATAATAGCAAGCCTTCAGTTGAAATGGCAGGGACTCAACCAAAAGTGAACACATCTGCACCTTCTCAACAAGTAAATACAGCACCAGGAACAAAATCAATCGTTCTTCCTAGCGAAGAGGCAAGCTCACAAAAAGAAAACATAGCATATACGCCGGTTAGAAATAGTGTACCCAACAACGTTACTAGCATTAAATCAGCAAATGCTAATGGAAAAGAAAATAAATCTGAAAATTCTAGTAACTTTTCGAACAACACAATCGTTAAACCTATAGAGCCGATTGTTGCAGTAAACGAGCCTAAAACAATAACTACTACACCAACTGTTATTGATGGGCCGGTAGATGTAAAAGGAATCGAAACTACTCCAAGTACACCGAGTATCGCAACCTATGCATCAAACACTGACAACAACAATGCTTTCGAACCTATCAATACCGATAACCGTCAAAAAGGTAAATTAAGAGGCTTCTTCCGCAAAGTTTCCCGGGTTGCAGAAAAAGCCATGAGTATCAAAGGCGGTGAAGCCAGTGGAGATAACAATGTAAGCATTGCAGGATTCGCGCTTCGTTAATAACAATCACTCAACTTCAAAAAAAATAATTATGAAAAGGATGTTTTTACTCCTGACAGGATTTTGCTTTGCCATAGGCCTTCAAGCTCAGGAAACTGAAAAATCAGACACCGTAAAAATTGGAAACATTACCATTATTAAGAAAGACGATGGTAAATCAAAAGGTTCTTCCTCTAATGACACCGAAGTGAAGATCGAAAAAAAGAAAAGTAAAGGAAAGTCAACCAATTGGGGTATTGTAGATATTGGAATCAATCAATTCAATGATCAAACCAATTATAGCAGCGCAGCTATCCAAGATCCTTCTACCGGCTTCGCTCCCGGCGCAAACGAAGATTGGTTTAAATTGAGAAACAACAAATCAATCAACGTAAACATTTGGATCTTTACGCAACGTGTAAGCCTGATCAAAGATGTTGTGAATTTAAAATACGGTATCGGTTTAGAGTTAAATAACTACCGTTTTTCAAGACAGGTGAAATTCAACACCGACCCTACGAAGGTAGTTCTTGACAATAGCACTTCTTACAGCAAGAACAAATTAGCAGCTGATTATTTAACCGTTCCAATGATGTTAAACTTCAACCTTACTCCTAAGAAAAAGAATCCGGTTGGCTTCAGTGCCGGAGTAAGCGCCGGTTATTTGTACAGCAGCCGTCAAAAAACGATCACAGCTGCCGACGGTAAGCAAAAAACAAGAAATGATTTCGACTTGCGTCCATTCAAACTTTCGTATGTAGGTGAACTGAATTTAGGTTTTATCCGCCTCTATGGTTCTCTCGCAACTCAAAGCATGTTTAAAAAAGGTTTAGACCAAACTCCATATAACATCGGTATCCGATTGAGCAATTGGTAATCGCTTTTCCCGATTTCTCTCATGTTAACCGACCGTCAGGGCAAATGATGGTCGGTTTTTATTTTTTTGTAACCAGCCATGCTCCTGCAATTACCAATCCTATTCCAAGTAACTTCTTCACTGTAATAGCACTAGCTGCTAAGCCTAACAATCCAAAATGATCCATCAAAATAGCCGTCGCCAATTGCCCCGCTACTATTAACACAAACATATTTGAGGCACCTACTTGATGCACACTCAAAATCACAAAACTGACCACTATAACTCCCAAGAAGCCTCCGGTATATTTATACCATTCAATTCCCCGATACACTTCTACCGCCGGCAAAGATTGCTTCGAAAACAACAATATCAACGCCAATGCCAGCGTACCACCTAGAAACGATAAAAATGCTGCAAGAATCGGATGATTCAAACCTGCTCGCAGTTGTCCATTCACCCCCGATTGAATGGACATCGAGATCCCGGCAATTATTGGCATCAAGAAAAATAGGTATTTCATATTCAACTTATTATAACACAAAGCTAACAAACTGACCTCTAATCTGTTAATCATTAATTAATAGTACCCTCCCCATCGTCCTCCATTGCAAACTTGGCAAAAAGATTGTATGTTAGTACTTGAAAGTTAAACCGGAAAATCACAGCGAAATTCTACTTAAACGACCCCCGTATGCAAACGAAATTTCTAACAGGCCTATTACTGCTCAGTAGCCTGCTCCTGGTTTCTTTCAAACACACAAGTGTAAGAAGCACTAAGCATTCCAAATTCAATAATCAACCCAACGGAACGGTTTATCTCATTATCGACAAAACCGATTACGAACTGAGTGTTTACGACGATGATGGTTGGTTTGCTACCTATCCTGTTGTTTTTGGAAACAAAGTGCTGACCGATAAACTCATGGAGGGTGATAAAAAAACACCTGAAGGATCTTTCAAAATACTATCAAAAAGAGTACACGATAAATGGCATCGAATGTTCCTGCTCGATTTTCCCAACAAAGAATCTTGGGATAAATTCAAACAACGAAAGGCGGCAGGTATTATACCCGCTAATGCTAAAATTGGAAATGGAATTGCCATCCACGGCACTTGGCCAAACGATGATATCGTTGTAGATACCTATACCAACTGGACCAATGGATGTATTTCTCTTCGTAATGATGACATAGATGAGCTCAACGAAATTCTCAAAGTGGGAAGCAAAGTAATAATCCGCTATTAGGCATTGCTTTTAAATTTTAGTTCAAAAAGCTTTTGATTTCTTTCAACCACAAATCGGTCTGTTTTTCATACAACGACTCGTGACCCGCGTCCTTGTAAACTACCAGCTTCTTATTATTTCCTTTAATAGCGCCATAAATAGCATCTATTTCTGCTCTAGTTACACGCGGATCCTTTTCACCCCATTGCACTAGTACCGGACATTTTATAGCAGCAGCATATTCATATGGGTTATGTGAAAATGCCCAGAAACCCCTCTCTACCCCACCCCAAAAACACAACAAAGTGGCAACCGGCTGTTCAGGAATACCCATAATGCGGACCCTTCCTTTTACCGCTTCCGATAATGATCCAAAAGGCATTTCAAGAATTACCTGATCGGGCTCCACACCCTCATGTGCAACAGCCCTAGTAATGGTAGCCGCACCCAAAGAAATACCCCACAGTACCACTTTCCCTTTGGTATGCGCCCGAGCATAGTCGTAAGCGAGCTTAACTTCCTCCGACTCGTCATGCCCAATGGTACAAGTATTGCCTTCACTTCCTCCATGTGCACGAAAATCAACTAACAGAATCGAATATCCCATTTTTCGCATGGCCGCAGCCTCACCCAATATCCTCGACTTGCTAGAGCCATGTCCGTGAAACATCACAACATATCCTTGAGAAGAATCAATTGGCCAATCCCAAGACTCAATCTTTAATCCATCTTTTGTTTTAAAATTGATAGTTTGATAAGCGCCGGTTGGAAACGCTTTATTTACAGACTTGTAATAATTAATGCCGAAAAAAAGGGATTTTGTTTTCTGCCAAAAACCCATTTGTTCCGGCCTTTGAATCACCGGCTCATTTGTAGCATCGTAAAAATGAGTAAACTTATAGGCATGAAAAACGGCCATCAAATTCAAAACAATAAACAATAGCAGGACTACGCGCAGCAGATTACGTAATAGTTTCATGGCCTTCCGTTCTTTTGCTTCGTAAATTAACGTTTTTCGATTTATTTATTCGTAATAAGCACCATCAAAATATTTTGGCAATATTCCTGCTATACTAACCAGAAGCCATACTGTTTAGAACGGTCGGTTGTAGCGGTCGTTCAGTTTACAAGTAAATGTTACCACAAAAGGAAAAGGTCTCGCTTTCCAGCGAGACCTTCATTATTAATTCTTACTCGTTAATTTTCATCTAGCCGCTCTTACTAAATCTTCCCATTCTTAATTTCTTCAACCACACCCGGATCCAACAAAGTAGAAGTATCGCCTAAGTTTTCAGTTTCGCCTTCCGCTACCTTTCTCAAAATGCGACGCATGATTTTTCCACTTCTCGTTTTAGGCAATCCGCTTACAAATTGAATTTTGTCTGGCTTTGCAATGGGACCAATAACTCTAGTTACCGTTTGCAAAATGTCTTGACGAGTCAATGCTTCATCGCCATGCATTTGACCAAACACCACATAGGCATAAATTCCTTGTCCTTTGATATCGTGCGGATAGCCTACCACGGCACTTTCCACCACACCCGCATGCATATTGATGGCATTTTCAACCTCAGCCGTTCCAATACGGTGACCACTCACGTTCAATACATCATCCACCCTGCCTGTAATTCTATAGTTACCTTCTTCATCTCTCAAAGCACCGTCACCGGTAAAGTACATATTCTCATAAGTGGCAAAATAATTTACTCTGCAACGCTCATGATCACCATAAGTAGTTCTAAGAATAGACGGCCATGGATGTTTAATACATAAATTACCACTCACACCATTCCCTTCTAGCTCTACGCCTTTTTCATCTACCAACACAGGTTGAACACCGGGCAATGGTAAGGTAGCATGTGCGGGTTTACCAGGAGTAATTCCTGCCATATTTGAAATCAATACACCGCCGGTTTCAGTTTGCCACCAAGTGTCTACAATGGGGCAACGCTTCTTTCCAATGTGTTCATCATACCAATGCCAAGCCTCTTCATTAATAGGCTCACCAACAGTACCCAATACCTTTAATGAACTCAGATCATGACCTTGAACAGGACCCAATCCAAAACCCATCAAAGAACGAATTGCTGTGGGGGCTGTATAAAGAATATTTACTTTGTATTTATCAATGATATCCCAGAATCGTCCGGCATCAGGCCAAGTAGGTACACCTTCAAACATCAAAGTGGTAGCACCTGCTGCAAGAGGACCGTATACAATATAGCTGTGACCTGTAATCCAGCCAATATCGGCTGTACAAAAATGAATATCACCGGGCTGATATTGAAATACGTTTACAAACGAATATGTAGTGTATACCATGTAACCTGCGCAGCTGTGAACTACTCCTTTTGGTTTACCGGTAGAACCTGATGTGTATAGAATGAAGAGTGGATCTTCAGCATCCATTTCTTCAGCAGGGCAATCGGGGTTACCCATGGTCTCTACTTTTTTAATTTCGTCTTCCCACCACACATCACGTCCTTTTAGCATACTCACAGGAGTGCGGGTACGTGTGGCCACAATTACTTTCTTCACAAATCGGCATCCAACTAATGCATCGTCGATCACCGATTTCAAAGGAATATCTTTATTACCACGAAACGCTCCATCACAAGTAATGATGTACTCTGCATTTGCATCGTACAAACGATCGGCGATGCTTTGAGCACTAAAACCACCAAATACTACAGAGTGAATGGCACCAATACGCGCACAGGCCAATACGGCAATAGCCAACTCAGGAATCATACCCATGTAAATACACACTCGGTCACCTTTCTTAACTCCATTGTTCTTTAAAACATTGGCAAACTGAGAAACCTTGTTGTATAAATCGCGGTAAGTAATAACGCGATGATGTTCTTCCGGATCATTCGGCTCCCAAATAATGGCAGGTCTATTTCCTAAAGTCCCTAAATGACGATCCAAGCAGTTCTCCGTAATGTTCAGCTTACCATTTACAAACCACTTGATATTCGGCTCTTTAAAATTCCAATCCAATACTTTATCCCACTTCTTTCTCCAATAAAAACTAGAAGCTATATCTCCCCAAAATCCTTCCGGATCAGAAACACTTTTCTTATAGGCCGATTGATACCCTGCTGCATCTTTGATTTGAAATGAATATGACATGATCGTTAGAAGTTTACTTGCTAAATTTTTTAAAAATAAGGCCCTCAAAAGTAGAGGTCTAAAGATACAAAATCTCAATTTCTAAAAGCCCAAGCTAAGACCTTTCTAATAAAAAGATAAACCCTAAAACAAAAAAAGTACAATCATACTATTGATCAAATTATACTTTGTTAACCATTTATTGTGTTATTCGTACATTTCATTGTTTGAGCTTGTTTATAGTCAAACTCATTAAAAAAATAGGTATATTCAATTCAGTTTTTGAACTCCCTTTCAACGCCAACTTGCTTATGAGTACTTTGAACAATACACCCGGTAAAATGGGTTTCATTATTGGTGCATCCTCTGTTGGAACACTTATCGAGTGGTATGATTTCTATATTTTCGGAATGCTCGCCAAAGTGATCTCGAGTCAATTTTTTCCCGAAGATTCCGGAACAGCTGCCTTGTTAAGCACTTTAGCAATATTTGCAGCAGGCTTCATCGTTCGCCCATTCGGTGCATTGGTATTCGGACGATTGGGAGACCTCATTGGAAGAAAATACACATTCCTTCTAACACTCGTTTTAATGGGTGGTTCAACCTTCGCCATTGGCCTTATACCGGGCTATGCCACCATTGGCTGGTGGGCACCATTATTAGTTTTACTACTAAGACTTGTTCAAGGGCTCGCCTTGGGAGGAGAATACGGTGGCGCCGCAACGTATGTAGCTGAACACGCTCCAATTAATAGAAGAGGCTTCTGGACCTCCTGGATCCAAACTACAGCAACCCTTGGCCTTTTCTTAGCCCTAGGCGTAATCATCTTAATTCGTAAATCACAAAGCATAACCGATTTTGAATCTGAATGGGGCGGATGGAGGTATCCTTTTTGGATTTCATTGCTCCTTGTTTTCGTGTCTATTATCATTCGAATGAGAATGAGCGAGTCTCCATTATTTGAAAAAATCAAATCATCCGGAAAAACTTCTAAAAACCCACTCAAAGAAAGTTTTGGCAACAAAGCCAATTTTAAAATGGTGTTGTTGGCTCTCTTTGGAGCCGTTATGGGTCAAGGAGTAGTTTGGTATACCGGCCAGTTTTACGCTCAATCATTTCTAGAGAATACCTGTGGAGTAAATTTTGAAGATTCAAGAAATATCATTTTAGTAGCAATTCTTTTCGCTACTCCATTCTTTGTGATCTTTGGTTCATGGAGCGATAGAGTCGGAAGAAAATGGATCATATTAACCGGTATGTTGGTAGCTGCTTGTTCCTATTATTTCATTTACGATAGCATGTTGAACACCACCAGCGCTACTACCAAACGAGCTTTGTTTAGTAGTGCTACCGAACCCAGTTCAGTAGTAACAGTAGATAGTAAGAGGCCAAATGTATTGCACCGAATTACAAAATACGACACCCTTTACAGTGATGGCGCGAAATTTAGCTTTACAAAAACGGACACCATCACCCTTTTGGAGAAGAGCGTACCCAATACAAAAGAACTAAAAATTGTGGTAGACTCAAACGCCAATGCCCTTGTTTATAGTAGAAAAGCCGGCCCAAAAACTGTTCTTGAAAATGGAAGCGCAATCGTAACTGCAAAATCAATTAGCAAGAAGCACGCGCTCTCGGTTGAAAAAGCACTCGATCGTTCCAGCTTCTGGTATTTGAGTTTCCTTGTATTCATCCAGGTATTTTTTGTTACCATGGTGTACGGTCCAATTGCAGCCTTCCTTGTTGAAATGTTCCCAACAAAAATTAGGTATACATCTATGTCGCTGCCTTATCACATCGGAAACGGCGTATTTGGCGGACTAGTGCCATTCTTAAGTACACTGATGGTGGAACTATCTAAAAGCAATGGAGGAACCGGAAACCCCCTCATCGGATTAGGCTACCCCATTTCAGTGGCATTGCTCTGCTTTATTATTGGAACCATCTATTTAAAAAATAAACCTGCACTGTCAGAATAAAATAATAAACAATGAACTTATTAAAAAAATACCTCGGAATTGTTTGGATGCTCCTCGCTCCAACCATCATTGCCTTTCTATTCCTTCAAGCAAATGATAAAATAGCGGCCGCTACAGCAGTCAATAAAACCAACACCATTTTACAATGGTCTATTATCTTGATCATATTCATACCCATCACTACCGGACTATTTATTTTTGGAAAGTATGCGTGGAACAATGAATACGAAGAGTAAACCATTATTAGCGAAAACCAAAGTTTATTCTTCACTGCAATAGACCCACCAAACCGCAACAAGGTCAGGCATCCCCAATTCTTAATTATTAATTACTTTCTGTGCTTTCTGTACCAAATACACCCCAAGCAAGGTTATCAGCCCACCGGCTACAATATAAATCGTAAGCGGCTCCTTAAACAATACAGCGCCAAAGAGAACTGCAATAATGGGATTGATATAAGCGTAGATAGACGACTGCTCTGCACTCAAATGCTGAAGTGCATATAAATATGCGATAAAAGAAATCACTGAACCAAAAATGACGAGATAGGAAATTGCAACCCAACTCTGCCAAGGTATTTCCCAAATAGGAACGGTAGCACCGGTTACCCCACTAATAGCACTCAGCGCAATACCTGAAATAACCATCTGCAATCCAATACTCATATACGGATTAAATGAAACTGCATGCTTTTTTGTATACAATGAACCAATGGCCCAGGTTAAGGTAGCCGTAATAGACATAAAGATCCCAAAGCTGAACTGAGGATTAAAGAAATCATGCAAGTGCTCAAAAAATACCACGCAAATACCACCAAAGCCCAACACAATACCAAATGTAGTTATTGGCTTCAATTCCCTCGTTCTCAAATAACCAATCAGTACGATCCACAATGGAACAATGGCGCCAATAATAGAGCCCAGCCCTGCAGTAATGTATTTAACACCCCAAGTACTCAGCCCATTGGAAAGAGAAAAATTCAAAATAGCCAGCAAGATAATGGGACCCCATTCCTTACCCTTGGGCCATGTAGCGCCTTTATAAAGGAAATAAAGTAAATAGCAAGAACCTCCGAGCAATTGCCGAATACCGGCCAATTGCAAGGCCGGCATATACTTCACTCCTTGCTTTGAAGCGATCCATGTGGTACCCCAAAAGAAACAAACCATACCCAATGCAAAAATTGCCTTGGCATGCGTTCCCTTTTGTCGGAAATTCTTTGGATGAATCACCGAAATGCGCCGCATCGTTTCTTTTGATGCCGCCCGAATCGTACCTGTAAAACTAATTTTTGCCAAAATAAATTTTATGAATCTTCTGTTTTTGTTCACCGCAGAGAACGCCAAGTCCGCAAAGAATTCGCTAAGAAATTATTTCTCTGTCTTTCCTCGTCTCCTCTTATCCTAGTTCCTGTATTCCCCCTGTTCCTGCTCCTCCTCCTTTTTCGCCTTTCCTCTCTCCTCGTCTCCTCTTATCCTCCCTCCTGTATTCCCCTGTTCCTGCTCCTCTTCCTTTTTCGCCTTTCCTCTCTCCTCGTCTCCTCTTATCCTCGCTCCTGCATTCCCTGTTTTTTCACCGCAGCGGCGCAGCGGTCGCAGCGGTTACGCAACGCTGGCTCCATGCCTGCATTTAATTCCCTCATTAACACATCACCACATAAACAAATTGCAGCTTCCTCTCTCCTCTCATCCTCGCTCTTGTATTCCCCCTGTTCCTGCTCCTCCTCCTTTTCGCCTTTCCTCTATCCTCCCTCCTGTACTCCGGCTGTTCCATTATTAATTATTAATTATTAATTCTTTAATTATTAATTAAGAATTATACGCATCCCAATACACCGTCTCCTTCATAAACAACTCAAACATCTCAGCCCATCCTTTAAACATTGGATGTGAACCCAACATATGATTGTGCCATATGGAAATAAATAAACCTGAATGACGCTTCACCTGCTGGTACAATTGCATCAGCTCTGCATAAGCTTGTTGCGGTTGATAGCGCTGCTCATAAAATGCATTGGCATCCATAAAACAATAGGGATACAACACCAAATCAGAAATTCGCTCTTGCTCCAAATCATACCATTGATAAGAGGACGCAACCGATGCTCTAAACCCATTGATCGTTCCGTATCCCATTGAAAACTCCTTCTCTATTCCTATCTCTTCCAGGGTTCTAAATGTAGTCGGCAATTCAAATCGGATATAATGTTGTCGCGAATGGGTAATTTCTTTATCAGCCACTACCTCCAACCAATCTCGCTCTTCTTTCAATAAGGTAGTGTCATCACCACTTTGCCAAGAAGGATGTATCCCAATCTTGTACTGCTGAGATGCATATCCAATCAATTCCTGCAAAGCCTTATTGGAAGTAGGCGTATTCTTGTCATATTCTCCTCTCTTAGACGCTACCAAGAAAAAATAATGAGGCTTTATTCTGCAATACAAATGCAGGGCATCCAGCCACTCAAAACAGTCGTAAGGATCTTTCTCTTTTCCGGCCAACACCTGCGTTCGCTGCTCTAACTCCGCCCAATTGCCTTTCAAAAGATCTTTTATATAACCACCCCATTTTAGTAGAGGGCTTTTTTTCGTATAGGCATAAGCTATATCGATGTCATAAGTTATCAAACATTGAAAAGTATGGTGCTTAAAAAGAAGACCGGGATATTTTCGTTCCAAGGTTTTCTTGAAATCAGTCAACCATATATTCACCAATGGCTGTTGCAGAAATCCTTCTTTATATGCGAGCGATTGATAATGCGCATACCTTCCATATTGGTCTTTTTCATGTGGCAAGTATTCTTCATACCTGCTAATCAAATAAAAAATAGCTGAAAACAAATCGAAAGGATGATCACCTTTGCTTGGAAAGAAAGCCTTGTGAAAATTAAGTTCAAAACACTCAATTTGCTGAGGCTTTACACCTGTTTCAAACAACAAACCTTGGGGCTGTATATGGAATTCAGCCTCTGAAAAAGGGTCTTCCGAATAATTAATTTTGGCTCCATCATACGCCTGAAATTGTACAGCATCCGTTGTAATCTCAATTGGCTCAGGAAACAATTCTTTTCCAACAAAGGAAATCACATAACGTAACCTATTCGATATGGAGGTACTGTACAACAACATGTTGTACACAAAATAGAGAAGTATTAGCGGCTTACCAAAATCAGTTCTTTACTCGCCTCTTTTTTCTTTCCACATCTGATTGAAGGTCTTAGGCGAAAAATTCAACTCTGAACGATGTGTGGTCCAACCTTTGAAAATCTTATTGACTATTTTATTCTTCAAAGAGCCGGAGCCCTGATTCATCCAATTTCTGCGCAAACTAGCTTGTTTCCAAACCTTCCATGCCATCTTCTCTGAGAAACTTGCATCTCCTGCTTCAACTGCCTCCGCCCTATTCTCCAACAAAAGCTCGTGCAAATTGATTTTTACTGCACACACTTCCGTACAGTTACCACATAAACTGGATGCATAACTTAAATGCTTCCATTCGTGCATCTCTTTCAGATGCGGAGTAATCACCGATCCAATCGGGCCACTGTACGTAGTTTCATAACTATGACCACCAATATTCTTATAAACCGGACAAGCATTCAAACAAGCACCACATCGAATGCAATACAAACTCTCACGTGCTTTCTCATTCGCTAAAATATTGGTCCTTCCATTGTCCAATAATATTACATACATCTCATCGGGACCATCTAATTCGCCTTGTTGGCGAGGGCCACTTACAATAGAATTGTACACGGTCACTTGCTGACCCGTTCCAAATGTTGCTAGCAATGGCCAAAACAATCCCAAGTCCGTAAAAGAAGGAATCACTTTTTCTATACCTGTAATCGCAATATGTGTTTTAGGATAAGAACAGCTCAAGCGACCATTCCCTTCGTTTTCTGTAATAGCGATACTTCCTGTATCGGCAATCAAAAAGTTTGCCCCGGTAATTCCAATCTCAGCTTCTGCATATTTTTGACGCAATTTCTCGCGCGCAACTAAAGTCAGTTGCTCCGGCGTTAAATTAGAAGGCGTCCCTAATTTTTCTGCAAATAATTTAGCTACATCTTCTTTGCTCTTATGCATCGCAGGAGTTACAATATGATACGGTGGTTCTCCATCTAATTGTTGAATGTATTCACCCAAATCTGTTTCTACGCTTTCAATTCCGTTCTTTTCCAAAAAATCATTCAAATGGATCTCTTCTGTAACCATACTCTTGCTCTTCACAATGCTCTTGCAATTTTTGGCTTTACAGATCTTTAGAATTTCATCTAAAGCTTGTTCAGTAGTCTCTACCCAAATTACCTTGCCGCCTCTTTTTGTGAAATTTGCTTCAAAATCTTCCAAATGCTTATCCAATTGAGAAATCGCCTTCCACTTCAAATTCTTCGCACGTTCACGTGCAGTCTCCAATGCCGAAAACTGCTGCTTCCCTATAGGAACAACGCTATTGTACTTTCCAATATTAAAATTGATTTTTTTGCGGTGCTCAAGATCTGCCGCCTTAATCGTACTCTTTGCCAAGAAAGATTGTGACATCTCACTCATACTACCATCGTTTATTTTTTCTTATTCGATGATTCATAGGCTTCTGCAGCCCCTTCCAACGCCTTGTAAAAATCTTCACCATATAATCGAACCAAAGGTTCTTTCAAAAATTCATACACCGGCACTTTCAGCTTATCTCCTAACTTACAAGCAGCCTTGCACAAATCCTGACGTGGTTCATAATTCAAAAGACCATAATTACCATGTTTTCCTTTCTTATGAATAATTGGAAACAAATGACAACTAATAGGTTTCTTCCAAGGAATAATGCCGTCGTAATAAGCTTGCTCAAAACCGCATTTAATAACTCCTTTGGGATCCCTAAATGCATATACGCATATCTCGTTATCGTTACCCAGGGTTGGCGTTACCCAACCAAAGTCTTTGTGATAAACATATTTTCCTTTCTTCTCTACTTCAGCAATAGCATCGGCAGGTAAATAAGGTTTGATCTTGTCGAAGTATTGCACCATCAAGTCCAACTCTTCCTCTGTTAAAGGAGCACCTGCATCGCCTTCTTCACAACAACCACCTTTGCACTTGTTTAAATCACAAACAAATTGCTTTTCTACGATATCATCACTGATATATACATTGTCTATTATTATCACAATCTTTTATTTAGACTTCCATTGAAGTGTGTTAATCAAATGTTTCATATCGGTTTGCAGAAACTCATTCACGATGCGCAAAGAGTCTTCATTCGGTGTGGCATCGAAATACAAAGCTCCCCTTAGAAAATGTTTCACACTATCTGTAACAAAGAACTGTTTTGCAGTAGCGGTATTTCCGCGAACATTGAACCAAAGACCTGACAGCCCTTTCGGAGTGGTCATTAAGGAGTCCTGAATTTCGGTTGCCTTGCTGGTATGCTTATAGGTCATCTTAAAAGCATCGTCTACCAATTTATCAAACCCCGTATCAACGATGGTTTTATAACTTACATAGATCTTACCCTGAAAACTAGGGAAGTCGATATTGATCCAATAGGGGGTATCGTTATCATCAAACATGGTCGTATCCTTCTCCACTTTTGCATAAACGGGATACTCAAAAGTATAAGGATAACCGGGTTCATTGAACACTTGATACTTATGTTCGGGAAAATCAATTTTGAAATACCCTTTTGGTTTAATTGTATAATCACTATTACAAGCAGAGATGCCTGAGATCACAACAATGAATAAAGCCGTTAGCCAATGAACTCTCATTATGGTTCCTGAATTTTTATCGTAAGTTTTACTTTTTGAATTCTATTTTTCTCAACTTCTAATACAGTAAACTCAAAGTCTCCAACTGTTAACACATCTCCCGCTTTTGGAATCACACCTGCCAACTCCAACATCAATCCGGCAATAGAGTCACTTTCACCCCTAACATCATCGAAGGTATCGAGTGGAAGATTCATCAAACTACACGCTTCATGAATCATCAACCTGCCTTCAAGAATATAAGCACTATCGTCTAATTTTTTATTGGCCGTTTCATCATCATCAAACTCATCCTTAATTTCTCCAATAATTTCTTCCAATATATCTTCAAGCGTTACGATCCCACTCGTGCCGCCGAATTCGTCTACTACTACAGCAAAGTGAATACGCTTGCTCTGAAATTCTTGTAGCAGATCTTCAATGTATTTGTGCTCGTGAACAAAATAAGGCGTACGCATCAGGGTATGCCAGTCGAAGTTTGCATCTTCATGCAAATAAGGAACAATATCCTTGGTATGTATCATTCCAACAATGTCATCTAAACTAACTTTATATACCGGTAGTCTGGAATAGTGCTGTTCTTCAATTTGCTTTTTCAATTGAATATAATTGAAATTGAAATCAATTCCATTTACATCCAATCTGGTTTTCATGATCTGTTTAACAGTAATATGTCGGAACTTATAAATGCCGGTAAGCATTCTCTGACCATCTTCTTCATTCACACTACTCTTAATGGCTTCTTCAACTTGCTGATTGTATGCTTGAGTAGGAACCCCGCCAAAGAATTTTTCAATTTGCTCCGAAATGCCCAATAACCAGCCCGCCAATCTTCGAAAAGCATAATAAATGACTTCCACCAAGGAGGCCGACTCGTAAGCCGTTCTTAAGCTATTGTGCGTTGCTCTTATTTTGGGTAGTATTTCTCCAAATAAGATGATGGCAAAAGTGATTGCAGGAATCTTGATGATCAATTTGGTGTAGGCCCCCATTTCCTGAGGAAGAATTTGATCAATTAGAAGATTGGCAAGAATGATCGTGGCAATGTTTACAAATCCATTGGCCACCGTTAACGAAGTCATCAACACTTTGGGCTCTTCTAGCAATTGCGCAATACGTTTCCATCCTGCGTCTTGCTTTGTTCTAAGTGCATTGATGTCTCTATAATTCAAGGAAAGAAAAGCAATTTCAGCTCCTGATATGAAGAATGACAAAATGAGGAACACTACCACAAATAAAGCGAGAATGGTAGAAGTTGCCTGAAAAGCAGCGTCCAATAAAATGCTTGCAAATAAATGCTGAAATAAGAATACCAAATCGGTTTCCAAAATAGAATATTTAGTTCAGGATACTATCGTCAACATCGTTTCCGATATTGTCCCCCGCAAAAATAACAATTGTAGCGCTAAAATGGTAAGTCGGGGGAATGTTCTCCAAACGGTGGAATTTCCTGATTTCCAAAACTTTCCGATCCGGGGCCGCCATGGCCTCCGTCTTGTCTCTTATCTAGCATAATCAAATTATCGCCAATTACTTCTGTTGCAAACTTTTTATTGCCCTCTTTATCTTCCCAACTTCTGGTGCGTAAACGGCCTTCGATGTAAACTAAGCTGCCTTTGTGAAGGTATTTCTGCGCTAACTCGGCCAGTCCTCGCCAAAGAACTACGGTATGCCATTCAGTTTGAGATACCAATTTGCCGGTTCGGTCTTTGAATGTTTCAGTAGTAGCTAGAGGAAACTTTGCTACCCCAATATTTCCCTCCAAAAACTGCACATCCGGATCCTTGCCCAAGTTTCCAATGAGCATTACTCGGTTAACGCCTCTCATATGTGATAAAGTTTAGTCGTGTTAAAGAGCTGTATCCAAAAGTCTATTGAACCAATGAACTACAACCTCCTTAAAGTTATATTTTAAAAGCCGTTATTGCCAATTTTTTAACGCACATCTGTGCTAAAATACCCGCTTACAGTGGCAGGTTTGGGAGATAATTAACAATTACTTTAGGAAAGGCAAACAGTTCGATCTCTTTCCGTGAAATCCATTGAAAATCATTTCCCAAATTGGGCCGGCTCTCTACATGAACTACGTAAAACTTTACATGAAGCGTTTGGTGCGAAAGTTTGTGTTTGATGGGGTCTGCACCTTCTTCTATTCGAAAAGAAGACAGCTTCAATTCTTGCTTCAAATATTTTTTCAAGGCTGCTGTATCAGTAGCTGCAGTACTCGATTCAAGCAATGCAAACTCATGAAGATTTTGCCATACGTCTTTCCCTGTTCTCAAATGAATAGCTACTCGCTTTTTATAAACCAACGCGAAGTAATTCAAGTACCGATCTCTCACAACTATTTTCTTACTCTTTACGGGCAATAGTGAAACAGTATTTGTTTGAAAGGCGGCACAGTGTTGTTGCAATGGACAATCGCTGCACAAGGGCTGTTGCGGCTTGCACACCGTAGCGCCAAAATCCATAATAGCTTGATTATAAGTTGCAGGATGCTTCTTGTTCAGCAACTCCTGTGCTTTTTCGGAGA
>FRDC01001969.1_pt3 | contig 61145 bp, 46 predicted proteins | sample 1106171 | NCBI WGS metagenome assembly FRDC01 (sample SAMEA3930566, study PRJEB13176) | freshwater metagenome | biome: Drinking water system; feature: drinking water; material: water | place: Singapore | collected 2014-12-20 | reverse complement strand
TGAAGAAATAGGGGAAATTAGAGATTTCCTTTACTGTCTAGTAGAAATTGATTATTCGTTTTTTCAACAGTTTATGCAGGAAAGAAAGGTACAAATGCAACAAGTACAGGAAAAAGAGACTGGTAAAATTATTCAATTAAATAGAACGAACGAACTAAAACAAGCCTCATAGTATGAAACGTAAAGCCGTAATTTACATTCGAGTATCTACCGATGAACAGGCGGAAAAAGGATATAGCTTAAAACACCAATTAGAAAGATTAGAAAAGTACTGCGAAATGCACAACATAGAAGTTGTTGCGATATTTAAGGAAGATTATTCAGCCAAAACCTTCAATAGACCTGAATTTTCTAAGCTGCTTACATTACTAAAGCGTAAAGGGAGCGATGTTGACTTATTGTTGTTTACCAAATGGGATAGATTTTCCAGGAATGCCGGAGATGCCTATGCAATGATAAGCCAGCTCAATAAGCTGGGAGTTGAACCACAGGCAATGGAACAGCCTTTGGATTTAACAATACCAGAGAATAAAATTATGCTGGCTATCTATTTGGCCACTCCTGAAGTAGAAAACGACCGTAGAGCCTTAAATGTTTTAAGTGGAATGCGTAAGGCAAGAAAAGATGGCCGTTGGATGGCTTCTGCGCCCAAAGGATATAAAAATACACGGGATGAAAACAACAAAAAGATTATACGTCCAAATGCCGATGCCCCATTAATAATTTGGGTATTTGAAGAACTGTCCAAAGGCGTGTATAATGTTTTTCAGCTATGGAAAATTGCAAAAGACAAAGGATTAAACTGTTGTAAAAATCAGTTCTGGAATATTATACGTAATCCCGTTTATTGTGGAAAAATTGTAGTGCCTGCTTACAAGGACGAAAAGGTAAGTATAGTTAAAGGTTCACATGAGCCCATAATTTCAGAGGATTTATTTTATACGGTCCAGGATATTTTAGATGGCAGAAAGCGGAATGTGCCCACAAAAAATACGAGAAAAGAGGAATTACCATTACGAGGCTTTTTAATATGTCCTAAATGCGGAAGATTATTGACCGGAAGCGCTTCAAAAGGGAATGGAGGCAGGTACTTCTATTATCATTGCCAAAAAGGCTGTAATGAGCGTTTTAAGGCAATAGAAGCAAACCGGCTATTTGTTGAGGAGCTTAAAAAGTTTGAGGTTAATATAGAAGTGATTAATCTGTATTATAAAATGATGCTAGAGACTTTTGTTTTGAACGGTCAGGACAAAACTCAAATTCTTAGACAGATACAATCCGAAATTGATAAAAACCGGGGGCGAATAAATACCGCCCAACAAATGATGCTGACAAACAGTTAGACGCTTCGGATTACAAAGAAATTAAAAACAGGTATGAGCCCGAAATTGAAAAATTAGTACGAAAATCGGTATCCATTTCCTCAACGGACGATAATTATAAAAACTACATAGAAGGTGGTTTTGGACTAATTAAGCAATTCGCTTCTTATTACAATAAAGCGGATTTAACCATAAAACAACAGCTCATTGGTTCAGTCTTCCCGGAAAAATTAGTTTTTGAAAATAAACAATATCGAACCACAAATACTTTAAACACGATTTTTAAGATTTGCAGTAAAATCAATGCTTTTGGGGTGAAAAAAAACTGGACTGAAGAGGATGATTCCTTTCAGTCCAGTAAGGTGACCCCAATTGGATTCGAACCAATGGCCGCAAGTTTAGAAAACTTGTGCTCTATCCAGCTGAGCTATGGAGTCGGAGAATGCCGATCAGCGGGGGCTTAAAAAAATTGCGAATTTCGGATTGGCGATTTGGATTTAAAATCCGCAATCAAAAAATCCGCAATCCGCAATTCTGTTTTTTGTCGGGGCGGCAAGATTCGAACTTGCGACCTCCTGGTCCCAAACCAGGCGCGATAACCGGACTACGCTACGCCCCGAACTTCCTTTGAATATCCAAAAGAGGTCGCAAATGTACTACTTTTTTTATTTTCTCAAACAAATTTGTTGTAAAATATTAATTTTTGAATGTAAGCTTCTGTTTTTAAGTCGATAAACAGGCTTTTGAAAGCGAATTCCATCAAAAATAAAATATACCAGTCGGTATATTTTATATTTTTGTATGGTAAACAATATTATGAAATCAAAAATCGCATTCGCCCTCATAATGGGCATAATCACCACAGGAATAATTTCTTTTACGCTAATATCAATAAATGTTGGTTTTGGGGAGCTATTCCTGAGGGTGTGGCTCAAATCCTGGGCGATGGCTTACATCGTGGTTATACCTGCCATTCTGATTATAGGGCCAAGGGTACAGAAGCTGGTTGATTCAATGTTTAATGAGAACACAAAAAAGTAACGGTTCTTCCCATCCCCTAAAAGCAAAAACACCTTTAACAATTTTGTTAAAGGTGTTTTTGCTTTTAGGGCTTAGGTGTGAATTACAAACCAGCCTGCATCTGCTTTTTCTCGGTAGAAATAATCAGGTATTTTGAAATGCTCCAGAATTTCTCTGGATTGGTAATGGTTAATTTTATTGTAGACGTGGCACCTTCAACCAATTTATAAGAATCATCAGGATGTGGTGTTACCAGCTTCACCTGCTTTCCTCCAATTGGGATGTCCTTTACCTGTGTTATGTCAACACGCGTGAAATAAGTAGGGTCTAGAGTCGAATTTAGCTCTGCAACTTTTCCTAACCCAATAAAGCCTCCTTCTTTTGTAACAACTCCGTTTTTCTTTAAATCTTTGGTTGAACCAACCACATAAAATGCAGTGTTCAGCTTTTCCGTTTTCTGGTCCGAAGCAGTTTTTTCCTGGGTATATTTCATACTCAGGTTACTGAAATCGGCACTTAATTTTTCCAACTGATTCTGTAAACTGGCAATTTCTGTCTCTTTTTCCAGCAACTGGTTAGTGAGGTTTGTTACAGCCAGCTCCAGTTCATCCACTTTAAGGTTCGATGCTTTTAGCTTTTTGCTCAGACTTGCGACTTTTTGCTTGTTTTTGTTCAGTAAGTCATAAATGGTTTGAATATCACTGATAACCTGATCTTTATCTGATTTTTTCAGTTCGGAATTGGAGCTTGTGGAGATGATCTTCTCTTTTTCCTTTATTTCATTCAGGTTCTGCTGAATTTCATTGAACGATTGCACAAATTCAGTCATTGCAGCCTCTTTAGTACTTAAAAGAGAATCTTTTTCTTTAAGGGCATTTACAATTGATTCATTTGCAGTTGCAAGGCTGTCGGCCAATGCAGCTTTTTTTTCTGTTTCTGTGTTGCAGGCAAATAAAACAGCTGCTCCGAATATTATCAAATACTTTTTCATAATGTTTTTCTGATTTAGTTACTGATTAACGTATAACTATTTTTTTTAGTATCTCTCAAAATTAAAAAAATGTGCCACCTATTTCTGTAACTCCCCGTTTTTGTAAACTTCAGTTTTAACAGGCTTCCCATCTTCGTCAAATTCTTCCCATTTACCTTCTTTCTGTCCTTTGACATATTTGCCTGAAATTTTTACGGCACCTTTTTCGTGATATTCTGTGTATTCTCCCTCTTCCAGGTTGTTTACATATTTTACTTCGGAGTTAATGTTCCCGTTTTTATAATATGTTCGCTGCATTCCATCCAGCATACCATTTTTATAGGTATATTCAATACTAACATATCCTTCTGCTGCATACCACCGGGTTACTCCATCACGAACTCCGTTCTGATATTTTCCTTCTTCCTGAGGTTTGCCGTCTGAATAATAAACCACCCTTACACCATGCATCCTCCCCATTTTGTAATTTGTTTTCTGTTGCAACATACTTCCCGAACCATAATTTACACTAAGCCCATCCAGTTCATCGTCTTTATAGTTTTCCCGGCTGGTATGATGTGCGTTTTGGTCAATGTTTATAGTAATACCGTTGCGTTTGCCGTTTTTGTATTCCGCAATGCTGCTTACAACACCATTTGGATGATAGGCAACCCAGACACCTTCTTTTTTATCATTTATATAATTGCCGTAAAATTCCAATTTGTTCAATCTTTCCTTCCAGATCCCCGTTTTCTTCCCGCTGGCATCCACTTTATTCGTATCGGATGGATTAAAACCAAAGCAGGTAATAGCAATGAATAAATTAAAAATGGTAAATAAAATAGTTTTCATAATTGCTCTGTTTTTAGGTTAATTGCTGCAAATTTCTAACTTACAAAAGTAAAGCACATCTCCTTAAGTGTTAAAATTTGTTAATGGCTTGGCTCCCTTACCCGCAAAGGCTTTTCACAAAAATTGGCTATAGGGTTTAACAAATTTTAACAGCCCTGAAAAACACTATGGCTTGAGTTTTATATACTTTTGCCCGGTACAAAAAACATTTAATTGGTTTTTAATAAATCATACAACAATGACGGATATAAAAGAACTAAATGAGCGCATTCAGCAGGAGAGCGCGTTTGTTGATCTGCTAACTATGGAAATGGATAAAGTAATAGTTGGACAGAAATACATGGTTGAACGTTTGTTAATAGGTCTGCTTTCCAATGGGCATATACTTTTGGAAGGTGTGCCCGGTCTGGCAAAAACCCTGGCCATTAAATCGCTGGCCTCTACCATTCATGCTCAATACAGCCGTATTCAGTTTACTCCCGATTTATTGCCTGCCGATGTTATCGGTACAATGATATACAACCAGAAAAAAGAGGAATTTACTGTAAAGCAAGGGCCTATTTTCGCCAATTTTATCCTTGCAGATGAGATCAACCGTGCTCCTGCAAAGGTACAGAGTGCTTTGCTGGAAGCCATGCAGGAAAAGCAGGTAACCATAGGTGATCAAACATTTAAATTGCCAAATCCTTTCCTGGTACTTGCAACTCAGAATCCTATTGAGCAGGAAGGAACTTACCCGCTTCCTGAAGCTCAGGTGGATCGTTTTATGTTGAAAATTGTTGTTGGCTATCCTGGTAAAGAAGAAGAACGTAAAATCATTCGTCAGAACCTGGCGAGTGAATATCCTACTGCAAAACCAATTCTTCAGCAGGAAGATATCCTGAAAGCACGTAAAGTAGTTAAGGATGTGTATATGGATGAGAAAATTGAAAAATACATTATTGATATTGTATTCGCAACACGTTATCCTGCAGAATACAAACTGAATAAATTTACCGGTCTCATCAGCTTTGGCGGTTCTCCGCGTGCGAGCATCAACCTGGCAATGGCTTCAAAAGCTTATGCATTCATTAAACGCAGGGGGTATGTTATTCCGGAAGATGTACGTGCTGTATGTAATGATGTTCTGCGTCACCGTATTGGTCTCACTTATGAGGCCGAAGCAGAGAATATTACTTCTGAAATGGTGGTGAATGAAATTTTAAATACGGTAGAAGTTCCTTAGGATACAGATAACGGATCTTTACGAATGTAAAAAAACTATAAGTATTTGTAAGGAGTGAAGATTCGCAATTCGCACAAATTCGTTATTCGCAGATGGAAACATCAGAATTATTAAAAAAAGTCAGAAAAATTGAGATTAAAACGCGTGGGCTCTCCAACCAGCTTTTTTCAGGGGAGTACCATACTGCTTTTAAGGGCAAGGGTATGACTTTTAGTGAGGTTCGGGAATACCAGGCTGGGGATGATATACGCTCCATAGACTGGAACGTAACTGCACGTTTTAATAATCCTTATGTGAAAATATTTGAGGAAGAACGTGAAATGACTGTTATGCTGCTTGTTGACATTAGTGCATCCGGTGAGTTTGGCACGCAAAAGCAGCTGAAGCAGGAATTGATTACTGAACTCTGTGCAGTGCTTGCTTTCTCCGCCATTCAGAATAACGACAAGATAGGTGTAATATTTTTTACAGATAAAATAGAAAAATTTATTCCCCCTAAAAAAGGAAAGAGCCATATACTCAGGATTATCCGTGATTTAATTGAGTTTAAGCCTGAACATAAAAAAACTGACGTACGCCAGGCGCTGAAGTATCTGACCAGCGTAATAAAGAAGCGCAGCATTGCTTTTTTAATTTCGGATTTTATGGCGGATAACTTTACAGATGCACTTAAAATAGCGAACAAAAAGCATGATATTGTTGCATTGCGTATTTATGATAAGCGTGAAATGGAATTGCCGGATATTGGTCTGGTTAAATTTAAAGATGCTGAAACCGGTGCGATACAATGGATTGATACCTCTGATAAAAACGTTCGTGTACATTACTTTGCTGAAGCAAAAAAGCGTGAAGATAAGTTGAAGGAAATTTTTAATAAGAGTGGTGTTGATTCGGCTGATATCAATACTGCAGAACCTTATATTAAGCCATTAAGTAACCTTTTTAAAAGAAGATAATTCGTGTTTCTGTGAAAGAGGAAAAAAAATATACAGTTTATTTTGCTTTTGCGATTGTAATGCTTTTGAGTGTTGTGCTTGCAGGAGCTCTTAATGCTCAGACTGTAAAGGCAACAGCCAGTCTGGATACGAATAGTATACGTATTGGCCAGCAGGTAAAGCTGCAGCTGAGCGTACGTTACAGGGTAGATAACGGACAGCAGGTTCAAATACACTGGCCTGGTATTAAGGATACAATAATTAAGGAAATTGAGGTTGTTGGCCAGTCTAAAATTGACACCGTTATTCCTGATAAAAGCAATCCTTTTGAGTTTGTACAAACCAAAACAGTATTTATCACTTCTTTCGATTCGGGATATTGGGCAATCCCACCTTTCAAATTTTTGATAAATAATGATACAACAGGTGTAAATACCGATCCGCTGTTACTGGAGGTAGGTACTGTTGCAGTAGATACATCGCTTGCAATAAAAGATATAAAGCCACCTTTTGAAGAAAACTATACCTGGCTGGATTGGCTTAAAGATAATATGTATGTGGTATATGGAACTTTGATTGCCATTCTTGTTGTTATTGTCATTATTTATCTTGTTCGCCATTTCAGAAAGGTACCGCCTCCAACTGTTGTGGTAGAAAAGCCGAAAATCCCAGCCCATGTTATTGCGTTGGAAAAGCTGGATAAGCTAAGAAATGAAAAACTGTGGCAGGAAGGTAAGCTTAAGCTTTATCATTCTACTTTGTCTGAAATAATTCGTGAATACATAGAGAACCGTTTCAGGATACAGGCTATGGAGCAGACAACTGACGAGATATTGCACGGATTCCGCAGTATTGCCGTTGATGAAGAGAGCAAAACGAAGCTGAGGCAGCTGTTGTTTTTAGCCGACATGGTAAAGTTTGCCAAGGAACAGCCACTGCCGAATGAAAATGAAATGAGCTTGTCGAATGCTTATGATTTTGTTACTGGAACGAAACGTGAAGAAATTACTACAGCACCTAAAAATTAATATAGTATAGATTGAATGTTCGACTTTTTCAATGATATAACATTTGCAAATAAGGAACTGCTTTGGCTGTTGCTAATGATTCCTGTTATACTTGCGTGGTATATCTGGAAAGACAAAACTTACAATGCCGAATTGCAGGTTTCATCACTAAGCGCTTTTGCCGGGATGAAAAAATCCTGGAAGCATTATTTTCGTCATAGCCTCATCACTCTGCGTTTGCTGGCCGTTGCTTTGCTTATTGTTGTTCTTGCTCGTCCGCAATCACGCTCCAGCTGGAAGGATGTGAAAACAGAAGGGATTGATATATTGATGTCGTTAGATATCTCCGGTAGTATGCTCGCTAAAGATTTTAAGCCGAACCGTCTGGAAGCCGCTAAAGAAGTGGCGATCGATTTTATTGACAGTCGTCCTAACGACCGTATAGGGCTGGTGATTTTTAGTGGTGAAAGTTTTACGCAGTGTCCTTTAACAACTGACCATGCCGTGGTGAAGAATTTGTTTTCGGGTATCAGAACAGGTATGGTAAAGGATGGTACAGCAATTGGCAATGGTTTAGCAACAGCTGTTTCAAGGGTAAAGGATAGTAAGGCAAAAAGCAAAGTCGTGATACTTTTAACGGATGGTGTTAACAACCAGGGATCTGTAGCCCCTCTGACGGCAGCTGAAATTGCAAAAGCTTTTGGGGTAAGGGTGTATACTATTGGTGTTGGAACCAGAGGTAAGGCGCTTGCCCCGGTAGCTATGTATCCCGATGGCAGCTATCAGTTCGGGTATGTGGATGTAAATATCGATGAAAAAACAATGACTGAGATAGCCGACCTAACCGGAGGAAAATATTTCAGGGCTACTGATAATAGTAAACTGAAAGAAGTTTATAAAGAAATTGATCGCCTTGAAAAAACAATTTTTGAAGAAAAAAACTTTACAAACAAAGCGGAACATTTTCTGCCTTTCGCTATTGCGGCTGGAGTGCTTTTGCTTATAGAGTTTCTATTGAAGAATTTAATATTTAAGAGCATCCCTTAAAAAATGAAAAGCTTGTAATTCATGTTTCAGCTGGAAAATACATATTACCTGTATGCATTGGGACTAATCCCGGTATTTATCATCATTTACTGGACGATAAGTATTTGGAGAAAAAGAGCATTGGCTTCTTTTGGGTCAATTGCTATTATTCAGCAATTATTTCCGGATGTGTCACCTGCAAAACGCACATTGAAATTTGTGTTGTACACACTGGCTTTTACGTTTGTGGTCATTGGTATTGTAAATCCCCAGGTTGGTACCAAGCTTGAGGAAGTTAAACGTAAAGGCGCTGATTTAATGATTTGTCTGGATGTTTCAAACAGTATGAATGCAGAAGATCTGCAACCCAACCGTTTGGAGAAAGCAAAGCAGGCCATCTCAAAGCTGGTTAATAAACTGGAGGGCGATCGTTTAGGGGTGATTGTATTTGGTGGAGAAGCATACGTGCAATTACCAATTACTACTGATTACTCCGCTGCAAAGCTTTTCCTGGAAAGTATAAATACAGACATGATTCCCACCCAGGGGACAGCCATTGGAAATGCGATAGATTTGGCTGTTGAATCATTTGGCAAAGATGAAGGCAAGAATAAAGCCATTGTAGTTATCACGGATGGTGAAAATCATGAGGACGATGCCATAAAGGCCGCAGAAGCAGCTGCTGAGAAAGGCATCGCTGTTCACACGATTGGTATGGGCTCTGTTGATGGGTCTCCGATACCAGTATATCGGAATAATGTAAAAGAAGGTTATAGGAAAGACAAAGATGGGAATACTGTTGTAACTAAGTTGAATGAACAGGTGTTGCAAGAGATTGCTGCTGCTGCCAACGGAATTTTTGTAAGAGCTTCCAATGCTGATGCAGGTCTTAATAATGTGCTGAATGCAATTGATAAGCTTGAAAAGAAGCAGTTTGATAGCAAAATGTATAGCGATTATGAGGATCGTTTCCAATGGTTCATTGCTGCTGCGTTATTGTTATTGGTAGTTGAGCTTTTTATATCAGAGCGTAAAAGCAAGCTTTACCAGAGGTTGAATTTATTTAATGATCAGAAATAAATGTTTGGATTAAATAAACATATAAAAGGAGTTATTGGTGGCATGGTGTTGCTTGCTGTCTTATTGCTTTTACATATAAGTGGATTTGCGCAGCAGGAGAAGAAGTATATTAAGGAAGGCAATAAAAATTATGCTGAAAAAAAGTATGCTGATGCCGAAAAAAAATATAAGCTGGGAGCAAGCAAAAATAAAGATTCTTACAAAGCGGCTTTTAACCTTGGAGATGCATATTATAAACAAGGTAAATACGAGGAAGCGGCTGAGCAATTTCAGCAGCTTACGCACCGTGCAACATCAAAGGATACTTTAGCCAAGGCATATCATAACCTGGGGAACAGTTTGTTGCAATCAAAAAAATATGAGGAAAGTATCAATGCATACAAAAATGCCTTGAAAAATAATCCTGATGATGAAGATACCCGTTATAACCTGGCTTATGCTCAAAAAATGTTGCAGCAACAACAGCAGCAGAATAAGGACGATAAGAATAAGGATAATAAGGACAATAAAGACAAAAACGATAAAGACAAAAAGGATAAGGATAAAAAGGATAACGATCAAAAGGACGATCAGAAGGACGATAAAGGAGAGAAGAACAAGGAACAGCAAAAGCAACAGCAGCAGGGACAAATATCAAAGGAGGATGCACAGCGTTTATTGGATGCCTTGCAGAACGATGAGAAAAATCTTCAGGATAAAATGAAGAAAGAAAAAGCAAAAGGTGTAAAGGTTCAGATTGATAAGGACTGGTAATTCTTTCAGTTTCAGGTTTAAGGTCTCATTGATTCAGGTTGTAGGAGCTTTGAATTTTAAACAGGAAACGTTGAACTTTAATTAGGAGCTATAAATGAAAAAGCTGATTGGAATTTTAATTGGAGTTATTGCGCTGGTGAATGTTTCGCTGGCACAGAAGCTTACTGCTCAGGCCAGCCGGACGAAAGTAGCTGTTGGTGAAACATTCCAGATTTCATATTCACTGAACAGCAATGGAAATAATTTTAAACCGCCTGCGCTTAATGAGTTTGATGTGTATTCTGGTCCAAATCAGTCTACCAGCATGTCTTTTATAAATGGTTCCATGAGCCAGTCAATTACGTTCTCTTACCTTATTGCAGCGAAGAAAGAAGGAAAATACACGATTGGTGCTGCCAGTATGAATGTTGGAGGAACTACTGTTCAGTCAAATACATTAGCGATTGAAGTTGTAAAGGGTGCTGGAAACGCTGCTGTTCAGCAAAATCAGGGAAGCGGGAATGCCATGCCTCAAAATCAGTCCGCATCGGTGGCTGAAAATGTTGGCGATAATCTGTTTGTTAAAACAATAGTAAGTAAAACAAAAGCCTATATGGGTGAGCAAATAACTGTCACTCATAAGGTATATACCCGCTACCAGTTGCGTGGTTTCCAGGATATAAAATTTCCGGATTACCGCGGGTTCTGGGCGCAGGATGTACCGGGTAACCAGCAGATACAGGTTGTAAATGAAAACGTGGATGGTGTAAATTACCAGGTGGGGGAGCTGAAGCGTACGTATCTTTTTGGTCAGCGCAGCGGTAAACTGGAGATTGAGCCAATGACTGTGGAATGTGTTGTCCGGAAACAGTCCAATAGAAGGCCGCGTGATATTTTTGAGCAGTTTTTTGGAGGCGGATATGAGGATGCTACTTATTCTGTAAAAAGCAAACCTGTGATAATTGATGTAATGCCATTGCCTGAAGCGAATAAGCCGGCAGGTTTTTCGGGTGCCGTGGGAAGCTATTCATTCAATGCACAGCTCAGCAAGGATAAAGTAAAGGCCAACGATGCAATAAACCTTGTTATAACACTTAACGGCAAAGGAAATGTTAAGCTTTTGGATCCACTGAAAATTTCTTTTCCTGAAGATTTCGAAACCTATGATCCGAAAATCAAAGAAAATATTTCTTCGGGTGCTAATGGGGTAAGTGGTTCTAAAACCTTTGATTATCTTATCATACCCCGTCATGGTGGTGAATACAAAATCGAACCCATCAACTTTAGTTATTTCGACCCTGAAAAGAAGCAGTATGTAACACTTCCATCTTCTGAATTTAATATACATGTGGAAAAGGGCAAGGACGAAGATGCTGCAGCCAATGTCTTTAATCCGCGCAGTAAGGAAGATGTAAAAGTATTGGGGAATGATATCCGCTATATTAAAACAGGCCCTGTTGAATTAAAGCAAAAAAATGATTTCTTTTTTGGCTCTGCTTTGTTCTATGCCGGCATCCTGTTACCGTTCCTTGCTTTCATTGGTTTTATTGCCTTGAGGAAGAAGAATATAGAAGCAAATAAAGATGCCGTGGCTGTAAAAAGCCGTAAGGCGACTAAAATGGCAAAGAAAAGACTTGTACTTGCTGAAAGGTATTTGAAAGAAAATAACAAAGAACAATTCTATGTGGAGATATTCAAAGCTTTATACGGTTATACAAGTGATAAATTGAACATCCCCGTAGCGGATTTAAATAAAGAGCACATTGCCGATAAGTTGAAGAAAGGTAACGTTGCCGATGCAACCGTTCAACAGCTGATAAACACACTGGACAACTGCGAGTACGCACGTTATGCACCGAGTGCTGTATCAGGCGATTTGAATGGAATATACAATGCTACAGTTGAATTGATTACAAAAATAGAAGGTGAACTTAAAGTGGCTTAAATCATGTTTAGACAAAGAATTTATTCTTTCCTGTTTTTTATTGCTTTTTGTCCGGCCCTGAATGCTGCTGGTAATAATCCTTTGCTGGACAGCGGTAATGCTGCTTATGCTAAAGGGGAGTACACAAAGGCTGCAAAATTCTATGAAACAATTCTTGCTGGTGGTCAGGAGGCGGGGGATGTTTATTTTAATTTGGGAAATGCATATTATAAATCGAATAACATTGCACTTGCAATACTGAATTACGAGAGAGCCGTAAAGCTTAACCCTGACAATGAAGATTATCAGTTTAACTTAAAGCTTGCGAACCAACGGATTGAAGATAAAATAGATGAAGCACCACAATTGTTTCTTACGGAATGGAAGAATGGTATTGCCGGATTAATGACGGAACGGGGCTGGTCTCAATTGTGTGTTGTGTTGATTGTTGTATCGCTGGCCCTCTTTGCTTTATTTATTTCGGCTTCCAGTCGCGGCTTAAAACAGGTTGGTTTTTTTGGCGGCTCAGTGATGGTTATTCTAAGTATCTCAACTTTCTTTATTGCTAAAAATACATATTCGTTGACTGTTAATGGTACATCAGCAGTTATCACAGCACCATCCATTACCGTAACTGGTTCACCAAATGAAAAAGGTACAAAGTTATTTATCATTCATGAAGGCACCAAGGTGAACATTACCCAGGAAGACACAGACTGGGTTGAAATAAAAATTGCAAACGGCAATACCGGCTGGGTAAAACGTTCTCAGCTGGAAAGGATATAGGAGATGATAACTGGTTCTATTTTAGGATTCTTGCGATAACGTTTTAACGTCATTTATTAGCTTACTGCACTGGCATTATAGTATCATACGTACAGCCCAATCCACCCCATACACCCAAAGCTCCGCCATTAAGATTGCTGATGATGCTTACCGGTGATGCAAACGGGTTTCCATTTGTTTGCATAGCGGCTTCATATGTTGAATAGAATTTAGCTGTTTTTGCGTCCATAGTGCAGAATTTAATATACACCGTATCTGAGTATTTATAGTACCCACGCGTAATATCATCGGGATCGTTAGCTGTCGGATCATTGGGGTCGCTGCCTCTGTTATAGGCAAAATCAAAGCTTTTTCCATCAATAAATTTATCGTCAAACGTGGAGCCGGATGGCGACAGATAACGTCTGTCTTTTGTAGCGCGCTTGGCATACCATTTATAAGCATTGCCATAACCTGCGGGTTCACTAAAGTGTGCCCATGCCCAGCCAAGGGTATCGCTGGGTGGCGTAGCTTTCCACCATACAGAGTCCAGTGCAACCGGCTGTGGAATGGTGGTTGTGGCTGTAAATGTTTTACCGTCCGCAATTACAGTAAGCGAATAGGTTCCACCAGGCACACCAACTACTGTAGAGCCACTGTATAGTACAGGAAGGGAAGCAAATGAATCAATTCCTATGGTAAGGGTATCGGTAATTACTCCATTCGATACATATACCTGAGCATCAGTAACAAGTATGCTATTGGCATCTATGGCCTGTGACACAGGACTGCTGCGTGTAACAATTACTTTAGCCGGGTGGCCGTTTTCAATGGTACCTTCAATCACAATTTTTTCTTCACCCCCAATAACGCTCAGGTTAATATCTTCGGTGCAACTGGTAAGTAGGATAAGGGAAAAAAGACCTTTCCCTAACCCTCTACTCAGGAGAGTGAAGTAGTGTTTTTTATTTGTTATAAATTTGTTTACGTTCATCGTATGTTCTATTAATTCATTTATATCATTACCCCTCTCCTGAGGAGAGGGGCAGGGGGAGAGGTACTAAAATTTAAAATTCCACGTTACCGAAGGTAATATCGGAAACAGATATATCTGTTTAGCTTTTGCTCTATAATCACCTGTTGCAAAGCTGCCTTCATTGGCAAAGTATACAATAAACGGATTATGACGATTGTAAAGATTAAATACACTAAAGCTCCAGCTCGATTCATAATTTTTTGCCCATTTTTTGGGTACTTCAATCGTTGAAGTATCTTTTCCTTTTTTCTCATAACGTTTGATGAGCTTTTGTTTCCTGCGTTCCAGCTTTTTTGTCCTGTCGGGTGTAAAAGTGGCGGAAACATCAAGACGATGGTACGCTGGCATACGGAATGCATTCCTGTCGCCATACTCGGTCACAAAATTACCATCAACAATATAGAACGATACAGGCACTGTAATTGCATTCCCCGTGCTGTAAACCCATACTGCAGAGAATGTCCATTTTTTACTTAAATCATAGCTTCCTGTAAGCGAAACATCATGTCTTCTGTCATATTTGGCATAATATTCCCTGCCCATATTGAGTTCCGGAAATTTTCGTTTCGTATAAGACAGGGTATATCCAAGCCATCCATTGAATTTCCCTACACGTTTTTTAATGAAAAATTCAGCACCGTATGCAGTACCATTCCCAAATGTGAACTGGTTGTCGGCATTGTCGTTCACATCATTGCCAGGCAGGGAGCCGTCTTTATATTCAATCTGGTTTTGTAGCTCTTTATAGTAAAGTTCAACCGATGTTTCATATTTATTCTCCATGAAATTTCTGAAATAACCTACGGAATATTGTGAGCCTTTCTGTGGCTTCACAAGTTGCGAGCAGGGTACCCATGTATCAGTAGGAAGTGATATGGCAGATAGGGAGGCAAGATGTATGTATTGAAGGTTGTATGTATAAGAAGCTTTGACAGACGATTTGCCGTTTAATTGGTAGCGAATGTTAAGTCGTGGCTCAAAGCCCCCGTAATCTACAACCTTTTGGTTTGGGTTGTAATGCACAATTTCACTCGTTTGTCCTGTTACAGGGTCTTTCAGGTAACGGTCAAAAGGGCCTATCTGCATGAAGTAAGAATAGCGAAGTCCTGCATGTATTCTCAGCTTGTCCGTTACATCAAAATCATCAGAAAGATAGAGCGCTGCTTCATGGGCTTTTTCTTTTTTTACATTCCCAAAGTCAAATGTTACATCGCCCTGTTTGGCCGAAACACTTGTTGGACGGAAGGTGTGGAAGATATAGTTTGCTCCGAATTTTACTTCGTTGCGTATGTTCGGAAAATAGCTGAAGTCCACTTTGCCGTTCCAGTCGCGGATGCCGGAAAAGAGTTCAAACTGAAAGCCGCTCTGCCCGGCACCAAACCTGAAATTGTAATCACTGAATATAGCGGAGGTATTCATAAACAGTTTGTTATTAAAGAGGTGGTTCCATCGAACAACACCGGTTGAATTGCCCCATGCCATATTGAGTGTAAACTCGGAGGCCGGATCATTGAATGACATGATGTCCCTGCCGAAATAGCCGCTCACAAACAGTCTGTCCTTATCCGATAAACGATAATTGACTTTCGCATTTAAGTCATAAAAATGATAACCTGAATTTTTAAGCGGTGAATTCGGTTTTGCGAAAGGCTTTGCCAGCACATCAATATAAGTCCTGCGGCCGGAAATAATGAATGAGCCTGTATCTTTTTTTATTGGTCCCTGTATGGTTAGTCGCGAAGCTATTACACCAATGCCTCCTTCTGCATGATATTCTTTGTTGTTGCCCTCTTTCATTGAAATGTCGAGCACGGAAGCCAAACGCCCACCGTATTGTGCTGGCATGCCGCCTTTGGTAAGTGTAATACTTTTTACAGCATCGCCATTAAATACAGAGAAAAAGCCAAACAGATGGGCTGCATTATAAACAACCGCTTCGTCCAGCAATACAAGATTTTGATCAGGGCCACCACCGCGTACATAAAATCCGGTGTTCCCTTCTCCTGCTGATTTTACACCAGGCAAGAGCTGAACTGTTTTCAAAACATCTACTTCACCCATGAATGCCGGAATTTTTTTAATTTCTTCCATATCCATTTTAACCGCACCTACGGAAGTGCTGGTAACATTTTTATCGCTGCGTTCTGAAACAACTTCAACTTCCTGTGTGGTAATGGCTTCCGTTTTTAGGTCAACGTTCATGCGTACATCTTTGTCGAGCACAATTTCTTTAACAAAATCCTGATAACCAAGGTAGGAAACCACCAGGTGATATGTTCCTTGTTCAACAGTAATGGAGTAGAAGCCGTACTGGTTGGTATTCGCACCTTTCAGCAGTTCCTTTACATATACATTGGCCCCAATGCTGTATTCGCCCGTTGAAGCGTCTTTTACATATCCGCTGATGGTATATGTTTTTTTGTTCTGCGCATGCAGTGAAAATGTGAAGCACACTATCAGTGCCGTTAACAATGTTTTTTGTAGCAGGTATCGCATTGGTTGGAAAAGGACTAAATAAAAAAGCCACTCATAAGGTACATATCCTAAAAATTGCTAGGCAAAGGTAGGAGGTATATTTATACGGCCAACCATATTTAGGCTATTATATGGCTTAAAGTAGGTAAATGGTGGCAAAATGGCGGGGAAGGGTATTTAAGGGCATTCTTAATATAGATTTAACTTTTTAGACGGAAATAATACCTGAAACGCGGTATTAACCTAGAGTTTTGATAAATAGGGTGTGGTTTCAATCTGCGCCACCGCTGAAGCTTAGGGGGGCAGCGAGCCTGTCGAAGGCCTTGTATTGGCTGATTCAATAGGATTGGAAAAAGCTCCGCTCTGAGCAAAAAAATGCGAATCGTTTCAATCTCATTGCTTAATTTCCGATATTGCATATATGCAAACACAATCTTTGCCTTTTGGAAAACAGGTGGCTTATGCCTTTGGTATGATGGGTTGGAGCGTGATGATAAACCTCATCAATGTAATTTTAGTGTATTTGTACCTCCCGCCTGAAAGTAGTGGTTTCCCGCGGCTTATTACACAAGCGGCAATTTTTGTAATATTCAATGCGGTTGCACTCATTACATCAAGCGGCCGTTTGATAGATGCTTTTTATGACCCTTTTATAGCGCAATACAGCGACAGCAGTAAAAATCCGAAGGGGAGGAGAATACCCCTAATGAAGTTGGCTATTATCCCCTCGTTTGTGTTTTGTTTTTTTGTGTTTTATCCTTTTCATAACTATGAAAGTGGCGCTAATGTTGTGTGGCTGGTCTTTATGCTAATTGGTTTTTATGTTTCATCCACTACCTATATTATCCCCTACAACGCATTGCTTCCGGAGTTAGCACCAACATCCACAGAAAAAGTCCGTTTAGCAACATTCCAGTCCGTTGGTTATGTGGTTGGAATTGGGATTGCCTCCAATGCTTTTAATTTAACCAAAGTGTTCCAGGATGCTTTTGGAATGTCCCGTATTGAAGGGTTACAATGTACCGTTTTTGCTTTAGGCCTGCTAGCGATGGTTTTTATGGCGATTACTGTGTTTGCAATTGACGAAAAGAAATATTGTAATAAATTGCATGTCGCGGTTCCGATGAAATTAGCATTGAAGCAGGCCCTTTCCAACAGGCAATTCCAGTTTTTTATTGTGGCCGACTTTTCATACTTCATAGCAGTAACAATCATTACGTCTGGTTTAATGTATTTTGTAACGGTTTTGGTGGGGTTAAAGGAGGAAATTGGAAATACGCTGATGATTACAATGGTATTGGTTTCATTTCTGTTTTATCCTGTGGTAAATTACCTTTCGGCAAGGATCGGCAAAAAAATAATTACCATTTTTTCTTTTCTCCTCCTGGCAGTTGTTTTTCTGGGTATTTATTTTTTAGGGAAAGGTACTATTTCTCCTGAAGTGCAGATTTATTCATTGATTGCCGTAGCTGCCATTCCGATGGCTTCTCTGAATATTTTGCCAAATGCAATACTTGCGGAAATTATTGAAAAGGATAACCAGGAAACAGGTACCAGTAAAGAGGGGATGTATTTTGCCGTACGTTACTTTTTTGTAAAAATCGCCCAGACCTTTGGAATGGCTCTTTTTGCTATGTTTTTATTATATGGTAAGGAGCAAGGGAATGACTTTGGGGTGAGGCTGAATGGTATTCTGGGGTTTGTGCTTTGTGGACTGGCTGCGATAGTGTTTAGCAGGTTTAGGGAGAAGTGATGTTTTTGTTAACCACGTTTACCCGGTTATTTGGGTAGGTAATTAGCTAAAGGACGTTATCATATTTAACCCTGCTTTAGCTAAGCCATTTTCAGGGAATTCAGCCAATGTCCGTTCATAATACTCTTTGGCCTTAACTCCATTGCCCGTTTGACTGTAACAAAAGGCGATATTGCATAATCCCATTTCCTTATAAGTCATTTTGGACATACTTAGAATAGTTAAAAAGCGAAATTTATCAATCCAGGTATTATTGGAAAAGAAAGTGACACTTTTTTCAAAAAAGAAAATGGCCTCAGTAAATTTTTGTTGTTTAACAAGTTGCATCCCCCGAGCTTGGTCCTTAGCAAACACATTTCGTAGTCCCCAAGACAGAAGTATATATGTAAACGCTCCCAAAATAACAGGCTCTCCTAATCCTAATGAATGATATGTGTATGTCATTAGCGCCATTAAGAGTAATTGAGGAATCAAATAGCTCCAAGCTATTTGCCTAACTGTTGGAATATTTGATGCCATGCTTAGTGTGATACCAATATTACCTATTTACATTATTCGGTCTGGCATACACCATCTGCATCACATTAATATTGCGTGTTTTAAAGGCTGCTTCACAATAATTCAGATAGTAATTCCACTTGCGTATAAAACGTTCATCAAAGCCCATTTTCTTCACATCATCCAGGCGTTGGTTAAATTGTTCATGCCAGAGGGAAAGGGTACGTGAGTAGTGCAGCCCCATGTCTTTCAAATCAACCATGGTCATGTCGGAAGTTTTATTTATCATTTTATTGATAATACCAACAGAAGGTAAAAGAGAGCCGGGGAAAATATGTTTTTGTATAAAATCAACTCCCGTACGAAGGCTTTCGTAGCGGGAATCAGGGCAGGTGATTACCTGTATGGCGAGTATACCATCCTTTTTGAGAAGCTCGTTACATTTTCTGAAGTATACTTCCAGGAATTTGTGCCCTACAGCTTCCAGCATTTCAATAGAAACTATTTTATCAAATTTGCCTTCAATCAGTCGGTAGTCTTTTAAAAGTACAGTTACTTTATCCGTAAGATTCTCCTTTTTGATACGCTCTGTCGCCAATTTGTATTGTTCCTGAGATATAGTAACCGTAGTCACCTTGCTGCCATAATTTTTAGCAATATGTATGGCATTATGCCCCCAGCCGCTGCCAATTTCAAGTACATGATCGGTGGGTTTTAAATTCAGTTGCTTGCAAAGCCTGTCGTATTTCTCAATCTGCGCCTGGTACAAGTCCATGTTCTCATCTTTAAAATAAGCACAGGAGTAGGTCATTGTAGGGTCAAGAAAGAGGGCAAAAAAATCATTGTGCAAATCGTAATGTTCGGAAATGTTTTTCTTAGAGCCGCTCAAGCTGTTGGAACGTTTGTTATGGTACACACGGTTAAATATCTTCAATATGTTCAGTGCAAGGCTCTGTACCTGGCTGCCTGAAACTGTTGGTGCATTGTCGGCATTTAGCAGAAACCACTTGATAACATTGACTATGTTGTCGGTTTCCCATTCACCGTCCATGTAAGATTCGGCAAAGCCTATATCTCCATATAACACACAACGCTTGAAAAAATAATTGTCATTTACTTTTATATGGGCAACAATTTCATGATTTCCTTCTCCAATGCGAACCAATTCCCCGTTTGGTAAGGTAAGATTGAATTTGCCCAATTTCATTTTGGACAGCAGTTCAATCACTTTTTTTTCATAAAAACTGCGTTTGGTGGTGGTACTCATATTGGTGTTATGATAAACAAATTGTTAAGTTTAAACTAATATACGAATTTTATAAGCTATAAGATTCCGGGCTCTGAATTATTGATTTTCAACTTCGGCATTCCTGTTTTGCGCTAGCTCACTCTCCTGTGAACATCTCTCTGCAATTCGGGATTTTCAGCCTTTTTATGATACGGTATTTTCTTTAACCAAAGCTTTAATGCATTCCAGTGTATCAAAGTTATAATTTTTAACGTAATGAATGGAAAGCGAATGCTGAACAAAGCCAGGTTACGGTTGTTTAGTGGTTTTTTAATACCGGTAAGCGTGCTGATAAAAAAACGTTTGTCGTCTTTATAATCATCAATACGGATATTCAGCTTCTCACCGGGAATCCCCAGGTTAAAATCAAAATTCACATCATGATCGATAAATGGCGAAACGTAAAAATATTTTGTTGTGTTTAGTTTGAATTTCTCAGAGATAAAATCTTTTTTAGTTAACAGGAAAAGTTTCATTTCTCTGAACGTATTAGTGATTTCAACCACTACGCACAGTGGTTGACCTTGTTCATCAAAACAATAGTAAAAGGAGACCGGGTTAAAATTATATCCAAGAACGTTCAGGTTAGTCAGCAGCATTATTTTCCCCTTACCGATGGTAATACCATTCTGCGTGAGGTAATCTGTAATGTGCTGTTTTACATTTTTGCTTTTGTCGGGGTTTTTAATTGGTAATTGTATGTGCTCACTATCCCTGAAACTAAAGAAATTAAACTTGTTGCGGCTTAACATCCATAGCTTTTTTGTTAAGCCATCAATTTCATCTAAATCAATATAAAACATATACACATTGTAATGGAAACGATGTTCTTTCGGCTCCATGCGATGATGCATAACCAGTGCTTTATAGAGACAGCTATTCATGTGTTATAGATTTTTACAAAGCTCTACTGCGCTCATATAACCATCTTCGTGGAACCCATACCTGAAGTAGCTTCCGCAGTAATATAATGGGCCGGATTGATTTAATTTATGAATCTCTTTTTGTGCCTGTGATGTTGCTACATCAAACAGTGGATGCTCATAATCAAGAACTTTAATGATTTTACTTTTATCAATACTATCTGGAATTGCACTTATAGAAACAAAATAATTTTTTTTCTTTGAAACCTGCTGCAGGCGGTTCATCCAGTAAATGGTTGTTGGCACCTGTTCCCCGTTTATGTTTTCAATACGGTAATTCCAGCTGCTCCACACACTTTTGTTTTTAGGCATTAGAGACTCATCCGTATGCAGAGTTGCGCTATTGTATTGATATTTGAATGGTGATAACAATCTTTTTTCATCGGCCGTAGGTTGGTCTAACATACGTAAAGTCTGGTCGGCATGCGAAGCCATTATCACTTTGTCAAATTCACGGGTAGTTCCATCCGCAAAAGTTACAGCTGCCTTGTTGTTTAGCCGGCTTACTTTAATAGCTGAATTGTTTATATGAATCCTTTCTTTAAATGGCTTAATAATTAACTCGCGGTAGGCCTGACTGCCATTCACAGGCGTGTACCACTGGTGCTGGGTGTTCAGTCCCATAAAACCGTGGTTTTTAAAAAAGCGTACCAGGGTTACTGCCGAAAAGTCAAGCATTTTTTTCATTGGGGTCGACCATACCGCTGAACTCATTGGCGCAAGGTACTTCCAGAGCATGTCTTCACCGTAATCGAATTCCTTGATGTATTGGCCTAATGAATAATCTGCATATTTCGGGTCGTCCAGAATGTTCACTGCATCCTTGTTAAACCGCGAAACCTGCATTAACATTTTAATGTAGCGCGGACTAAAAATATTTTTACGTTGTGCGAATAGCCCGTTTAAACCAGAACCACAGTATTCAAGTCCGCTTTCGGTGTGTTGTACGCTGAAGGACATGTCTGATTTTTTTACAGGCACATTCAGCTCTTTAAATAAATTACACAGGTGTGGGTAAGTTTGGTAGTTGAATACCATAAACCCCGTATCTATGTAAATGGGCTTACCATCTTCTTCAAGTGTGATTGTGTTGGTATGTCCGCCAATGTAGTCATTCTGTTCAAAGAGGGTAATATCATATTTTTTATGCAACAGGTGGCCGCAGCCCATGCCCGCAATTCCGGTTCCTATGATTGCCAGTTTTTCCATAGCAGGTTCTTTTTTACAAATTACTTTTTCTGAAATAAATAATGGCTCACAATCCATTCGTTACCGTCATTGTAACACCATAGTTCCGCGCAGGCCATGTAGAAAATCCGCCAATATACCCACCACTTTACTGCATTCTCTTTGCCGTATGTTTGTTCAAAAAGTGGCATTATTTCAGCTTTGTGTTTGTCCATATTTTGTAACCAGGCTTCCGAAGTTTTACTGTAATGCATGCCGCTTACGTGCCAGTGCTTGTTAATGATCAGGTGTTCATTGAAATAAAGCAGCAGGTGATCGCTTGGCATAATTCCACCGGTGAAAAAGTATTTACTCATCCAGTCGGTTTCATCAATTACTTCGAACTTATATGCATATTCCTTGTGTGTGAATATATGCACAAACAGTTTGCCGTCCGGCTTGAGCAGGTTTGCAACTTTTTGCATCAGCAGTTGATAGTTTCTCATGTGCTCAAACATTTCAACCGATACAACCCTGTCAAAGGTCTTGTCAAGAGTAAATGCGTTGATGTCAACCGTGATTACGGTGAGGTTCTGAATGCCCCTAATCTTAGCCTGTTCATCAATGTGTAGTTTTTGTGTTCGTGAATTGGAAACAACGGTGAATGAGCTTCTGGGATATTTGGCAGCCATGAAAAGCGACAACGATCCCCAGCCGCAGCCCAGTTCCAATACCTGCTGCCCGTCCTGTAGTTCAGCCCGTTGGCAGGTTAGCTCCAGCATATCTTTTTCAGATGTGTCAATATCTGTCACGCCTTCTTTCCAGTAACCGCTGCTGTATTTTAAGTGTTTACCTAAGCAATATTGATAAAACTGAGTTGGAACTTCATAATGTTGTTCATTGGCATCAGCAGTATTAATTGCAATCGGGGAGTTTTTCAGCTCTTCGATTAATCTCATAAAGTGTGCCTGCTGGGCTTCGGTATTGCCTTTGTTTTCCTGTTCAAGGCGTTGTTTCAATAAGTTACGGATGCCTTTGCGTATAATAAAATCGGGGATATTGTCTTTTTCTAATAAGGAATTATACCACATAATGGAATTTGGAGAATTAGGATTTCGTGAATTAGGATTTATTCTTTTTAAACCATGGAACAAAAGCGCTGGTAGTCTGTTGGTATTTTTTATAGGCTTCACCTTTTGAGCGTATTGCTTGTTCCTCTGTCATTGGTATACCTGTTACTTTAAATAAAAGATAAAGTATGGATACCGGGCAAATAATCGAGAGCCAGCCGTAGGGAGAAGCACAGGCAAACAAGAAATAGCTGACCCAAATCATCCATTCGAAAAAGTAATTAGGGTGACGGGAATAGTTCCATAGCCCCACATCACAAACCTTACCCTTATTTGCGGGATTTTTTTTGAATACCTGCAGTTGCCTGTCAGCAACGGCTTCACCTGTAATAGAAACTAACCATAATATTGCTGCGCCTTTTTCTAAAATGCTGAGTTCTGGTGAAGGATTTACACAGGCAAATAAAAAAGGAATGGACAAAACAACATTGGATAAAGCCTGCATCTGGAAGAAAATAAAAAATTTCAGGTTTACATTCGGTGCCCAGTCGATGCGAAGCTGCTTATATCTTCCGTCTTCTTCATGGATATGTCCCAGAACACGCACAAATAAATACGTTCCTAGTCGTGCACCCCATACAAATACCATTACAAGCACCATTAGTTTGCGTAGATCAAACCCTTCCCCCAACCAATAATAAATAACAGCAATTACAGGAAAGTTGTAGGCCCAGAAAATATCGACTATTCCTGCATTATTGATTTTTTTTGCCCATAGCCAGATGATAATCATTACGATACTTACAGCGGCAAAGCCAAGCAGAGGTAACAAAATGTATTGATTCATAATTTTCTGATTTTAATGACCCCAATAAAATTTAAAAGAGTTATAATCGGGAATGTTGGATCCACTTCAAACCATTTTTTAGCAAAATTTATATTGTTCGGGCTTTTATGATGGTTGTTCTGCATCAACTCCCCCATCAGGAATATATCTATTGGTAATGAGTTTTTACTGTGATCTTCGTTATCATAATTAGCATACCCGTATTTATGTCCGCACCAGTTTACAATAGCCCCATGAACCGGTCCCATAAAAAAATGTACAGGCAGCAATAAAAACACCCACCATGCAGTAGCAAATTTCAAATAAAACAAAAAGTACAACACGCCAAAAGAAATACGAACAAACCACAGGTCGCTTATTTTGTCCAGCAATTTCCATTCAGGATAATTTCCACGGAATGGCTTTTCAGGCTCAATATTGTATTTTGCATAATTCAGATAAATATCCTTTGTTTTCATTGTCATCTGCCATACATCCCTGAAAAAATGAGGAGAGTGCGGATCTTTTTCCGTATCGCTGTATGCATGGTGCATGCGGTGCATAATAGCATAAGCCCGTGGATTAAGGAAAGAGGAGCCTTGCGCGATAAATGTAAAAAAGTAAAAAAAACGCTCCCAGAACGTGTTCATGGTAAACATTTTATGGGAGGCATAACGGTGCAAAAAAAAGGTTTGGCAGAAAAGTGACAGAAACCAGTGTAATATAAAAAAGATGAAAATAATCATTGCTAATAACTCTGTTTAGGAATTAGCAAGGTACGAAAAAAATAAATTAAACAGGGGGTGTTGAAATGATAATAATCCATATATAACAATTTAATTTATAGCATCTTATACAGTTTATAATTACTATCTTTACCGCTAAATCAATTGTTTGAAATTAATGGATTTAAGCAAATTAAAAAAGCGTCCTGCATATCCTTTCGAAACTATTGCGGTGGCAGTTTCATTTTCTCCTCGTTGCCTGCCGGTTCTTGCACAAGCCAAATATCTGTCAGATGTGCTTAATGCAAGCCTGCTTCTGATACACATTGGAGAAAAAAGTAGTGAAAAAGAACGTCAGCTGGATGATTTGATGAGCAAACTTGGTATGGATGATAGCCATTACCGTGTTATTTGGATGGAAGGTGAGCCCGTTGAAACTATATTGAAACTTTGCAAGTTGAATATGGTGGACCTGTTGGTGCTAGGTGCTCTTGAAAAGGAGAATGTGCTAAAATTCTATCTGGGCTCTATTGCCCGTAATATCAGTAGAAGAGCCAAATGTTCCGTGTTGCTGCTTACGAATCCAACGGAGCAACCTATCCGCTACAGAAAAATTGTTGTAAACGGGGTTGAAAACCCTAAAACTGTTCATACTATCAGCACCGCCTTTTATTTTGCTAAGCATGTAAAGGCGAAGGATGTGACTATTGTAAATGAAGTGAATGTTCCCGGACTTGCAATGGCAATAGCCGATGACAGCACTGCACCTGAAGCGAAAGAAATTAAGAAGCATTTCAATGAGGAGGTGGAGGAGCACATTCAATCCATTGTTAAACAATGTGATACTGCTGACATAAATGTTATGAATAAGAGCGTGAAAGGAAAACCCGGTTATGCTATCAGCAAGTATGCCAAGGACCGCAAAGCAGACGTGCTTGTGATCAATTCACCCGATACGAATTTGAATTTGCTTGACCGGATATTTACTCACGATATTGAGTATATACTGGCGCATTTACCTTGTAATTTACTGATAGTTCACTCGCGCGTATAGTTTTTTATGAATAAATTGGGACATAGTGATATCATAATTCTGCTTGCCAGTATTGGCGGGTTATTGATATTGGCGCGTATTTTTGCTGAGCTGGGTAAAAAAATTAAAATGCCGATAGTAATGGGAGAAATACTATTGGGAATCATTCTGGGGCCTACTATTCTTGGTGCTGTTTCTCCCGAATTTTCTTCATGGATCTTCCCTAAAGCAGGTGCTTCAAAAATAGCAATGGATGGAATAACCAATCTTGCTGTTGTAATGCTGTTATTTGTTGCGGGTATGGAGGTACAGCTGCAGGTGATGCTCAAACAGGGTAAAACAGCCGTGTATACCAGCATTACAAGTATGATCATCCCATTTGTTCTTGGTTTTGCAGCGGTATGGTTCCTGCCGAATTTTTTCACATTTACACCGGATAGGAAACTCGTATATGCTCTCTTCTTTGGTATAGCAATGGCAGTATCTGCTTTGCCGGTAATTACAAGGATCCTGATGGACCTGAACTTGTTTAAAACCAAGGTGGGAATGATTGTTATTGCTGCTGCCATTTTTGACGATTTAACCGGATGGATTCTGTTTTCATTTGTGTTGAGCCTTATGGGGCAGGAGGGCGAAATAACAAGTATTGGATTTACTGTGGGAATGATATTCGGGTTTGGTTTGTTTATGCTTATTATAGGTCGTTATATTATAAACAGTACATTGCCATGGATACAGCGCAAGCTTTCATGGCCAGGTGGTGTGCTGTCCATCGCTCTCGGGCTTTGTTTTCTTGGCGCTGCTTTTACTGAGTACATTGGTTTGCACGCCATCCTGGGTGCTTTTATTGTCGGCATTGCTTTTGGAGATAGTGTGCATTTGCAGGAGCGTGAACGCGAAATTATTTACCAGTTTGTGACCAATGTGTTTGCACCGCTTTTCTTTGTTTCTATAGGTTTTAAGGTGAACTTTATTGAAAATTTTGACTTGCCGCTGGTTCTTCTCGTGTTCTTTTTAGCTGTGGGTTGTAAAGTGTTTGGTGCTGCTTTGGGTGGCTATATGGGCGGTTTAACAAAGCGGGAATCCTTGGCTGTTGGTTTCGGGCTGAATGCAAGGGGGGCGATGGAAATAATCCTTGGGACTCTTGCTTTGAATGCCGGACTTATAGACTCTAAAATGTTTGTTGCATTGGTTGTAATGGCCCTTATTACAAGCATGATGAGTGGTCCTCTGGTGAAAAGATTTATCGATTAAGGCAATTTCATTCACTTTCATGCAGGCTACTTCGAATATCTTCCTTGTTCGTCCTTCCACTTTTGCATTTAACACGGAAACAGCTGCGTCCAATGCTTTCCAGAACCCGGCACAATATGATGTGCAACGGAAGGCACTCAATGAATTTGATGGGATGGTAAATTTATTGAAAACCAAAGGAATCAATGTTTTTGTTTTTGACGATACTCCATTTCCCTCAAAACCGGATGCCATTTTCCCGAACAACTGGATTACTCTTCATGCGGATGGTACAGTAGTGTTATACCCTATGTTTGCTCCCAACAGGCGTTTGGAAAGACGAATGGACATTGTAAATTCCCTTCGTATGCATTTTGATGTAAAAAATGTAATTGATCTTTCAGGACATGAAAAAGAAAACCGTTTCCTGGAAGGTACAGGCAGCATTGTATTTGACCACAATAACAAGATTGCATACGCCTCTGTGTCCTGCCGGACAGATAAAGATATTCTGATAAAACTCTCTGAACAATTGGGCTACGAACCCATTGTATTTCATGCTGTTGATAAGAATGGACAAGAGATTTACCATACCAATGTTGTGATGTGTATTGCTGAAAAGTTTGCTGTTGTATGTCTTGATGCTATTTGTTATGAAGAGGAACGTGCGAACATAATCAATAGGTTTGCTTCATCCGCGCACTACCTGATAAACATTACATTTGAACAAATGAATGGCTTTGCGGGCAATATGCTGCAGGTGAAATCGAAAGTTGGGAAGGATATATTGGTGCTTTCGGAAACCGCATTTAAAAGTCTGAATGCTGAGCAAAAAAATAAGCTGGCTGAATTTGTTGAGTTGTTGCCTTGCTCCATCAATACCATTGAAGCCATTGGTGGTGGCAGCGCTCGGTGCATGATTGCTGAAATTTTTCTTTCTCAGCACCCCGCTCTTTAATTTTATTTAAACAGAAGTATAAGGATATATAATAGCGCGATGCAATTCGCTCTTAAAGTCTGTATTTATTAGCTGATAAAATCAATTTTCCTTTGTAAATTTGTATTCATGGAAAGCATATTTTATAAGGCTTTCAGAACGGTTATAAAAAACGTAAATAAGTAAGATGTTAGGATTAAAGCTTCCCACCGACCCGCGTTGGGTAAATATTGTAGAGGGTAATATCAGCGAAATATTGACTGATCATGCATGGTGCGAGCAAAAGGCGGCAACTAATGCTTTGTCACTGATTATTAATAATCCGAATTATACCGAGATGGTAACAAAGCTTATTGAAATTGCACGTGAGGAGCTGGAGCATTTCGAGCAGGTGCACAATCTGATAAAGGCACGGGGCCTAACGCTTGGAATAGAGCGTAGGGATAATTATGTTAATGAGCTTTATAAATTCATGCAGAAGGGTGGAAGCCGTAAATCATCGCTTGTTGACAGACTCCTGTTTTCTGCAATGATTGAAGCCCGCAGCTGCGAACGTTTTCGGGTATTGTCAGAAAATATACAGGATGCGGAGCTTGCAAAGTTTTATCGTGAGCTGATGATCAGCGAAGCTGGACATTATACCGTTTTTATCGGCTTTGCCCGCCAGTATGGCGATGATATAGATGTTGATAAGCGCTGGAAAGAATGGTTGGAATATGAGGCCTCAATCATCACCAAATACGGAAAAAGCGAGACCATACACGGGTAAATCGGCATGGAAAATGTATGATGTAAAATGGAAAAAGGTTTAAAATGTATGCGGCCCTGGCTAAGTTCATCTTCCATTTTGCATCTTCCATTTTCCATTTTCCATTTCACATCTACATCTAACTATTCACCCATCATCTTCTGTTTCCAGATCTCTGGAATGGCAATTGTTTCATTGGTTTTGTAGTTAAAGCATACAATCACAGCAAGTCCTTTTGCAGCCTCAACTTCAACACCGTTTACAACGCGCACAATGGAACAAGCCATGTCAAAACTTTTTGAACCGATCCGGGAAACCCACGTGTAAACAAAGGCTTTGTCTTCAAGTAAAATGGGTTGTTTGTACTCCATTTCAATCTTAGCAAGAATTACTCCTGCATTCACCCAGTCGATTTTTACACCCTCATCTTTAAGTGCCTCAAAATAGGTCAAGCGAGCAAGTTCAAAATAAGTTATATAATTTGCATTGTTCACATGTCCCATCATGTCAATGTCTTTAAAGCGAATCTGGATGGGTGTTTTTTGTTTAAATGGTGTCATAAGTTTACGGATAACGAATTGTTACGAATTTGCGAATCTGGGTTTACTATATTTTTTAATTTTTTTATATACTGCATTTTACAAGTTTTCTCTGTGAAACTCTTTTTTATTCCGTGCCCTCTGTGTTCATATTATTGGTTTTGAATAGGAATGGTTTGGTAAATTCGCAACTATTCGTTTATTAGTAGCCGTTTGGTCATAATCATTTGTTGGTATCAGAATCCAGCTTCTCAAAAACCGAATTATTACTCTTAAACTCAGGAACAAGTTCCTTCATCTTTTTTACCATCGAACCATTGTCCTGCTTGTCAAAAAGGGAAATCAGCTCATTCACCGTATTTTCAATTTCTTTGAAATTATATTCTTTTACTTTCGCAATCATTATTTGTTTATGATGTGTAGGCAACGTATTTTCCTGATCTGCAAGCAGCTCTTCGTAAAGTTTTTCGCCCGGACGTAAACCTGTGAAAACAATACTGATATCTTTATCCAGGGTAAGCCCAGATAGCTTAATCATCTTTTTGGCCAAATCAACAATTTTAATCGACTGTCCCATATCAAAGATAAAAATCTCATTACCTTTCCCCATGGCACCTGCTTCCAGCACCAGCTGGCACGCTTCCGGAATGGTCATAAAATAACGGGTAATATCGGGGTGTGTAATGGTTACAGGTCCTCCGCTTTCTATCTGCTGACGGAACCGCGGTATTACTGAGCCATTTGAACCAAGCACATTTCCAAAGCGTGTAGTAATAAATTTGGTGCCCGATTGTTTTCCCAAGCACTGTGTATATATTTCAGCAATACGTTTGCTTGCGCCCATAACATTGGTGGGGTTTACAGCTTTATCAGTGGAGATCATCACAAATTTCTCCACCCTGTATTCCGCAGATAAATCGGCCAGGTTCTTTGTGCCAAGTACATTTGTAAGAATTGATTCAGACGGATTGTTCTCCATCATAGGTACATGCTTGTAGGCTGCAGCATGAAATACCAGTTGTGGCTTGAAAGTACGAAATACATTCTCCATACGTCCCCTGTTGCGGATGTCGCCAATAACCACTTCGTACGGTTGTTGTTTGTATTTGTCAAACAGCTCCATCTCCATTTCATACAATGGAGACTCAGCCTGGTCAAGCAAAATAATTTTCTTTGGAAGAAAAGGTATAAGCTGACGAACAATCTCACTGCCAATGCTGCCAGCTGCACCTGTAACCAATATTGTTTTTCCCCGTAACTGGCTGTCGATATTCACTTTGTCAAGCGAAATGGGGTCACGGCCCAGCAGTTCTTCAATACGCACTTTTTTAATCTGCTTAAAGCTAAGCTCCCCGTTAATCCAGTCTGTTGGAGGCGGTACAGTGAGCACCTTGGTAGAGTAGTTAAGACAAATATCAACAATTTGCTGCTTTTTAGCAGGTAACAAGTCCTGAACAGATATAATCAGGTGCGCTACGTCATCTTCCTGCAGCAGCTCATTCAGCTTATCAATACTGTATATTTTACTGCCTTCCAGTATTTTTCCCTGTTTCTTTTTATCATCATCAATAAACGCAAGCACTTTGTACTTTGTGCCTGCATCGCGCTCCAGCGTTCGTTTTGTAATCATGCCTGCTTCACCGGCACCGAAAATAATCACACTTCGTTTTTCTTTAGTAATGTTTGCTATTTCAGAATATAGGGCCTTAAAAATTACACGGAGACTAATCATTAAAAATGTAGTCGCCATGTAATCAATAATAACAATGGAGAAGGGAATTGGGAATTTTCCATTGATAAAGTTGTAGCTGATAATGTTGATAAGAACATACACAATGCTTCCCGATGTAATGGTAATGAAAATGCGTGAAGAGTCTTTAGAGCTGGTATAGCGTACAATTCCCTGGTAAGTCTTTGATATATAAAAGCTGATGGCCCTTGTGCCCAGAACGAGCGAAAAAACAAGTGGGAAATCTTTTATTGCAAGCGGTGGAATGGAAAAGTTGAAACGCACAAGGTATGCCAGCACCAGCGAAAACAAACAAATACCCAAATCGATGCAGAAAATTATCCATCGGGGCATATTGCGTTGAAACAAAAAATGTAGACTTTTCATAAACCTAACTTCAAAGATATAAAAATGAACCCATTTTTTCCTGGTTTTTACAGGATATGTAAGCAATTATTAAAATTTGAAACCGGTTCATTGATCCTGTTCATTTTCAATGCAATAAAACCTTACATTTGCAAGATAGAGATTGATAACCAGGTTTGTTCCAAACCGATAACTTAAACAGTATAAAACAGAAATGGAAACAGCAACGGAATTGAAAAATGTAGCCCTTGTAAATAAACACATTGCATTGGGTGCTAAAATGGTGCCTTTTGCAGGATACCTAATGCCTGTATCTTACAGCGGATTGAATGACGAGCATCTTACGGTAAGAAGCGGGGTGGGGGTATTTGATGTAAGTCACATGGGTGAGTTTATTCTGAAAGGCGAAAATGCTTTGGACCTTATTCAACGTGTTACTTCAAACGATGCATCATTACTTACTGATGGTAAGGTGCAATATTCCTGTCTGCCGAACGAGAATGGTGGTATAGTAGACGATTTATTGGTATACCGTATTGATGAAAAATCATATATGCTTGTGGTGAACGCATCCAACATTGATAAGGACTGGGCATGGATACAGAAGTACAATACAAAGAATGTAGAGATGCACAACATTTCTGATAAAACTTCATTACTTGCGGTACAAGGGCCCAAAGCAATTCTGGCTCTGCAAAAGCTTACCGATATTAACCTTTCTGAGATTCCTTATTATGCTTTTAAAAAGGGTAAATTTAACGGGGTTGATAATGTTGTGATTTCAAACACCGGCTATACCGGTGCTGGAGGTTTTGAGATATATTTTGAAAATTCTGTGGCAGAAAAAATGTGGGATGGTATTTTCGAAGCAGGCGCTGAATATGGTATTAAACCTATCGGTCTGGGGGCACGCGATACCCTGCGTCTTGAAATGGGTTTTTGTTTGTATGGAAATGATATTGATGATACTACATCACCAATAGAGGCAGGCCTTGGCTGGATTACCAAATTCACAAAGGAGTTTACAAACAAAGCTGCTTTGCTGGAGCAAAAAGAAAAAGGTGTTTCTAAAAAGCTTGTAGGTTTTGAAATGGTGGAAAGGGGTATTCCCCGCCACGATTACCCGATTGCAGACGCTTCCGGCAATGTTATCGGTAAAGTTACTTCCGGTACTCAGTCACCTTCTCTGAACAAGGCTATCGGGATGGGATATGTGCCAACAGCATTTTCAAAAGCAGATTCGGAAATTTTTGTGATCATCCGCGATAAGCCTGTAAGGGCTAAAGTGGTGAAAGTTCCGTTTAAATAAAGCCTGCCCAAGCCTCATCAAGGGAGGGCTATCTAATATTGAAATAATAGTGATTGAAAATAAAAATAACGCTGCACTTAACCCCTCCCCTTTGGGGGAGAAGCGGGGGGCTTTGATTGTTGATGTTTGTTTATCACCTTATCTGTACCCCGTATATCACAAAGAAAATACCATTGTGGTGGTGATTGACATCCTGCGTGCTACATCTGCCATGTGTACTGCCTTTCATTATGGGGTAGACAAAATAATTCCGGTCGCAACCCTGGAAGAAGCTGCGGATTATAAAAAGCAGGGCTTCCTCGTTGGTGCTGAAAGAAACGGTATAGCTATCGAAGGCTTTGATTTTGGTAATTCACCGTTTTCTTATACAACGGAACAGATAAAAGGTCAAACCATTGTTATCTCCACCACCAATGGCACACAGGCAATTGATGCTGCACGTTCTGCATACAAAGTAGTGATTGGGGCGTTTACAAATATTACTGCATTGTGCAATTGGCTGAAACAGCAGGAGCGCAGTGTACTTCTACTGTGTTCAGGGTGGAAAAACAGGTTCAACCTTGAAGATACTTTGTTTGCCGGGGCTGTAACCGACATCCTGTTAAAAGATAAAAAATACAAATCCGGTGATGGCGCTTTAACTGCGAGTTATTTGTACCAGTCGGCACAGAAAAATCCATATCGTTACCTGCGTAACTCTTCACATACAGAGCGTTTGGCGGCAATGGGGTTAAAAAAGGATATAAAGTATTGTTTTACGCTGGATCAAACTACAGTTATTCCTGTTTTGGAAGACAAATATTTAGTAAGAATGACCTAATCAAACAAACAATCAAATGCTCAAAAAGCTCATTATCGTTTTTATAATTGCATTGGCTGTCTTCTTTATTCCGGAAAAAGAGCCTGCCTACTCCTGGGGATTTTTTGCACATAAAAAAATCAATCGCCTGGCAGTTTTTACCCTGCCCCAGGATATGATGGGGTTCTACAAAAAGCACATTGAATACATATCTGAACACGCAGTTGATCCAGACAGAAGGAGGAGTGCTGTTGCTGATGAAGCGGCAAGGCATTATATAGATATCGATCACTATGGTGCTCATCCTTTTGATTCAGTGCCTAAGTTCTGGAAGGCAGCGGTAAAGAAATATACAGAAGATACCTTGAAAGCCTATGGTATTGTTCCATGGCACATTGATAAAATGGTGTACCGCCTGCAGGAAGCATTTAAAGCTGAAAACCTGGATTTGATCTTGCACTATTCTGCTGATTTGGGCCACTACATTGCCGATTCACACGTTCCTTTACACACAACTGAAAATTATAACGGACAGCTTACCAATCAGAAGGGTATACATGGCTTTTGGGAGTCACGCATACCAGAACTCAAATCAGAAGGGTATGATTACTGGGTAGGTAGGGCAAAATATATTGAGCGTCCGATTGATAAAGCCTGGAGCACAGTAAAGGCAAGTCATGCAGCGGTTGATTCTGTTTTAAAATTTGAAGCGGAATTAAATGCAAAATATGATCCTGATAAAAAGTACAGCTTTGAAAACAGGGGAAATACACTTGTAAAAGTATATTCCGTTGAATATACAGAGGACTATAATAAAATGCTCAACGGAATGGTAGAACGCAGAATGCGTGATGCTATTATTACTGTGGGCAGCTTGTGGTATACAGCTTGGGTGAATGCCGGTAAACCGGACTTAAGCCGCTTTGGTGATAAAAATATTTCCGACTCACTAAAAAAAGCCCAGGAAAAAGAAGAGCAGCTTTGGAAGACGGGAAAAATTGCCGGCTCAAAAGGCCATGATGACTAGGCTTTAACTTTTTTTGTGTTTTTGTTTTTTTAACATGGCATAGTGATTGGGTTCACCTGCCCGTTATAAAAACAAAAAATATGAAAAAACACATCTTTCTTCTGTCATTAGGCTCGCTGTTATCAGCTGGAGCATTTTCGCAAATCAGTAAAGGGACTAAATTCCTCGGAGGCAATCTAAGTGCCGGGTTAGAGCGATCAGATAATTTTTATGATGCCCCCGGCCTTAGTGAAAGTACCTATATTAACCGAAGCTTTGGCATAACACCAGGTTTTGGGTATTTCATTTCAGATAAGATGGCAATTGGGCTTAGCGCTGGTTATTCATATTCGTATAATGGGTCATCATATAAACCCTCAGGTAGCTCCAGTTATACGCAAATAAATTCAACCCGCAGCAATTGGGTTTCAGCAAACCCTTATGTACGATACTATTTAACTCTCGGAGAAAAAGCTGCCTTGTTCAGTCAGTTAAATGCATCCTACTCCCATGGTTTTATGAACAAGGATTTTGTATACGATGATGGCATGAACGAACAGATCGAAAAAAATAAAATAACTAGTTTACGTCTGGGTATTAGTCTTGTGCCCGGATTCAGCTATTTTTTATCTGATAAATTCGCGCTGGAAACAACCATTGGAAATGTTGCTTATGAATGGACAAAGAACACAGGGGTGCCAATACAAACTGTTAATGCTGCAAACACATATATAACAACACACTCAAGGTTAGGACTTAATTTTTCGACTTCAACCATTAATATTGGATTCAGATATTTTATTCCGTCAAAAACTTAGTCTTTGTTTCCTCCTGAATTTAATTAGTGTTATTTGTTACCTGCCAAATAATGATTGTACGGTCATCACTCACCGAAATCAGGTGATGTGGTGTCCACAATAATTTGTTTACGGAATTGGAATGCCCCTCGTAATTTTCTTTGCTGATGCGAAGCAGGAAATCAAATGTTTTTGGATCCCAAAGTTTGATGGTCTTGTCCCTGCTGGCTGTTGCGAATAACGTTGCATCGTGATTAAATACAATATCATAAATGGCATAATTGTGTGCGGGAATACTTTTTATAAGGCTGTAATCTGCTGTGTTCCATACGTTCAGATGAGCATCTCTTCCACCACTTAGCAATGTGCTTCCACCGGGTGAATATTTTACAACATTTGCAGAAAGCCTGTGGGCCTCAAAAGCTCGTTTTTGCTGCAATGTAACCAAGTCGAAAATGCGGATAATGCCATCTCCGGATGCAACGGCCATTTCATTACATATATAATTAAAATCAATGCTCCGCACTTTTTCATTGCAAAGCTTTTTCAGCTGCAGCAGCGACAGTGATTCCAGGGAGCAAACTCCTAGAGCTCCGTCTCCACCTGTAGTATAAAAGCAATTGGTTTCGACAGAATACTTAATATCAAAAACGGGCGCGGTGTGATATTGCAGTATTTTTATTTCTTCTTTTTTTTCTAAATCCAGGATATGTATTTTTCCTTCAGTAGTACCGGCAAGCAGCAAATTTTTTTCTGGGATAAAACAAATACTATATACAGCAGCAGGGAAGGATGCCGCGAATTTTTCGGCCTGTGAAGTCGTTATATTCCATAAAGCTACAAATTTATCTCCGCTGCCTGTAAAAAAATGCTTTGTTGAAAGTCCTTTGTCAATAGTATATACGGGGCCGTTATGGCCGGTAAGGTTTGCTATTTTCTTTACATTTAAATTCATGTTTTGAAAATTTTGAATTTGGTTTACAAAGAAAGTAGTATTCAACAATACATTTCTCCCTGAAACTCTTAAAACTCCGTGTTCTCTGTATTAAAAAACCGAGAATGTCTCATTCTTGATATAACCTGTTTTCAATTTAATACGCTTTAACTTCACTATCTCAATACTAAATGGTATATTTCTTGCGTTATTTCAGTAAACAAAATATAAAATGAAGGCTTACCTCTTAATACTACTATTGTTCCCTGTTTTCTGCTTAGCGCAGGAGAATGGTAGCAAAGCCACTGAAAAGCCTTCTGCTACGGATTGCCCTACCTGGAAAAAGAAGGACAAAAAAGCCAGTAAAGCCGAATACTTCCAATACTTAAGGACAGCCAAGCCCCAATCTAAACCTCAGGCAAGTAATACTACGAATACCGATTCAAAGGTACAACCAAATACTGTTTCACAACGAACAAAAAGAACAGAACTAAAAGAGGATCCTAAAACCGTAAGGAAAGAGGAAATAAAGCCAATACCGGCTACGTCTGAAAAAATACATATTGCTTCGGATAGACCTAAAGAGGCTAAAAAGACAAATGCTCCTGAAGAAAAAGAAGTGACTACAAGCTCTTCTTCGGTGAAAGACAAACCAGTAGCAAGCACAAAAGGAACGGAAAACAAAAAGAAAACCACAGAGCAATCTGTAGTTGAAGCAGCTGAGAAACAAGCCACGTCTGTGGAAGCCACTGAAAAGGAAGAAGAAAAAAAGAACGAAAAGTTGGATGAAGAAAAAGCAAAGCTGAAAAATAAGCTTACCCGCCTTACCCGAAAAACCACAAAAGTGCGCAAACACAGCAATGCAAAATGTCCTTCGTTTTAACTCTCTGAATTTCGGAGAGAAATGCCTTTTATTCGAAACAGTTTGATAGGTTTATCTACTATCCAGCCTTAATTCCATAGTTTTTGCTTATTTTCTTTAATAATCGTATCTTTGCAGTCCTTAAAAATTAAAAATAATCATTTAAAAGATACAATCATGGCATCTTCAGGCGACTTAAGCGTAGGTTCAGTGATCCGTTTCAACGGTGAGCTTTGCAGAATAGAAGAATATATGCACCGTACACCGGGCAACTTGCGTGCTTTTTACCAGGCACGTATGCGTAATTTAAAAACAGGTAAAGTAGTTGAAAACCGTTTCCGTGTGGGTGAAGCTGTGGAATTGGTTCGTGTAGAGTATAAAATGATGCAGTATATTTACCCTGAAGGTGAATTTATTGTATGTATGAACAATGAAACGTATGAGCAGGTGCACATTCCGGGCTTTTTACTAGGCGATAGCTTAAAGTTCTTAAAAGAAGGAATGGAAGTAAAGGTATCTTTTGAAGGCGAAGAGCCAATATTGGCCGAAGCCCCTGTTTTTGTTGAGCTTGTGGTCACATATACTGAGCCGGGCGAAAGAGGAAATACCGCAACAAATACCTTAAAACCTGCAACTCTTGAAACTGGTGCTATTGTAAAGGTGCCTTTGTTTATCAATGAAGGAGAAAAAATACGTGTTGATACACGTACTTCTGAATACTCTGAAAGGGTGAAATAGGCCTTTCGCAGGCTTTTTAAGCCAACATTTCAAAATGCCCTGTCTTCTGATCTTGACAGGGCATTTCTTTTATCCTTATATTTGAATCATGAATAGCGAATCTGTGCGTTCACTAAGCGTGAGTGCACTGAAAAAAACAATTCCAGCGTATGAAGTTACCCTCAATACAAAAATTAAAAGACATTGCAGCCATTATCAATTGTGAGTTTGAAGGAAGTCCTGACCATGTAGTTAGCGGTGTGAACGAAATCCACATGGTGGAGCCTGGTGATGTGGTATTTGTGGATCATCCCAAGTATTACGATAAAGCTTTGAATTCAAAGGCAACTACCATTTTAATAAATAAGAAAGTGGAATGCCCTGCAGGTAAGGCTTTACTCATCTCGGACGACCCTTTCCGTGATTATAACAAGCTGGTATTGCATTTTAGCCCGGTAAGCTATTCGCAAAAGCCGGTTAGCGATACAGCTAAGATTGGGCTAAATACAGTGATTATGCCAGGGGTTTATCTGGGTAATAACGTAACTATCGGAGACAACTGTGTGATCCATCCGAATGTGGTAATTTATGATAATTGCCACATCCGCAATAACGTAACCATTCATGCCAATACAGTTATTGGCGCTGATGCATTTTATTATAAAAAAAGAGCAGATCGTTTTGATAAAATGATTTCATGTGGAAGGGTTATTATTGAGGACAATGTGGAGATTGGCGCTCTTTGTACCATTGATAAAGGTGTTTCGGGCGATACGGTAATTGGTGCAGGAACTAAAATTGACAATCACGTACAGGTGGGCCATGACACTGTAGTGGGCAAGATGTGCCTGATGGCTTCTCATGTGGGCGTTTCAGGGGTTGTGACCATTGGGGATGGAGCTACTTTGTGGGGGCAATCGGGTGTTCGCAGTGATGTGACCATTGGTAAAGGTGCTGTGTTGCTTGCCCAGTCAGGTGTCGCGGATGACATCCCTGATGGCAAGACTTATTTTGGTACACCGGCAGGGGAATCGCGAATGAAAATGCGTGAAGTGGCAGCACTCAAAATGCTGCCGGAAATGGTTAAAAAAATGAAATTGTAAGTTGCCTACTTTTTAAGAAACAGATGTCAGCTTCAGCAAATAAAAGCAGTTCAAGACGGATTAAGGACATTAAATTGAATTCCCTGCTGGAAATCACCAGGGCAATCAATAATAATTTTTCTACCTCCCAGTTGCTTGATATTTTTAAGGAAGTACTGGAAGAGCAGCTGAAAATAGGTACCCTGGCGCTTTTTAGCAACAGCGAAGGTTCATGGAAATGCATCCTGAAATACGGGATGGGTGATGATTTCAATGCAATTGATGTGGAGAGGGACTTGCTGCCAATAAAAGACATCGGAACAATTAATTTTTCTGAAAAAACGTTAGGGGAATCTTTTGAAATAGTAATCCCCGTTTATCATAAGTCCAAACCACTTGCCTACGTGCTTATTGGCGACCTGGAGGACAAAGTGGAAGTGAGTCCTGCCATTAAACACCTCAATTTTGTTCAGATACTTGCAAGCATCATTGTTGTTGCAATAGAAAATAAAAAACTTGCAAAAGAAAGCCTGCAGCAGGCGGCAATGAAAAAGGAGCTGGAACTGGCTTCTGAAATGCAGTCTATGCTGTTTCCTAGTACGTTGCCAAACGATGAAAAGCTGGATACTGCTGCTTTTTACCTTCCTCACCAGGAAGTCGGTGGTGATTATTATGATTTTATATGGCTCAATGAAAATGAGTTCGCTTTTTGTGTAGCCGATGTTTCCGGCAAAGGGGTTGCTGCTGCATTACTTATGTCTAATTTTCAGGCAAACCTGCGTGTGCTCTTTAACCATACAACCTCCCTTACAGAGCTGGTACACGATTTAAATGCGAAGGTGCTGGCAAGTGCCAAAGGCGAAAAATTCATCACCCTCTTTATTGCTAAATACAACCTGGTAACACGCACGCTTACGTATGTTAACGCTGCGCATAACCCTCCGGTGCTGGCAACAAACAATGCTGTAAGTGCCCTGAAAATTGGTTGTACAGGCCTTGGTATGTTTGATGAAATAACCAAAATAAAAGAAGGTATTATAAATATTTCCCCGGGAACAACCATTGTGTGTTATACCGATGGGCTTGTTGAGCTGGAGAACAATAAAGGGGAGGATTTTGGAATTGAATCTCTGAAAAAAATAATCCGCAATAACATTGACCTGGATATGAAAAGCCTGAACCGGGTTATTATTGATACACTTATTTCCTATAAGCAGAACCGGCCTTACATTGATGATATTGCTCTTTTCAGCCTGAAGATATTCTAAGCAAGTTCTCCTGGTATGACAAAATTTTTAAGAGCTCTTTTCGGAGATATTCCTTACTTCAGCAGCATCTGGGTTTTTCTGGTGATAAATATCAATTGCTACCAGCATGGCAATGAATCCCCAGAATGGAACAGACGCCTTATCCGTATCCAGGAAGTTGTTTAGGGCTCCATGAACAATATAGGTGATAAAGCCCAGGAGCGTTACAAGCACCATTTTTTTCATTTCATTTTCTTTAATGGTATAGTACAGCCGGAAGCCGGTAAACAAGGTTGCCAGTATGATTGCAACAAATGTTAACGTGCCCAGCACCCCCGATTCACACAGTGGCCCTATGTACTCACTGTGCGCATTTCCACGATCACCCATATTGGTGCTTATAATGGTTTTTTCCTGTGAATGCTGGAAAGGGGCATAAACGAAACTGTATGTGCCTGGCCCCCAGCCAAAAAATGGCCGTTCGTCAAACAGCCTGAACGCTGCGCTCCACCGGTTCAAACGCTCAAGGTTGGATGCATCTGTTGAAATATTAGAGATGGATTCAATGTGCTTGTCAAAATCCTGCGATGCATCCTGCCTGTTTTTTTCAAGCTTCATTACAATCTCTGTCCTGTAAATCAGGAACAGCACACAAACCGCTGCAAAAGCAGCCAGCAGAGTTGAGAATTTCACCCGGAACAATAAAAGTACATAAGCGCCCAGTGCCGCGGCAAGGCTAAGCCAGGCAGCACGTGTGTAGGAAAATACAAGAGCTATGGTAAAGATGGTAAACAAAAGAAAAGCTGCGAATTTTACACTTGTAGAATACTTATGGTTCATGGTAAAGAAAATCAGTCCCGGGAAAAACATGGCCAGCATGGCACCATATACGGTATGGTCGTTATAAAATGGCGACATCACGTAATTTGCCGGTTCTTCTTCAAAGCCCATCAGATAATGGTTGTAAAGGGTGTAAAAAATAATAACAGTAAAGGCAATGATATACAGCCAGTAAAACCGTTTAATGTTGGAATAGTTTCTGAAAAGCTGTGTGCCTATAAAATAAAAGGTAATCACGAACCACAATCTTGAAACCAGGAATTTAAAAGAGATTACGGGTAACTCACTGGTGAGACAGGTTATAAAAATCCAGACAAGGTTAATAATAATAGCAAGGGTAATCGGATGCTTTAACATTTCAACGTCCAGTGTATTTTTATGCAATTGCTTCAGGATAAACAGAAGCATAATGCCAAAAATAATGGGTTCCGTTGGTAAACTTAGTCCCAGACCACCTTCGAGGTTTTGAAGGTTGACTGCAAGCGGGGTAAGGAATACGACAAATAAAATGAGCTTATCAAGAGAAAAAAAGGCCAGTAAAACAACCAGGAGCACTGCCGGAAGTAAATTGAAGTAGTAAAATTCAAAATAGGTGCATACTGCGTTGAATACAATAAACAGGATGCTTAAAGCATACACCCACTTTCTATGCCTTTCATCCAAAATATTGATTTCCGGGATCAGTTTACTTGGTTCACTCATTGGCTTTTTCTACTGTGCCCGGAACCGGGTTAGACTTACTGGCGTCTTTTATAAGTATTAAAAAAAGTAAAAAAAAGTTTGCCGATGATACTGAAATCAGCACAATCAGCCAGCGCACGGGATACGATTTCTTATCAGCAGGAAAAGGCTTGCTCACAATATTGGTATATGTAAGCTCTTTATTTAGATCGCTCAATGCCTGGTCATATTCCAGCTTTGCGGTGTTAAAGCTATTTAATGTAATATCCAGTGTTTGTTTAGTTTTGTAATATTCTCCGCCTTTCTCTTCCAGGTTGCGCATCATCGCATCAATATCTTTGAGGTTCTCTTTACGGGCACCACCGCTCAGTGCTTTGTAATAGCTTTTGGTAACTTCTTCGGTCTGGATATCGTAATCCAGCAATTGGTATTTTACCCGGTATTCCTGGAGAACAGCATCAATAGAATCTACCTGACGTTTTTTAGTGTCCATCAGGTTCTTGAAAATAACCACCACCTCTTTTGTTTTCTCGCGTTGCAGGCTACGCGCTTTCACATTCAATGCATTGATAATTTCCATCACCATGTCGGAGGCCAGTTTGGGATCTGTATCAAACACTCTAATTTCAATAGAATTAAACTGGGTACGTCTTACTTCCACATTGGATAAATAAGTGTTCACCAGATCGGTATAACCCGCATCGCCTGTTGTATCGATATCATAGTGTGCTGCTAATCCGAATTTCTGTACCACCGCATTTCTGATATCGGCAGATTCCAATAGCTGAAGCAGTTGTTCCGATGGGGTTTCTGAACTGTACGGAATAATATTGGATGGGTAAATGAGTGCAAATGATTTATACTTTGGCGGTATAAAAAATGCGCTGGAAAAAACACAGGCTGCCACTAGTGCGACAATTGTCACCACAATAAAATGCAGTTTCCATTTTACAAACAGGTTTATAAAGTAGCGATTACTTTCAAGGTATTCGTTCATTACAAGTGTTTTATTTTAATGGTGTTTTAAACAAATAATTGTGCCTTTCAGCTTAAAAATAGCAATATTCCTAACCTTTTGTCCTGAACTGCTTAAAATTCTCCAGCAGTAATATGGCGATAATGGCCATCAGAAGAGTAGTTATGGTTGAAACCACAACAATCACCCAGCGTACAGGATATGATTTTTTTTCTGCCGGAAACGCATTGCTTACAACGAATTTCTGTGGAAGTATCTGCTCAGCATCTGCTTTTGCGCCTTCGTATTTTGTTTTCAGCAAATTAAGCTGTTTCCGCTGCAGTTCCATATTATCTCTTAAAGATACATAAGCACTGCCGTACTGGGCTATAATCTTCAGCTTTTCCTCAAGTGCTTTCACTGCTCTCTGATCGCCTTTGGAAAGTGCAATGGCATGCTGCTCTGTAGTTACTTCCGATTGCGATTCGTAATCATATAGTCCCAACCCGTTCAGTATTTTAATAGAGTCAATCATTTTATTTATTTCAGCCTCCTTGCCAAAATATTCTCTTTTAACAATGTTCAGGGCCTGAAGGGCACGCTCACGCTGCATACGTGTTTTGGAGGAGTCATGCAAACGGGCAATGTCATTGGCTATCAGCGCAGCAGTATCGGGGTCCGTGTCCATCACCTCAATCTTCACGGACATGTACTCCGTACGTTTAAAAGTGATGTTGCTCTGGAACTCTTCGTATAGCTTGGTACGTTTGAACTTGTCAGTAGAATCAATACCATAATGTCCTAAAAGGTTATATTTTTCTGAAATGGCAGCACGTATCTCATCCGAGTTAAGGATCTGCAGCATTTGCTCAGCTTCCTCTTCGGCACCAAAGGCTAGAACGTCATCATTTTTGAAGTTCATTTCGCTCAAAAGGGCCTTGGAAATAGAGCTGGTTGTTGCCGGGAACAGGATTACCGTTGATTTATACTTCGGTCGGATAGTAAGGGCAATAATGCTGGACACAATTACTGCTCCTATGGCAATTACAATCAGCTGTTTGCGCCATTTAAAAATAAAGTGCAGTATATTCAGTGAATTAAAATCTTCAGTCGCTTGCCCTTTTGTGTCCATTTTGAATGTTTAGAATTTGATTTGGGGCAACAAAAATAGAAAAAAATGGACAACTGCCTAAGTTTACCCGTATTTGAGTATCCTGAACATTGCTTTAATATTTAACACCCCTGATACAAATGCCCATATGCCACAGGCGCAGGTCATGAGTACAAAATTTATTATCCAGTTGAAATTCAGCATTTTGGAACCATAATTAATAGCGATAACTCCAATAACAAACATAATTAATGTATTGATTAGGCGGTAATTAACCTTGAATTTGAATATCCGCTGTGCAATAATAACCTGTATAATGGCAGTAAGAAACTGGGTAATCATACTTGAAATAGCCGAGCCGTAAGCTTCTAATTGTTTGATTAATATGAAATTAAGTGTGATATTCAGCACCATGCCTCCCGCAGCCATAATGTTTAGCTGTTTCAAATTACCATTGGCAGTGAGCAACGTACCAAAAATATAGGTGGTGGAAATGGCTATGAAGCTGAGCATCAGTAAACTAAATATTTTGGCCGATTCTTTTGCATGAAGCACATACAGCAAATCCATAAGTTCTTCGCTGTAAAAAACACATCCCACGCCAACAACTATGGCGAGTGTAAGCAATAGGGTGGAAATAAGTTTAACCAGCGGCTCAACCGACTCCTTGTGCTTTAGCATCCTTGAAAAAACAGGGAGCAGCATACCTGCCGACAAGAATGCAATCATATTGGCTGCATCCAATAAACGGAAAGCCTGCGCGTAAATGCCTGATTGAACGTCACCTACGCCTTGTGGCAATAGCCGTTCAAGCATTACGGTATCAATACGGTTATAAAAGGACATAAGGAGGGTGAGGATGGCAAAGGGTAGGCTTTTTTTCAGGATCATGATTGAAAAAGCCCTATTCCACTTCAAACTGAATGAATGGGTTTTATTAAGAATAATTATAAAGGCGGTTACAGCGGTAATAAAGTAGCTAAGTGTTTGAGCATAAACAAAATACATGATGCCGTCAGGGCGTTTTAATACCCCTGTAGTTAACAAAACGGTACAAAAACCAATAAGTAATGTACGGTCCAGGACAGAAACAATGGCATCGGTTTTAAACAAGTGTAAACCCGCAAGGTTGGAGCGGGTATAATTGATAAAATACAAAAGGAACATGTTAAACCCTTGAATAAGAAGGAGTTTCATTAGCCGGGTGTCATAACCTATTATTAAACCAATCAGAACAACCACAACGATGTATATTACCGCAAGGAACAGCTTTAAAATGAACAAACCGGAAAAGTGCTTTGTAAGCAGGTGGTTGTTTTGAGCAATGTTTTTATTGTTGAAATTGGTAATCCCAAAATCCAGTAGGATGTTCAGCAGGAACGAGAAATTAAATATTGCAAAATAAACACCATAGCTTGCAGCGCCAACCTGGTTCTGAACTTCACGTTCAATACCCAGTATATAAAAGGGCTTGATGAACAGGTTCAGAAAAAGTAAAAAAGCAAGGTTGGTGACAAATTTCTTTTGCATCAGGCGAAAATACTAAAATTAAGCAGGTATGAAAATGAAATTTTGAGTCTTGTGCTTATCAGCTTCATACTTTATCAGTTTTTCACCATTTGCAACAAAAGCGGTATAATATAGTTCCTCAAAAAGCTGGAAACATTGTTTTCTGTTATCGTTGTCCCACAATTCAGCATATACAACAGGTTTGTGCATAGCTAAAATGTGGCGCGCACCATCCAGTACAAAATACTCAAAATTCTCAACATCAATTTTTATGGCACTGATGCGTTGTGTAAGGTTCTGCAAGGCGGGCAGGGTGTCAAGCTTATAGAGCGGCACTGTAAAGCGCTCGCCTTCGTTATTTTCCGGGATACTGCTGTGGACCACATGGCTTAGCCCCTGCATGCGCACCGCATTTATCACCGGCATTACCATTTCAGCCTGACCTTCGGTATTGCCCAATGCAATTTCAAAAAGCCGGACATTCCCAAGCTTAAAAAAGTTGACAATACGTTTAAATGCCTCAATATTATTGGGCATGGGTTCAAAGGCAAAAACTTCTGAGCCCTTAATGCTCCTGGCAAGATGTGCGGTCATAATACCAATATTGGCGCCAATATCCAGTACAATGGTATTGTCTGGTATCAGGCTAAGGAACACAAAAAAGTCCTTCTCATTTTTATCTCGTTTAAGTGTATAGATCTTAAACAAAGAAAAAACAAAAAGGTAGTTCTTAAAACCCAGCAGTTTGTGTAAAATATATTTTACCGCATTTTTCATTCAGCCTGCAAAAGTATTGTTTTTTAGTGAATAGTCTATTAGTTCATTTGTTCATTGGTTTATTGGTTCATTGGTTATCAGTTATTAGTTATTGAGTTACAGCTCAACTCTTTGCATTTAACCATTCTCTCTGTTATTATTATATTGTTTCAACTATTCCAGTACCTCATTATTCTATCATCCCCATTGTTCCTGGGCCGCATTATTTTACCATCTCTCCAAAAACTCAATAACCCAATAACTCAATAACCCAATAACCCAATTCATTATTCCACCATTCCATTATTCCACCACCTCATCACGAATAAACCAATGAACCAGTGAACCAATGAACCAATCATAAAAAAGCTGTATTTTCGTTCCACATAAAATGGAAATAGTTGTAAATACCCGTTTATTGCTTAAAAACCGGCTGGAAGGTATCGGGTGGTTTACTTATGAAACGCTCAAACGTATTACTGTTAAACATCCGGAGCACCATTTTGTGTTTTTATTTGACAGGGATTTTGATGATGAGTTTATTTTTTCTGACAATGTAACCCCCTTGATCCTTTCACCGCAGGCACGCCACCCTGTTCTGTTTTACTGGTGGTTCGAATTTTCTGTTGCACGTTTTTTAAAGACTTACAAGCCGGATTTATTCCTGTCACCGGATGGATATTTATCCCTGAATGCGGATGTAAAGCAGCTGGCCGTAATACATGATTTGAATTTTGAACACTATCCCAATGACCTGCCATTCCTGGTGCGTAAATATTACCACTACTTTTTTCCAAAGTTTGCACGGAAGGCATCCCGGATTGCTACTGTTTCACATTTTTCCAAATCGGATATAATAAAGCAATACAACATTCACCCCGATAGCATTGATGTGGTGTTCAACGGTTGCAATCCATTGTATCAACCGCTTTCTGGTGAGGTTAAAAGTCTGGTGAAACAAAAATATACAGGCGGTTGCGACTATTTTCTATTTGTAGGGGCCCTGCACCCGCGAAAAAATATATCCCGTTTGTTTCAGGCATTCGACAAGTTCCGGCAGGCGCAGGACAAAGATATTAAGCTGCTCATTGTAGGTGAAAAATATTACTGGACCAGCGAGATAAAGCGTACTTACCTCAATATGCAACACAAGAAAGATGTTATTTTTACAGGTCACCTGTCAACAGAAGAGCTTACCGGGGTTACTGGTTCTGCATTGGCACTTACTTACGTGCCTTATTTTGAAGGTTTTGGTATTCCATTGCTTGAAGCAATGAGTTGCGATATCCCCGTTATCACAGGCAATGTCACTTCAATGCCCGAAATCGCTGATGGTGCTGCGCTCTTGGTAGATCCTTTTTCAGTGGATGATATTGCAAACGCCATGCTCCGGTTAGCGCAAAACAACCAGCTGCGCCAGGAGCTCATTGAGAAAGGCCGTCAGAGAAGACTGGATTTCAGCTGGGACAAAACCGCTGACGCGCTTTGGAAAAGCATAGAACGTACAACCAGGAACTAATTACCCTTAATCCTCCATGAATCAACCGGTAATTCGGTAAACCACTGAACGAATGCACCGGTGAGCCAATGAACAAATGGCCAATTGCCATGAACGCCTTAAATCTTTAGATTAATTAAATTTCTGACTTTTATATGTGCCTGAAAATTCTTATATTCGCATATTACTATAATATCTGAAAATTATGAAAAAACTGTTACCCTTTTTAGTGTTAATTTTTGCTTGCCAGTTTGTTGTCGGACAAACCCTGGTAAGCGCAGTTCAAATCGCATCAAAAAACACTTCGCAGGTGTCTTCTGTTCTGGGAGGCTCGGGAGGGCCTTATAATGCTGTGAAAATTTATAAAGTAAAATACAATACAAAAGATCCGTTTAACAACAATACCGTTGCTTCCGGTGCAGTGTTTGTTCCAAACATGGCTTGTGACAGCTTTCCTGTGGTTGCTTATTGCCACGGAACGGTATTAAGGAAAACACAGGTGCCATCTGCACAATACGACAGCAATTATGAGGGGCTTTATTTTTCATCAAAAGGCTTTGTTGTTGCAATGCCTGATTATCTTGGGTTGGGCGACAATCCTGGCTTCCATCCCTACCTGCATGCTGAAACGGAAGCAACTGCTACCCTGGATTTGATGAGGGCGATGCGTGAGTTTCTTGCTGATAGCACCAATATTGATTTGAATGGTCAGGTATTTGTTACGGGCTATTCACAAGGCGGTCATGCTGCTATGGCAACATTGAAATATATTGAAGACCACAACCTGCATACCGAGTTTAATGTTGTTGCAGGCGCTCCTATGTCAGGGCCATACTCTTTATCAACTGTTCAGCCTCGCACCGTGTATGATTCCATTTATGCTTACAATGCATTTACGCCCTATGTGGTGAACAGCTACCAGTATGTATACGGTAATCTATACACAAACGTAAGTGAATATTACGATGCTCCTCATGATGCCAATATCCCGCCTTATCTGAATGGTTCTTATACTTTTGAGGCACTCAATGTAACGTTGCCAACAAACGTGTATACATTCATGAACGATAGTGTTTTAGATGCTTTTATGGCCGACACGATTGCGTTTTCAACTCCTTTGCGGCACGACTTAAAACTGAACGACAACTATTCATGGAATGCAAGTATGCCATTAAGATTATGCTATTGCGGCAGCGATGATTTGGTGCTGCCTGGCAACAGCCAGGTGGCTGCTGATTCAATGACAGCAATGGGTTCGCCAGATGTTTCGGCTGTTAATATAAATCCTGCCGGTGACCACTTTACCTGCTTTTCTCCCGCTATGACATACGTACGTAACTGGTTTAATACATTGAAAGTGTCTTGTACAGCTACTACCGGCATCAGTGAGAACGAAATGCAGCAAACGGTGAACATTTCATTGTATCCAAATCCGGCAGAAAATGAAATTACAATCGAATCGTCCGAAGAAATGGAACGTATTCAGGTAACCGATATAAATGGTAAAATAGTGATCAATATCGAATCTCTGAATAAAGATGCAGCAAACATCAATATCAGCGCAATCAATAACGGTTTTTATTTTATCAAATCATACGATAAACAAGGCAGGGTTACTGTGAACAAATTCATGGTGCAAAAAAATAAATAACGAATGAGGAGATCCATTAATGATATAATTCTCCACCTCTTATTTACAACCACATCAGGCACTGGAAAAAAAAAGGTTAAGGGAAAGCTCAATAAGGCTTTCCCTGCCTTGTTTTTGAGCCTGTTATTTTGCTGCGTTCTTTGCCTTCGTGGAAACGCTAATGCCCAGTCTTCCATTGATTCACTCCAGCAGCTTTTAAAAACAGCGAAAGAAGACAAGGAGAAGGTGAATATCCTGAATACACTTTTTTCTAAAACCCGTTTTCAGTCTGTTGAAAATGCTTTTCCTTTTGCAGAGCAGGCCTTAAAGCTGGCACGCAAAATTTCTGATAAGCCCGGACAAGCCAAAGCACTTGAGAACATATCCCTGTTTTACCGGATTAACAACAATATTGAAAAAGCCATTGAATACAATGTTGAAGCCCTTATGATAAGGAACAATATTGGTGAACAGCCAGAAATTGTAAATACACTTATGGCGGCTGCCGAATTGTATAAGCTGCAGCTGAACTACGATAAGGCTATGGCCCATTACCTGAAAGCCCTTAAGATTGCTGAAGACTATATTTCCGAAAATTCTTCTTCGGATAAAATTAGTGTGGTCAAGGCTCAGCAGGCTAGGCTTTTGTACCTCATCGGTCGCATTTACCAGGAACAGCACAATTACAGCCTGGCTAAAAATTATTATTCAAAAGCGCTTGAAATATATACCGCAACAAATGATGAGAAGGGACTGGCCGATGTATCGCTTTCTCTGGCTATTGTACTTTACGACAGCAGTAACAACGACAAGTCACAAACATTTGTTTTTAAAGGCACACACAAGGAGGCAATGGAGAATGCCTTGAAAGCAAAAAAAATATTTGAGAAAATCAACGATGCCAATGGCATGGTGCGTGCCAACAATCACCTTGCATATATTAGCGCTGGTAGAGGTGATTTTGCGCAGGGTGTAAAATATGCGCAGGAAGGCCTCGATGTGGCCAGCCAGGTCGGAAACAAAGAAATGGTAGCCTCCCTCAATGGAACGATTGGGGATATATACTATGCACAGGGTGATTACAAAAAAGCGCTTGAATACATCAATAAATGCTATGAGGGTGCAAAAGCAATCAATAACAATCATTTTATCCGTGACATTTACCTGAGCTATGCCAGTATTTATGCAAAACTCAACGATTTTAAAAAGGCCTATCAATACCACATTTTATACAACGAATTAAAAGACAGTTTGCTGAATGAGCAGTCAAACAAGCAGATTGCAGAAATTAATGCAAAATACGACAGCGAAAAGAAAAATAAGGAGCTGATAAAGAAAGATGCCGAGCTCGCGCAGCAGCAGGCCGAAACCCGCCAGCAGCATACGCAAAGAAACGCACTTATTGTAAGCTTCGTATTGCTCATTTTTATTGCGTTCTTTATTTACAGGGGATACCGGAACAATAAGAGGGCGAATGCTAACATTATCAGACAAAAAGATGAAATTGAAAAATCATACAAGAATATTTCCATCCTGAGCGAAATAGAGCAGGAGATCACTTCTTCGCACACCATTGAGAGGATCATTGAAAAGGTGTATGAGAATGTAAATAAACTAATGGATGCAGATGTATTTTGTATTGGTGTGCATAACGAAAAAAATAATTCCATTGATTTTCCGGGCTTTATTGAAAACGGTAAAAAATACAACAGTGCGTATAAACTTACAGATCATATAAGGCTTCCGGTGCTTTGTTTTAATAACAACCGCGAAATATTTATAAATGACATGGAAAAGGAATACAGTCATTACGTTCCTTCCATAAAAGACATTCCAGAGCCGGTTGCCGGTGAACGTCCGGAATCCCTTATTTTCCTGCCACTTATCTATAAGGAAAAAACGATTGGGGTTATTAATGTGGAGAGTTTCAGTAAAAATGCTTACAACAAGTACCACCTCGAAATATTAAAAAATCTGGCTGTATATGTTGCCATTGCGTTGGAAAACGCACAGCTTTATAAAAACCTGGAAGAAAAAATTCAGGAGCGTACGACTGAAGTATTAAAGCAGAAGGAAGAGGTTGAAAAATCGTATGAAAATACCAAATTGCTTAGTACGCTCGGCCGTGAAATTACTGTGCTGCTGAATGTTGATGAAATTATCCAGAAGGTATATGAAAATGTAAACCGTTTAATGGATGCATCAGCCTTTGGTATCGGAATATACAGGCCTGAAAAAAAGGGGCTTGAATTTACATTCATTGAAAAAGGCGTAAAACTGCCTAATAACATTGCCTTCCTTGACGATGAAACAAGGCCTGCTGTATGGTGTTTTAAAACCCAGCAGGAAATGATCATCAATGACTTTGAAAGGGAATACAGCAGCTATATGCCAACCAGTGCCGCCCCGCAACCCCTTCAGGGCGACAATACGGAGTCCGTTATTTATATGCCGCTTTCCATTTCGGATAAACACATTGGTGCCATTACCGTTCAAAGTTTTAAAAAGAATGCCTACAGCCCTTACCAGGTGGACATATTGCGTAATCTGGCAGTATACGTAGTAAGTGCGCTTGACAATGCCCGGTTGTACGAAAGTATGGAAGAGCAGGTAAAGCAGCGTACCGAGCAGGTAACAATACAGAAAGAAGAGCTCGAAATATCATACAACAACATCCATGTGTTGAGCGAAATAGGCCAGCAGATTACTTCTACAATTGACTTTGAAGGTATTTTTCAAAAGCTGCATGAAAACATCAGCCGTCTGATGGATGCCGAATGTTTTGGTGTGCGCATCTATCACCCTGAAACGGAAACTGTGGAGGTGAAATACGAGTACGATAAAGGAAGGCGAATCAATCCGTTTTCATTCTCAATGGAAAATGAGAGCAACTTTTCGGTTTGGTGTATAAAAAACAAAAAAGAAATATTTATTAATGATAATGCCAAAGAATATACAAGCTATGTAAAGGATATTGTGGTCATCAGCGGGGACATGACGCACTCCCTTATGTTCTGCCCGATGATTCTGAAGGACGAAGTTGTAGGTGTGATTACGGTGCAGAGCTACCAGAAGAATCAATACACAAAGCACCATCTCGACATATTGAGATCCCTGGCCAATTATGCGGCTATCGCACTTGAAAATGCAGAACTCTATGAAGGCCTTGAAGAGAAAGTGAAGGAGCGTACAGCAGAGGTATTGATGCAAAAAGAGGAAGTTGAAAAATCATACGAAAATACAAAACTGCTGAGCGAAATAGGACGCGAGATTACTTCGGTGCTTACTGTGGAGGAGATTATTAAAAAGGCCTATGAAAATGTGAACCGGTTGATGGATGCTTCAGCCTTTGGCATTGGTATTTACAATAGCGACAAAAATCAGATCGAGTTTTCGGGATTTATTGAAAAAGGCGAGCGTCTTCCGTTTTATTTTGTTTCTATTTCCGAAGTAACACGCCCTGCAATATGGTGTTTCAGGGAGCAGCGGGAGCTTATTATCAATGATTTTCAGAAAGAGTTCAATCAGTATTTTCCTGACCAGGAAATTCCGGCTCCTAAAGAAGGGGAGCAGCCCGACTCCATTATATACCTTCCGCTTTCAACACCTAATAAAAGAGTTGGGGTTATAACTGTTCAGAGCTTTAAAAAGAATGCGTACAGCGCGTACCAGCTGAATATACTTAGGAACCTTGCACTGTACGTGGTTAACGGTCTTGAAAATGCCCGCCTTTATGAGAACATGGAGGATGAGGTGAAAGCACGTACACTCGAAATTGAAAAGCAGAAAAATGAGCTTGCCCGTTTGTCGCTCGTAGCAAGTGAAACCGACAATGGTGTCCTGATCTTTAATGATAAAGGTGAAATAGAATGGGTGAACGATGGTTTTACAAGGTTGCAGGGGTATACGCTTGAAGAGCTGAAAAAGAAGCACAATACCATCGAAAAAATAAGCAATAACCCGGAAATTGCAGCATTGGTGGAAGACAGTATAAAAAATAAAAAATCTTCTGTTTATCAGTCACTCAACATAACCAAAGCAGGTAAAGAATTGTGGGTGCAAAGCTCTCTTACTCCAATCATGAATGAGCATGGTAAAATCACCAACTGGGTGGTGATTGACGTGGATATTACCAACCTGAAAAAGGCGGAAGACAGCATACGCCAGCAGAATGAAAAAATTACGGATAGTATTAACTATGCCCAAAAAATTCAGGAAACCTTACTGCCTCCGCTTGATGAGATAAAAAGACTGTTGCCCCAGTCATTCATTCTTTACCGTCCAAAAGATATTGTCAGTGGCGACTTTTACTGGCTTTACAGGCATCAGCAGCAAATATTCATTGCTGTTGCGGATTGTACCGGCCATGGTGTTCCTGGGGCATTCATGTCGCTTATGGGAAATAACCTTTTGAACGATATTGTTAAGGTTAAAGGCAAGCATGTTCCTTCTGAGATCCTGGAAGAGCTCAATGTGCAAATCCTGACAACACTGAACCAGAACAGTAAAACCACCTCCGTAAAATATGGTATGGATATAGCCCTTGTTTGTATGGAGCAGTCTGCTGATGGTAGTTGTAAACTGCAGTATTCGGGTGCCCATAGTCCGCTGCTGGTATTCAGGAACAATGAGTGCATCCAGATAAAGGGTGATAAACGTTCTATCGGAAGTTATATTAAGGAAGAAGATTCGGGCTTTACAAACCACGAAATGACCCTCTTGAAAGAAGATATGATTTATATGTTCTCGGATGGTTATGCCGATCAGATTGGAGGTCCTGAAAGCAAAAAAATGTTTGCCCAGCCTTTCAGAGACTTACTGCAGCTGGTCGCACAAATGGATGTGAATAGGCAAAAAGAGAAGCTGGAGAATAACCTTGCCGTATGGCAGGGACAACAAAGCCAAACAGACGATATACTTGTACTTGGAATACGTATATAAAGAAGCAAAGAAAACTTCCGTTCGGAGGATGGCAATTTTTTTTAAATTAGAAGTGCAGAATACTGTGCTTTTTCAAATAACGGAATTACAGGTATGAATAAATTTTCTTTTATCGGTAAAACTACCAGCCACATTGTGCTGCAGTTCGCAGTATGTGTTTTAATGGGTTTTACCGGATCCCTTGTGGCACAGTCTTCAATAGCTTTTGATGCCGGACAAACATTCTCCAAATTTAAATACAGCGATGGCCAGGGTGCAATTAAGGATTTTAAATACAATATAAATGGCTGCTTTGGGCTTGGATATCAGTATGTTGCTCCCAACGGACTATTTATACGTGCAGGTGTTGGGATGAGAAAAGGCGGAGCCTCCCTTGAATACAATGAAACTACTGTAGAATGGAAACTGCAATACCTCGATGTGAATGCCGGAATAGGCTATATGCTTAACCGGTGGCGGGCAAAACCTTACCTTACGGTATCTCCCTTTTTTGCATATCTCCTTAAAGGGGAGCAATTTATCGGAATCAGCAAATATGATATTCTGGCTAATAAATCCATTGCCGGACATGATTTTGGGGTTTGTTTTGCCCCTGGTCTTAAAGTTGAAGTATCCAATACATTTTCATTTTATACCGAGTTCCGGCAGCTTACCGGGCTTCAGAACCTGGAAACCGATTCTGGTACAGGCCAGAAATCCTATAACCGGGGATTTTCTGTTCACCTGGGCGTAGCCATCGCATTAATAAGGTATAATTATGTAACAACTCAGTAGGAATTGGAGTATATAACGTATTTGCATGACAAATAAACGAATGAAAAAAATAATAACCACCTGCCTCATCCTGTTTTTGCCATCATTATTGGTACTCCTGGCTGGCAGCGGTTCATTTGCCGGAAAGCTCGGAGGTAACACATTTGCTCAGCTTAGCGGGATTACTTATCAGGCGGTAGCTGTAGATCAGGATGGTAAAGGTATACCGGGCATGGATCTGAGCGGTCAGCCTATACCTGGTGCTTCCATTGCTGTGCGTTTTACAATACTGGCCGATAGTGTTAACGGTACTGTTTTATATCAGGAAACACACACTACCAATACGGATGTTTATGGGCTCTTTTCGCTGGTAATCGGTGCCGGAACGGTGAGTGCCGGTACTAACCTGTCAGCAATTCCATGGCAAATAGGCAACCAGTATCTCAAAGTTGAGATCGATATAAAGAATGATGGCAATTACAAACTGGTAAGCCTTCAGCAGATGATGGCCGTTCCTTATGCATTTTATGCGCAGAAATCCGATACCGCTCTATATTCTTTAAATGCTGCAGCGACAAGCGCTGCTGGTTGGAGCCTCACAGGTAATGATACTACGAATTCAAGCACCAATTTTCTGGGAACCAAAGATTCTGTTGATTTGGTGTTCAAAACAGACAGTACAGAACGGATAAGGGTCATGGCCGATGGTAAAGTCGGGGTTGGGACTTCTTCGCCACTTGCACAGCTGGAGGTCACGGGTACCGGACAAGCCAATGACACATTAAACCTTGGTGTAAAAAGTAATTTTGGTACTTATGCCCTTGCGGTAAAGGATTTTGGAAAAGTCGGTATAGGTACTGCTTCGCCCAAAGCACAGCTTGATGTTATGGGCAGCGGACAACCCAATGATTCACTTACTTTAGGAGTAAAGGATAATGCCGGTGTCTTCTATTTTGTTGTTCGGGACGATGGAAAAACCGGGGTAGGCACTTCTGTTCCGGCCAATGAACTTTCGGTTGCAGGTACAATTGGCATTGCGGAACCAGGCAGTGATGGGAACAGGTTGCAGATAAGTTCATCAAGTTCAGGTGCTGTTATTTTCCAGAAAGATAATAGTCCCATCATTTTTAAAACCTTATCCGGAAACCAGGAAAAGATGCGTATCCGGGACGAAGGCGATGTTGGCATTGGAACGGCAAATCCGGCCGGAAAATTCCATGTAAATAATGATTTCAACGGTAGTGACAGCTCTTTTGTTGTAATGCAAAGCGGAGATGTTGGTATCGGTACAATTACCCCGGGTGCTAAACTCGAGGTGGCCGGACAAGTAAAAATAACCGGTGGCTCACCGGGAGCAGGAAAAATATTAACCTCAGATGCAACTGGTCTTGCAACATGGCAAACTTTAACTACTTCTTCAGGCACTGTTGATACCGTTATTGCTGGTGATTTGGTTCCTTTGTTTACAACCTCCATTGCCAACCCTGATTCAGCCCCAGCTATTAGCTTTACACTTACCAATGCAGCGCCATACAGTGTGTTTGGTAATAATACAGGTAGTAGCGCACAGCCTTCCTATTTTACCCCTCAGCTCGCATCGCCTTTGTTTCAGAACCAGGGAACCACCACTACAGTTCTGCATGGTGATGCTGCCGGGAACCCAACCTGGAACCAGGTGGTAAACTCAGATATTGCTAACAGTACCATTGATCTCACTACAAAAGTTACTGGTGTGCTTCCGGTGTTAAATGGTGGAACAAATACAAGTTCAATTGGAGCTGCGGGAACTGTTGTGTATTCTACTGGCAGCTCGTACGGTTTTACAACTGTTGAAACTGCCGGCAAAGTGCTTGTTTCCGGTGGTTCCGGAACACCCACATGGGGCAATCCTACCGATCTACTTATAATTAACGGTATTACACCAATCTCGGCAATCTCTAACGATGCAACAACATATTCAATTTCTGTCGACATCAATAGCGCCACATCATCTGGCGTGGTATTGTCCGGAGCCGGAAACCTCAATAAAGTTTGGGGAACAGATGCAGCAGGTAATCCGGGGTGGCGGAGTGTTGACACGACTCAATACGCTTACTATGCGGCTTATGCCGACACGGCTCAATATACGTATCGTGCAGCCTTTACTGATACGGCCCAATATGCCTTCGGTGCTGCTTTTGCCGACACAACCCAATATTCATACAGAGCGGCTTATGCTGACACTGCTGGTTATTCTTTATATTCTGATTCTGCTCAATATTCCGTTTATAGTGATACTGCTGCTTATGCGTTATCAACCAACTCATGGGGGCTTAATGGCAACGCGGGTACAGTGGATGGTGTTAATTTTATTGGTACCACAGATAGTACCGCGTTTAATGTCCGTGTAAATAACGAGCCCGCGGGAAGAATTGATATCAGAATGGCCAACGCATTCTGGGGACACAAAGCCGGAGCCATAACGTCTACAGGAAACTTGAATACTGCTATGGGTGAAACGGCTTTGGCTTCCAATACCATAGGCTGGGGAAATACTGCGATTGGCGCGCAGGCATTGTTTTCCAGTGCTGTTGCTATTGGAAACGTTGCGGTTGGTCCGCAAACACTTTATTCTAATACTTTTGGAATTGGTAATGTAGCGGTCGGACCGCGAGCATTGTACTCAAATATTTCAGGAAATGGCAATATTGCGCTTGGTGCTTTGTCGCTCTATTCAAATGTGTCCGGAACTGCAAATATCAGTATTGGCGATAGCTCCCTTTTCTTCAATACGTCTGGTTTAGGCAATATTGCCCTTAGTTCTTATGCCCTATATTCCAATACTATTGGAAATGCGAACATCGCACTAGGCCCATCTGCAATGTTCTCAAATATAGACGGGGAGAGAAACGTTGCTCTGGGCGATAGCACCTTGTTTGCAAATACATCTGGCATTTCCAATATAGCCTTAGGCTCTCATTCTTTGTTTTCCAACACGTTAGGCTCAGGAAATATTGCATTGGGTGGTGAGGCATTGAAACAGAATTTGTCAGGCTCATCCAATATTGCAATTGGTTCACGCTCACTGTATACCAATACAGGAAGTGCAAATGTGGCAATTGGGTCCTATGCACTAAGAGAGAATACCACAGGCTTTATGAATGTTGCCATAGGCGATAGCTCGCAATATTTTAATACCACAGGCGACCAGAATACAGCTGTAGGAGCAAGAACCCTTTTTGCCAATACTACAGGAAAATGGAATTCGGCATTTGGCTCAACGGCACTTACAGCGAATACAACCGGTGATTACAATACTGGTTTAGGTATATATACGCTTTATAAAAACACGACCGGCTTCTCTAATACTGGTGTTGGGTACGGAGCATTATACGCCAATACCGCGAGCCGCAATACTGGTGTAGGTTTTGGTTCCTTGTTTTATAATACTACTGGCGACTTTAATGCTGGTTGTGGGTTTTACTCGCTTTTCAATAATACAACAGGTGTTGGGAATACAGCAATGGGTGCTAATACACTTTCTGGAAATACAACCGGGGCAAGCAATACTGCCGTTGGTTTACAAGCTTTATATACAAATACATTTGGCTCGTATAATGTGGCTATAGGTGCCAACTCTCTTTATTCCAACACAATTGGTGCGTATAACTCCGCCTTTGGAACACAGGCGCTTTATGCAAATATTGATGGAGATCAGAATACAGGAGTGGGTTTTAATGCGCTTCGCTTCAACACTTCCGGTGATGAAAATGCCGCAATGGGCTTGCAATCGCTTTATTCAAATACCTCGGGTAGTTATAATACGGCAAGTGGCGCCTATGCAATGTATACAAATACTACCGGTTCTTATAATACGGCCAACGGAAACGCAGCCTTGTATTCAAACGTTGGCGGTGTCAACAATACGGCAATGGGTGCTTCTGCCCTTCGTTTGAACAATTCCGGTAATTACAATGCGGCAGTTGGTAACAATGCATTACGTAACAATACTTCCGGAAGCTACAATACAGGTATGGGGCTTGAATCACTAAATAAAAACACGACCGGTGATAATAATACAGCTACAGGGGCGCAGGCTTTATATAACAATACTACGGGCACAAATAACACATCAGCAGGGGTTACATCTCTTTATACCAATACTTTGGGTTCTGGCAATACTGCTATGGGCAGAAGTGCATTGTATTCAAATACGGTAGGAAACAATAATACTGCAGTTGGCTTCCGTGCGTTGTATACCAACCTAGCTGGAAGTTTTAATACAGCGGTGGGGGATAGTTCGCTTTATTTAAACGGCAATGGTAGTATGAATACCGCCACAGGGAGGCTGGCCTTATATTCAAATACCAGTGGTAGTTATAATACTGCAGATGGTAGCGGTGCTTTATATTCAAATACCATAGGTAGTTTAAACTCGGCTCATGGGGTGAATGCCCTTTATTCCAATACCACCGGCTTTAACAACTCTGCTTACGGCTTTAATGCATTATATAGCAACCAAAGTGGGAACGCAAACACAGCAGTAGGTGATAGCGCAATGATGGCAAATAGCACAGGTTCTTTTAATACTGCTCTGGGGGTTAGTACATTGCGTAACAATACAGTTGGTATCTACAATACCGGGATAGGCTTGGGGGCTCTTTACCTGAACACTTCCGGTAACTATAATACTGCTATTGGCGGGGGAGCGCTTGGATATAACTTTTCTGGTGTGGAGAATACAGCTGTTGGTGGCGGGGCACTTTATAAAAACACAATAGGAAATTATAACGTTGCAAGTGGTAACGATGCGATGAAAGATAATATTTCGGGCACGGCAAACGTTGCTATTGGTTCTGATGCCTTGAAAAATAATACTATAGGAAACAACAATACAGCTATTGGTTATAGATCTTTTATAGATGTAACTTCATTTAACAATTCAACGGCAATTGGATATAAAGCTCAGATTACAGCCAGTAATATGGTGCAGTTAGGAGATACCAATGTAACTGTGGTAAATACCTTTGGAACCATGATGGCGAGAGGCTATAAAACAGCGTTTGTGTCAAAAAATATAGATTATACAGCCACAGCTCTTGATGATATAGTAGCGGGAAGCGGTAATATTACTATTACACTTCCAACAGCTGTCGGTATAACTGGTAGAAAATACACAGTCAAAAATGTCGGGGCTGGCACAGTTTTAGTCGAAGATACTGGTGGGCAAACATTTGATGGAAACGGAAATGTGTCCTTGGATGCTCAGTATGAGTATGTTACGGTGGTGAGTGATGGGAGTAACTGGCTCATTGTAGAAAAAGGTTTCAATTAGTTAATAATTAACTAACAAAAAGATAAATAATTGCCTGTTCTGGCGCTGCAAAAAGCAATAAATTTGCAACCGGAATAGTTAAAACCATTTACGTGTTTATTTTAACCGGGAGTTATAAACTGAACATCAGAGTTTTAAAAAAGGCGGCTTTCGCGTGTTTATTCCTGTTTTTTATCTTTTTTTCTTCCCGTGCACAATTAATTATTAATGAAGTTTCTCAAGGGCCTTCGGGCGCTAAAGAATATGTAGAACTCCTTGTTGTTGGAACTCCTTCCTGCAGCTCTGCTTCCACTGTTGATTTAAGAGGATATTATATTGATGATAATAACGGCAGTCTTGCAAGCGGCACAGGTACGGGTATTGCTCAAGGATGCGTACGGTTTAAAAACACTTCTTTCTGGTCGGGTATTCCCCTAGGCACCCTCATTGTTGTTTATAACGACAATGATAAGAACGCGAGCATTCCAGCCGATGATCTTTCAATGACAGATGGTAATTGTAAGTTGGTTATCCCTGTGAGTAATTGTACCCTGCTGGAACAGAATACGGACTTTCCAAGCCTCAGTTCAGATGCTTTCCCCACATCGGGCTTTACTGCCTGTGGTGACTGGACAACCCTGGCGATGGCAAATGGTGATGATTCCTTTCAAACGGTAGATGCTTCGGGTAATACGGTTTTCTCGGTAAGCTGGGGCAACAATACAGATAACCAGCTGATTTATTTTAGCGGGACATCCTCGGCAACTGTTGCTTTCATGACAAACTCCGCCAGTGATAATCCTAACCTGCAGTCGAACTGGACCAGGCTAGCTTCAGCCGGAAACGAAACCCCTGGCGCACCTAATAACAGCGCCAATGCAGCCTGGATAAGCTCAATGAGCAATAATTGTACTCCCGTTAGCCCTTTATCTTTAACCACCAGCAAAACCAACCCGGGATGCACCTGTGACGGTTCTGCTTCAGTAACAGCTACGGGTGGAGCTGGCTCTTATACATACAGCTGGGCACCTTCAGGGGGCAGCGGGGCAACTGCTTCGGGCTTGTGTGCCAGCACTTATACCGTAACTGTATCCACTTCTGGTGGGTGCTCTCAAACGGCTACTGTTACAATCGTTGCGAATAATACTCCTTTAAGTATAAATGTAAACAGCACTACCATATGTTCTGGTCAGTCTGCAACGCTTACTGCTACCGGTGCTG
>FRDC01003462.1_pt2 | contig 61200 bp, 63 predicted proteins | sample 1106171 | NCBI WGS metagenome assembly FRDC01 (sample SAMEA3930566, study PRJEB13176) | freshwater metagenome | biome: Drinking water system; feature: drinking water; material: water | place: Singapore | collected 2014-12-20 | reverse complement strand
GTAGGTTCCAGATTGATCGAGGGCTGTATTGTGAGCAGGCCATCGCAATTACTCAGCAAATACATGGCCCCTGATCATGGGAAGTCCGCGGTGCCTAGGTGTGCTTCTGAGTGCAAGGCAATGTAGGTGCATGGGCGCACGGGCTGCACGTCGTACTGTGCGGCACTGCTCGCAGAGGGTCAGCGCTTTGGGTTTGAACTGGCAACTGTTCTAACCCACATTATTCATGAGCGCTTCTACTGCAACCGCCGATACGCCGCTGCGACAAGCCTGGCCGTGGTTGTCTCACGGCCAGGAGGGCAGGCTCGCCCCTCGTGACCTCGACATACTGTTTCAAGTATGCCTCGGTCTCTCAGGGCTCCGCATGCCCGTCTCGCCTGACGTCTTGGCGGTTTCGTCACGAACCGTCATGAATAATGTGGGCTAATTACTAGGCGTTGCACAGCGCCGGAGCCGGTCCATGATGGCAAGTCCGATTCCGGATTCCGCACAGGGCTCGGCGTAAATGCGATCGAGCCCCCGCCCATCCAGCCGCCGTAGTGCCGCAAATAAATGTCGTGCCGCTTCCCGTAGATCGCCGGACGGCGAGAGTATTTCCATTGCACAGATCTGGTCGTCTCTGTGATTCGGTTGCGACATGGCCAGCAGCCCGGCACGCTCATGGTTATGCACAACGGGTCTGGCTCCTGGAGCCGCCAGAATAGTCATCGGAGTGCGGGTTGCGTAATGGCGGGGGAGTTGTCCTGGTGCGGCTATGTTTTGCGTAGCCGGCGTGTACGTCGCTGGTCCGATGACGTTCCGGATCTCAGAGAGCGTGATGCTTCCCGGCCGAAGAAGTTCAGGCCAGGTTCCGGTCATCGCGACAATGGTGGATTCCACCCCGAGGAGGCACGGCCCCCCATCGAGGACCAAGTCGACGTGATCGCCGAGCCCATCTACTACATGTTGCGCGCAGGTCGGACTGACGTAGCCAAACGGGTTGGCGCTGGGGGCGGCGATCGGGACACCCGCTTCCCGGATGAGCGCCTTCGCTACCGGATGAGACGGCATTCGGACGGCAACAGTGAGAAGCCCTGCCGTCACAAGATCGGGAACGTGCGCGCGCTTCGGCAACACGAGCGTCAGCGGACCAGGCCAGAATACATCCATGAGCCGATAAGCCCTTGGAGGCACGGATTTCACGACGGCCCCCAACATCGCTCGATCGGTAATGTGCACGATGAGCGGATCGAACGATGGACGTTGCTTGGCCTCGAAGACACGAGCCACTGCGTCGGGATTGAGGGCATCGCACCCGAGTCCATATACGGTTTCGGTAGGGAATGCGACGAGGCCGCCGGCGCGGATAATATCTGCGGCGCACCGGATGGAGACAGGATCTGAAGCGGACATCCACTGCCTGCATCGCATCGATCACTCCTTCACGCCGGCGGTCATGCGGGCGAGACCCGACATGGCCGAACACCATCGTGGCAACGGCCGAAAGACGTCCACCCAGCGATCGAACCGATTTGCAGGAGGTTGCGCGGAGGGAAACAGAATAGGGGGTGCTGATTCCCCTTCCCTACAGATAGGGTCCTCTTCTTCCGTGTTCATGGGTTCTGTGAATACTCCGGTTGACCCCCGTGGGGATAGGTCCGCTTGCATCGGACAATCAAGGTTGGCGTACCCCGTCCTTCCACACATTGATTGAGTGACGATGCATAAGCCACCGTTCCTTCTGTCGTGACCTCAAACGGAAAGTCGAAGGTGAAGCTGATAAATTTGTACTGGCCTGGCTGTAATTGAAGCACGCGAGGTTCCGTCGTCCGATAGGCATCGGATGTTTCCGGATCGGACGTCCAAATTGAAGGTGTGATGCCCGGCACCTGCCACCAGCTCTGAGACACGATCGACGTGGCATCAATCGTGATGGGATAGCGCGGCGCCGGTGTTTCGCGGGATTCGGCAATCGCGATGGACCCTATCCAGGCAGTCCATGCGGCGACGGCGCACACTAGGATCAGGCGCGGGATTTGCGGAGCGAGATACGCCCTGTATTCGGAAGCAGTCATGAGTGATCACCGTCCCTTCGTCGGAATCGTGGAGATGGCGTCAGTGTCGCGAAAGATCTCCTCGACTGCACGGCTGTCCCATTCGGTATGGGTTTCGAGCCGGAACGCACGCAGCACTGTGGCCCCGGTATCCACAATGGAGACAGGCTGACGAATCGCATGTCCGGCCTTGATCCCGGCGCCGGAGGCAATCCACGGGACCTGTGATGAGCCCATGGCGCTCTGCGCCATTGCCGGCTTCGTTTCGCCAGCTCCATTCAAGGACGTAACGAACACCGTGGTGCGCGTGAGCAGCCCATGCTCCTTGAAGATCTCCAGTACTGCCCCTATGGCCTGATCCACTGATCGGAGCGCCGTGCGATAGTCCTTCGAGGTCCAGCCCTGCACGACACCAACGCGCTCTCCATCCGGCAAGTGCACGATCAGGAGATGCGGCAATGACAGAACGGCATGGCCATATCCATGGCCGCTCGACGCTTTTTGAAAGTATTGCCTGATATACGAGACGAGCCGCGCCGGACTGCACTCTGGTTTCAACGGCCCGCATATCTGGTAATCCGTATAGGGCTCAGGTTTCGCGAGTTGATACAATGATTCGTCCATGAAGAAAATAGCGCTGTCCCGCCCGCCGCCGAGGTCAAGATAATCGAATAGCGTGGGGGGCCTAGGGTATCCTCGGCTAAATTCAAAGGCGTCCCAGGTGATACCGTGCTTCTCGACCGGAAGACCTGTGAGGAGAGAGGCCATGGCTGGCAGCCGGAGAGTGGGCATGACGGTCTTGGCTGACCATGTCACGGCCCCATTTTTGACAAGACGCCCCAGGACCGGCATGGGCCCCGCCTTGAGCGCCGGTTGATCGACTCCTTCCAGTACAAACAGAATCACATGATCAGGCACAGTCTGCTCCGACGAAGTTGAACTTGCCGCGGGAACGGGTTGAGTCATTGCCGCCCAGGCAGATGCACCGGTCAGAAGCACGGTGATGATGAAGGACACAGTCTTCATAGGGCACTCTCTCCCTAGCTGTTTCCTGAAGACACTGCAAATAGAGTTCCGCGCCTCTGCGCGAGGATTTTCCATTCTGAGAAGGGAGTAACTCCGCACCGCGACTCACGAATCTGTCCGTGTGCCGTTCCTCCACTGAAAACAGTTAGAGGAGCGATCTCCTGTGCCGCCGGTGAAGCCGTGTGCCCCTGCACAGAGCATCCAGCGATCGTGCAAGGCTGCACGGCACAGCATTCCGTGTGAAGCGAATCTGACTGGACTCGCGAGTCTTGCAAGAAAAGCAGGACAAGTCTGAAGTGGTACCTGTGCGAGCACGCGCCTGTCCGAGCACGCCTCGCTTGTCTCGTTGACGATTCACAAACGGCGCGCGACGAATACAAGGTAGCGGGAACTAGCGATCACAGTGGAAGTGTTTATAGATCATGCGGGCTAGAACCGGTCGGCCGTGCGCAGGATGCGCGCTGCGGCAAAGGCAGCGCCGAAACCGTTGTCGATGTTGCAGACTGTGACCCCGGAGGCGCAGCTCGTAAGCATACAGGCCAGCGCCGCGACCCCGCCGAATGCGGCCCCATACCCGACCGACGTTGGAACCGCGATCACCGGGATCGAGACCAGCCCACCCACCGCACTGGGCAGCGCCCCTTCCATGCCCGCCACCACAATCGCCAGGGCCGTCTTGTCAAAGAGCTTGCGGCGGCTGAGGAGCCGGTGAATGCCCGCGACCCCCACGTCGTAGAGGCGTTCGATGCGAATGCCCAGCAGGCGCAACGTCTCGGCGCATTCTTCCGCCACCGGTACATCGGCCGTACCTGCGCAGACGAGCGCGATAGGGAGTTTGCCGAGCGGTGCAATTGGAGCCTGCTCCCAGGTCGCCGTGCGCGCAAGTTCGTGGTAGTTGAGCAAGGGCAGCGTCTGTGTCACCGCGACCGCCTTCTCCCGATCAAGCCGCGTGACCAGCACATTCTGGCCTGTCCGCGCGAGTTCCTCTGCGATCCCCACGATCTGCTCCACGCTCTTCCCTAACCCGAAGATAACCTCAGGAGTCCCTTGTCGCAGTGCGCGATGGTGGTCGACCATGGCATAGCCGAGATCGGCAAACGGGAGATCCTTCAACTCGCGCAACGCGTCATCGAGACTCATGCCACCGGCACGGACACGTTCAAGGAGATTCTGCAGTTGGAGTCTATCCATGTTCAATCCATGCTCAGGGATTACAGGCGTCACACTCACCCGGCGACGCCGGAGTCTGTCCGGTGGCCGGGAAGCGTTCTTGTCGGAAGCCGCAGCCCACACAACCCACGATCTCCAGCCGGACCCGGCGCGTGGGCAGCCCGCAGGCCCCACAGGGCAGCCCCTCGCGTCGTTCCACGACGTCGAAGCCCGGCCGTCCGCAGTGCGGGCAGCCGCTTAGGGCCAGGCGCACCAGATCTCTGGTGGCGCGCTCGATGGCCTGCAACCGCGTGGGATTGACGTGCGCGCGCATGTCGCTTTCCACATGCGCTGCCCCGTGCTGTTCGAGCACGATGCGGACCGCCGCCTCGAGGTCCTCGGTCGTCATCAGGCCCTTATACACTCCTTTCGAGACATCCGGTTCCCCCTTGTGTACGCCGATCACCACGACGGCATGGGAGGGGAACCCGATGTCTTGGGTGAACGCCACGGCGTCCGCCACGCTGTTGACCAGGCGGGACCCCCAGTTGGTCTCGGCGGTGAGATCTGCTCCGACGAGCTCGAATCCGCCGTCACGATCCATCAGCACGATGAGTTCGCGCCCGCCGGCGACCCACGGCAGCCATGGGTGCGGTCCGAAACTGCCTTCGCTGGCGAGCCCAAAATCGGCTTCCGGTACGGCCGCCAGCGCCGCTTGCGCCTTCAGGCGCACCGTCGCGAGCTGCGTCCCCGGTCGAGGCACTTCTCGCGTGAAGGTGCCGAAGCGGTCGGTGTCGAGACCGCGTGCCACTTCAACCCGGAGTCCGAGCATCTCCTCCAGGACGGGGGCAATCGCCTGCTCCTTGCGGTGCATCGTGGCCAACACCGCGAGGCGTCCTTTGAACGGGAATTCACCCATGGGTCTCCGAGCGCGTTTCGAGACGTGGAGGAGCGCGTTGCCTCTGTGCTAAGGCGGTTAGCAGCGGACGAAGAGCCTGCCGATCGGCGGCCCGCCGGCTGGTAGGATCTTGCGCATACGGGACCGGACCCAGAACCGTCACGCCATGCCGCTGCCAAAGCCACTCTGCATTGTCCTGCTCAGACGGATCGTTCACTGCCATGACTTTCGTCAAGAGGACCGCACGGAGCGGGATGCGGCGCTTGGCGAGTACCGCCAGCGAGAGGCCTGTATGATTCAATGTCCCGAGCCCGGCGCGCGCGACCAGAAGGACCGGGATGTTCAAGGTCTCGATCAGGTCGATCATGTCGCGCTCGGCGTCGATGGGCACGAAGAGTCCGCCTGCGCCTTCGATCAGCAGCGGGCGTCCGCCGAACGAGCGGGCGAGGGCGAGGACGCGGGTGAACGACGGCGTTTCCCTCCGCCGCGCCGCCGCCACCCCCGGCGCCACCGGTAGAGGCACACACGGTCCAGCGGGTCGTCGCACCTGGCCGCGGCTTTCAAGGCCAGCGCATCGGCAGGCTGCCGTCGGTCGAGGCAGCCGCTCTCGTAGGGTTTCATCGCCGCTGGGCGGAGCCCCGCATCCGCCAGGAGAGACAATACCGCACACGCGGCTTCAGTCTTGCCCACGCCGGTGTCGGTCCCGGTCACAAAGAGACGGAATGCCTCATGACCCATCGATACGTAGCGCTTTCCCATCGGGCTAGTCCGTCACGGCTCCCGTGCTGGCACTCGAAACATGCTTCGCGTATTTTGCGAGCACGCCCCGCGTGTATCGGGGCGCGGGCGGTTGCCACGCGGCGCGGCGGCGCGCGAGCGCTTCGTCGGGTACATTGAGCTGGAGCAGACGCGCATCAGCATCAATGGTGATGGAATCGCCTTCCTGCACCAACGCGATATTTCCTCCCACCGCAGCTTCCGGCGCAACATGTCCGACGACCATGCCGTAGGTGCCGCCGGAAAAACGGCCATCGGTGATCAGACCGACGGAGTCACCCAGGCCCTGGCCGACGAGGGCCGCAGTGGGTGAGAGCATCTCACGCATGCCGGGGCCGCCCTTGGGGCCTTCATAGCGGATCACCACCACGTCACCGTGCTGGATCCGGCGTGTGAGAATCGCCTCCATACAGGCCTCTTCCGAATCGAACACGCGAGCCGGGCCGGTGATCTTAGGGATCTGCACTCCGCTGGTCTTGGCCAGCGCGCCTTCTTCAGCCAGACTGCCTTTGAGAATGGCCAGATGGCCGTGCTGGTACATTGGCTTGCTCCACGGCCGGATAATCTCCTGATCGGCGCGCGGTTCATCAGGCACATCCTTCAGCGCCTCGGCGATGGTGCGACCGGTCACGGTCAGCGCATCGCCGTGCAACAGGCCGTGGGTCAGCAACAGTTTCATGACCTGTGGAATGCCGCCCGCGCGGTGCAAATCCGTCGCTACATAACGTCCGGACGGTTTCAGATCGCACAGCACAGGCACGCGCCTACTGAATGCCTCGAAATCATCGACTGTCAGCCTCACCTGCGCTGCGTGCGCGATGGCAGGCAGATGCAGGACGGCGTTCGTGGAACCGCCCAGCGCCATCAAGACCGCGATGGCATTCTCGAATGCCTGGCGGGTGAGGATGTCGCGCGGAAGAATTTGTCTGCGGATGGCCTGCACCAGCACCTCGGCGGAGGCAGCCGCGCTGTCGGCCTTTTCCGCGTCTTCCGCCGCCATTGTTGAGGAATATGGCAGACTCATGCCCATAGCCTCAAAAATTGCAGCCATGGTGTTTGCAGTATACATGCCGCCGCAGGAGCCCACGCCCGGGCAGGCGCGGCGCTCAATCTCCAGCAACTCCTGTTCATCGATGGTCTGCGCGCTGTACTGACCAACCGCTTCAAAGGCGCTCACGATAGTGAGATCGCGGTCTTGATAGTGGCCCGGTTTGATCGTGCCGCCATACACAAAAATGGACGGGATGTTGATGCGTGCCATGGCGATCATCGCGCCCGGCATATTCTTGTCGCAGCCGCCCAGGGCCAACACGCCGTCCATACTCTGTCCATTGCAGACAGTTTCAATGGAATCGGCAATCACCTCCCGGGAGACCAGCGAATACTTCATGCCTTCCGTTCCCATGGCGATGCCGTCGGAGATTGTGATGACGCCGAAGACCTGCGGCATGGCTCCGGCCGACTTGAGCCCCTGTTCCGCGCGGTCAGCTAACGGTCCCAGCCCCGCGTTACACGGGGTAATACTGCTTCGGCTATCAGCGACTCCCACGATCGGCTTTCCGAAGTCTCCATCGGCGAAGCCGACGGCCCTCAACAAGGCACGGTTGGGAGAGCGGTGGAACCCCTGGGTAACGGCTCGACTCCTGCGATTGTCAGGCATATCACTCTGGTCCTTTCCTTAAGGGGCTGATATACGATGGCGCCACAGTGCATTCGTCGTAGCGTCTAACAACCTGCACTTCTCGCCACGCTTCGTCACCGGCCCCTCTCTCCGTCGCTATTGGCTTGTGTTGGCATCAGGACGGTTGTTATTCCAATAGCCGGTGTCTGGCAGTCCCTTCGCTTCGATCGTAAACTGGCCGACCTCAATGGTCAGCCACTGCTTCTGCATGCAGCAGGTCCCGTCCGGCAGAACATCCCACGATCCTCTCCGGACCACCAGTGGTCCGGTTGAGAGGTCATCGAAGAACGCCCCGCGCCGCCCGATCCCGTACAAATTGCGATGGGGCACCTTCACAACAATCTCCGTATCCGTCCAGGATTGCACCAGAGCCGCCGCGCCGTTGACCAGCACTTCCGTTCGCGACACGTTGGAGATGACCGTGCGGTCGGATTCCGGCTCGTTGATCTCCACATCCGGCCGCCGCTTATAGGCTTTCTGACTCAATTCCAGTCCGGTATGCTCCGCCGTCTTCAGGAATGTGCCGAACCCTTTGCCCTTGATCGTCACGAGATCGTCTAACCCAGCTGCCTTCGGTTCATAGGATTCAACGACCGGCGTCACCAGCGTAAAAGTACCGGCTTCGGTGACCAGCTCCCCGCGCTCCTGACAGCAGGACCCCTCTGCCTTCGGCTTCGTTGCGCTGCGATAGATGCGCACGGGACCGCTCTTCACACTGAACGGTACCCACACGTCGATGCGGTCGTTGTGCCACCGATAGATCACCGCCGGGACTCCGCCGATTTCGACACGATTCTCGCCCTTATTGAAATCCATGAAACTGTAAGGAGTGGAGCCGCTTTCGGAGTAGAACCCGAAATGCTCACCATTGATCCGAAGCAAGGTCCCGATCGGGGCACTCGCCGGCGTGACAGCCATGGCCCTGGGCACATGCACCGTAAATGTGCCGAGCGGCCGTTCACGCCCCTGCCGTTTCAGCACCAATGGTCCGGTCTCCGCTCCAAGCGGCACATGCGCGACAATGACATCGTCCTTCCATTGGGCGATCGTTGCAAGGTTGCTCCCAATCAAGACGGCATCATCCGCCTCCTTGGTCCCAAACCCCTGACTGAACAACACGACCTTCGTTCCGACCGGCCCGGTCATCGGATCGACCCGCACGCTCGGAACCAGCGTCAGCGGTATTGCATTACTCGTCACATATTCGACCGGCGCGCAGCAGGAGCCATCCGGTAGCGGATCGGAGGACGCCAGTCGTACGACCACGTTGCCGGAGACCGCATTTGTCGGAATCTCTACTTCGATTTTGTCGTTTTTCCACCGCCGGGGCTGCACGACCACTCCACCGATCACTACATCGTTTACCCCGAACATGGTGTTCGGATCGCGCGCGCCGGCGGTGGCGCCGAAATGCTCGCCGGTGATCGTGACCATCGTGCCGCGCCCGGCCTCCATCGGCGTTATAGACTCGATACGCGGTGTCACCACTGTGAACATACCGGCTGACAGCTTCTTCTTCCCGATCAGCATCTCGACGGGGCCGGTCGTGGCCTTAAATGGCACCTTGACCTCGACCAGGTCGGGCTCCCACAGCTGAATCAGCGCCGGCACCCCGGCGAAGGTCACCTTATTGAACTGGACGGATTTGAATTGCCCCAACCCCTTGCCGCTCACCACCACCGTCGCTCCGGGCGTTGCATGATCCGGTTGGAGGTTGACTTGTTGAGCGGAAGCTCCAGTTTCCAGAGAGGATCCGAAAAACCAGAGGGCAGTGCTTATCAGCGTCAATCCCCATAGTCTTCGGAACGGTCTCATCAACCGACTTACAGAGGTTCCTTCATAGTGTTGCGTGCAGTAATTCATCTTTCCCCCATTTCCAGCCAGCACCCGTTCTCCCTCTGGTGGTCAACTATCTGCAAACCCTGACGGCGGTGCCAGCACACCCAGTAGAGCAGACAGAATCTGTGGCGTAACCGGTTTGGTCAGACATTCCATGACCCCGCGGCTGCGCCAGTCACAGCGCAAATTCTCCGTCATCACTGCGCCTATCCCGATAATCGTCAGCTCTCGCGCTTGAGGCCGGATGGCAGCGAGTAGAGCGGGACACTTCACTCCCTGCGAGCCCACATCCAGGAGCACAAGGTCAATCGCGTGGCGATCAGGGATGTCCAGGGCTTCCCGGCGAGATGAGGCTTCGAAGACATCCCACTGCCAGTCCGTAAACAGGCGTTGAGGCTCCCTCGATAGGTTGTATCGTCATCGACAAGGAGTACTCGCTGCGTGCGCTTCCACGTCTGACCTGGGACCACCTGCCGCTGGGGCGTCATGCAAACTTCCCCGGAGCCGCCCCGTTGTGGTCGATCATGTCGTGGCGCACACGGGCCAGTGGCCGAAGCACGCCTGCCAAGTGGATCGAGCCGGTTACAATCACCACGCCCTCTCCTCCCGCGATTTTCACCGCTCGCGCAAAGGCCTCATCCGGTTCCTCAATCACCTCTGCCGGTGCCGCGCTCCGCTGCTGCCAGAGTGGCGCCAATTCCTCCGGCGGGGTCGCGCGTATTCCTGGATAGCGTGTAAAGATCGCGCGTTGGGCGCCGGCCTCGGCAAAGTGGGCGATCAGTTTCCCCACTTCTTTATCTCGCGGAATCCCCACGACGAGCACCCGATCGCGGCTCTCGAACAGGGTGCGGATGATGGTCGCTAGACTGGCCGCCGCCATGGCATTGTGCGATCCGTCGATGACAACGGTCGGCCGACCGGGGAACACCTCGCAACAGGCGGGAAAGTTGACGGATTCCAGCGTCCGGTGGACTTGGTCTTCCGTCAGCCCAGGAATAAGTTTCCGTTGCCACAATGTCTGAAAGGCAGCCAGCGCATAGGCGGCGTTTGTTGCCATAAAGGCAGCCGGGCAGTTCAACGTGATCTTCTGCCAAATGGTCCGGTCTACGCGAAGCGAGCAAATCCCTCGATAGTCCATACGCGCGAACGCATATGCCTCGTAATCCTGTCCAAGCAGGAAGACCGGCGCATCAAGTTCAGCGGCGCGCGAGCAAATCATCGCCCGGGGTCCCTCTCCCATCGCGCCGACTACCACCGGCACGTTCGGCTTGACGATGCCGGCCTTTTCGAAGGCAATCTGTTCCAAGGTATCCCCAAGCAGGTCCATATGATCATAGTCTACGGTGGTGATGACGCAGACCTCCGGCAGGATCACGTTGGTCGCGTCGAGACGTCCCCCGATACCGACTTCAATCACGGCCCAGTCAACCCGTTCAATCCGAAACGCGCAGAAGGCGGCGGCAGTGAGCAACTCAAAATGGGTCAGTTCTTTCCCTGTTTCTTCAAGGTGTGGCCGAAGCTCGTTGAAGGCTGCCACGAATGTCCGCTCACTGACCGGCATCCCGTCCACCGAGACCCGTTCAAGCAGATGTTCAACATGCGGGCTCGTGTAGAGGCCAACACGGGCACCGGTCGCTCGCAGCAACGCAGCCAGGACTCGGCTCACACTACCCTTGCCCTTGGTTCCCGTCACATGGATTGTGCGGAACGCCCGATCCGGCCGTCCGAGCCCCTCGACGCAACGGACCATCCGGTCGAGCACAAAGACTCGTTCTGTCGAGACCTTCCGGTTGCTCTCATAGTTGATCCGGCTGTCCAGCAGGCTCTGGACGTCCGCGAGCGATTGGAACGGTCTGGTCAACGATTCGGCGTGTCGGTCACTCCCGGACATTTCCATACACATACCGGCTGCTGTCGGCCAGCCGTCGCAATAAAAATCAGAATATGGTTTCTGCTTTTTATCTCTGCAACAGTGGAGGCAGGTTAATCGGTCGATTGACGTGGACGGACTACAAGAATGGATGCTTCGACCGTAGGGACCAACTGTTCAGCGTTGGCCGTTCCCACCACCACGAGATCGGTGTCCCATTCATTCGCGGCGGCGGCAATATCCCGTCCGGCATATTGTGCCTGGAATGCGGCTGATCCGGATGCGACAACCGGTCCCATATCTGCTGCCTCCGCGTTCCGTACGGCTTCACATTCGCGTCCGTGTGTCGATGTTGTTCTTTCGGTTTCATGAGATGTCATCGGTGGTACCCCAGCATGAGACGAACCGTAGGATCAACAGCTTCAAGATTGCGATTGGCCGGCAACGGGAGTCCGCGTCTCCACATTGCCTTGTCACAGCCATTTGCTTTCATAGATCTCCACTCGCCGCTACAGCAAGAAAAGGACCTGGGCAGAGTATTCCTTCTACGACGAATCGTAAGCGCCTTGTGAATAAGGACAAATCCGGCATTCGTATAGCCAAGCCGCCAGTCTGAGTCATTCCATGCGGGGAGGAGTCAGTGCGGCGACGCACGCGATGTGCGCGCCTACACGTGGCTGTAGCGCCCACACCCTGTTGTGTGGAGGAGGGACATGTGCCGGATAGCGGGAAAGGAGGGAATAGGCAGAGCAAAATGCCCGCAGGTTACATATGTCCAAGTTTGCGGAGGGTTTCCATCCCGCGGCCTTCATCCTGCGCGCGGCCGGATCGTTCGGCGATGGTTGTCGTGCGGAGTTCGGTGATGATTTGCGGAATGGTGATGGCGCAGGAATTCACAGTGCCGGTGCAAGGCACGCATCCCAAACTGCGATACCGCATGCCCTTGCCTTGATCGAAATACAGTTTCGGAAGGGGAATTTGTTCGAGTGCGAGATACTCCCAGATATTCAACTCCGTCCAATCCAGGAGAGGATGGACGCGGATATGAGAACCAGCCGGGAACGTGGTATTAAATTGGTCCCATAGTTCGGGTGGCTGGTCTCGGAAATTCCACTCCCCATGTTTATCGCGCAATGAGAAATAGCGTTCTTTTGCGCGTGTCCCTTCCTCATCGGCGCGAATCCCCAGAATCACGGCCGTCCACTTGTGCTTCGCAATTGTCTGTTTGAGTGCCTCGATCTTCATCGCCGTGCAACAGGTAACGCGACCCTGATCAGGGCCCATACCGCCGGCCAGTGCCTCGTAATTCTGACCGACGACGAGATCGAGGTGCCACTCCTTGGCGAGACGATCACGATAGTCGATCAACTCCGGCATTTCGTAGCCGGTATCGATATGCACGAGCGGAAACGGCACATGACCAAAGAAGGCCTTTCTAGCCAGCCACAACAGTACTGTCGAGTCCTTGCCCATCGACCAAAGCATGGCGAGGTCGTCGAAATGCTTGTATGCTTCGCGCAGGATGTAGACGCTTTGATCTTCAAGGGCGCGTAAATGCTTCATTGTTTTCCCTCAGAGCTCATTCAGTAGGCAGCCGGTTTGGAGAATGTCCGATTTGAAACGAGATCCAGTATATGGAGGCTGTCGAACTGCGCATCCGACGAGCCCAGTGCGATCAGTCCCACCTGGCCTTCCCGCGGGAGGACGGCGTCGTCGACGGCCGCAACCTGGGCGCCGTCGATATAGACGGCGAGCCGGCCCTTGTCGAGATGGAGGAAATTGATTCGTTGGACACGAATGGTGTGCCAGGGCTTGGCGGCAAGTTTGGTGGTCACTTGCCCCAACACGGTTGCCACGCCATCCGTGATGCGGCGTGTTGTGACAAGACCGGACGTAGTCTGCAGCGTGATCGCGTAATAGTTGTTGCCGTTCGTCACGGCAATGGCGATGCCGCCTTCACTCTGGTCCTTCATGCTGGGCGAGCGCACATGTACGGTCATGTCGGGATAGGTGGTCCTGATCCCATCTGCGACAAGGAGCCGAACGCAGTCTGGTGTCGGGCAGGCAGAAGAGTGAACCAGCCCTTGCATCCCGCTTGGCGCCTCGTGATCGACTTGGACTTGCCAGGTGGCTGGGTTCTCATTGCCTTGGCCTAGCCGGACGAAGCCAGTGGGGACCTGTCCTGGTTCGTCTTGATCGAAATCCCATTTCCAAAGGATGTCCTGCTTGGGCGGATTGGCGTGCACCGCCACGTCGAGCACTTCGAGTGATCGCGGAGGACTCGGCAGGACGATGGCGGCAGAATCCGGCGTCAGCGACTTGACGAGATCGTTCGCAACCAGATGCCCCTGCAGTCCCTTTACCCCAGTAATCAGATCCAAATCCTGCTTGATTCGCTGCATCCGTTGCTGAAACCGATCTGGATTACGCGGCACCAGGAGCGATTCGACCGCGACCTGCGCATAGTGCGCATGGATTGTGTCGTAGGGCTGAGTCATCAACCCGACCGCCTGTTCTGTTTCGGCATTGGCCTGTTGCAGCCAGGGATGATCGTAGCGCCGTTCCCACGACACCAACTGGATGCGATCCCAGGCGATCTCAGTCAAGATCCTTCCGTACTCGGCTGTGCCTGCGGCGGTGTCGCGCAGCAACGCCTCATGGATACCGAGGGCGCCGGTCGGATCGTTGTTCCATCGGGACAACGTGCCAAGGCGGCGGCGCTGCTCCGGCGTCGCGCGATTCTGTTGGGCGACTGACTCGTAGGAAGCGATAGCGCGATACAGCGCGTCGGCGGCTGGCTCATACCCTTCCGATACGGCGGTCAATTCCTGGCGCCAGGTTTGCGCTTGGATGGTCCAGTAGAGCTCGGTGATCCTCTGCAGCGCCGGCTCGTCGCGAGCCGCCAATCCCCCCTTCACCACGCCCCGATTCAGAAAGTCCTGGTAGCTGTCGTCACCACGTAGTATGTGGGTGCCTGCATGGTCCGGATCGATTAACAGTAGCCGGGTCAGCAATCCTGCACGTTCTGCAGCCGTGAGATGGATCGCCCGATCCAAGGCAGCCTGCATGACAGGTTCCGCGTCTCCGCGCTCCCACCAGCGCGCTGATCCTGCGATGAGCCCGCCCTTCAAGAGAGCCTCGGTAGGGTTGGCCTGGTCGAACTTCCGGCCGTTGTCCGGCCGCAAGCCGTAGTGGGTCGTTGGAATCAGCGGCACGCCCGGAAGTACTTCGTTCATGACGGCGCGATCTGCGCTGAAGCCGAATTTGCGCAGGCCGGTCACCACGACAAACCGAGCTACGACCTCGCGAACGGGTCCAAAGTGGCGTTGCGCTCCGTTCACCCACCAGATTTCTTCGGGCCTAAGGGCAAGCGGTGCGGTGAGAGGATCAGGGTAGACGATCTTGATATCCACGGCCTGACCGCCGACCGAGACCAGATCGGCGCCTTTGATCTGCGACAGGGCGAGTGGTTGCAACGGGCTCGTCCGCACGGCCGTCATCTGAGGAATCGGTGCGTGGTCTTTCAGAATGATGGGTGGGGAAAGAAAGACCGCAGGCGGATATTCCCTCCAATTCTCCGTGGCTCGGTGCCGGTCATGTAAAAGGCCGAGACCAATCCCACGCCCTGTAGCACTGAATACGCCGGATTCGGCCTGTTGCGCCACCATATCGGCATGGCCTCGCAATGTGTCGTCCCAGCAACGACGGGCAACATCCTGCGTTAACTTCGGAGATCCGCTTCCGGAGGTTGTTCGGGCGCGGCTGAGGCAGCCCAGGTCCGCCATGGCCCATCTGTCGGTCTGTGAATGGGCCAATGCCTCGACGTACTCCAGTACGAAGCGGGCAGCATCGTCGCCGGATTTCGTCCGAGAGGACGCGGCGTGGACAACGAGCGGGCAGGAAATCCAGACCAGTCCTACCATGAAAACTGCCAGTTTGAGAGTTTGCAATGACATGGTGCCTGTTCCCAACAGGTGAGTGAGCAAGGAGCAGTTTCCGGATCGAGGCTCCACGGTCCACCTGGAATATATGCGACACCCACACCGATGCAATCGGCAGTCCTGAATCGCGTCTCGGGAAAAGCCTGGAGACTGATCGGATCTCGAAGAAAATCGAGATCATCAAAATACGGGCCGGGACTTTCGACATGGAAGACATCGCTGAGTGTGTGTCGGTGCACGGCAGGCGGTGCGGAGGTGCGTCGGTGCTCAGTTACAGTTTGGATTTGCGCCGGCGATCGAGCATCCAGCGGGTAATGCCGAGGTGCTTGGCTGCAAGGGATTTGTTTCCATCGGCGTGCTTCAAGACTTCGTTGATGATGCGGTCCTCTAGATCAGCCAAGGATTCGCCGAGGTGAAACGGCAAGTGGATTTGAGAGGGGGCCAATGTGCCTGAGGTAGTAGATGTAGGATGGGCCGTCTCTGCAAGCGGTCGTGAAGGATTGCCTTGCACATCTGACGGGAAATGCACCGATTCAAGAGTGTCTCCTGGACAGAAGAGTACCGCACGTTCCATGAGATTGCTCAGCTCCCGCACGTTGCCGGGAAAATGGTATTGGCACAGAATGGCGCGCGCGCTGTCCCCCAAACGACGGGCCGGTTTTCTGAGTGAAAGGGCCGAGCGGGTCAGGAATCGTTCGGCTAGGGGGATGATGTCTTCCTGACGTTCACGCAGCGGAGGAACGGTCAAGGTCACGACGTTCAGCCGGAAATACAGATCCTCGCGAAACTCGCTTTTGGCTACCGCGTCTTTCAGATTACGATTTGTTGCGGCCATGAAGCGAACATCGACGGGGATCGTGGTTGCCCCCCCGACACGGCGCAAGGTCCGTTCCTCAAGCACCCGGAGTAGTTTGGCCTGGAGCGCCAGCGGGAGATCAGCGATCTCGTCGAACAGCACCGTCCCACCGTCCGCCATCTCGATCAAGCCCGTCTTTCTGCCTGCTGCGCCGGTAAAGGAACCCTTTTCGTGCCCGAATAGCTCGCTTTCGAACAATTCACGGGGGATCGACGGGCAGTCGACCTCGATGCAGGGTTTATCGCCCCGTGCTCCGTTAAAATGAATCACACGGCCGGTGTATTGCTTTCCCGTTCCGGTTTCGCCTTGCAACAGCACCGTGACACGGTCGTTCTTCGCTAACTCGCGGACTTGTGCGAGGAACGCTTGAGTGACAGGGCTTTTGGCGATGACATGATCGAGGGCATACCGTTCCACTTCCTGCCCGCTTTGCAAGCGGACTTGACGTTGTAGCGTGAGCAATTCCGTTGCGCGGTGCAGCGCATGCAGCAGGTCTTCCATGTCGATGGACTTGGCTACGAAGTCGAAAGCCCCGAGTTTGGTAGCCTCCACGGCATCTTTGACGGTCCCGCGCGCTGTTAAGAGAATGGCGAGGAGATTGGGAGATGTCTGCTTTACTCTGGCGAGCACCTCAAGGCCGGACAAATTCGGCATGACGAGATCAAGGACAAGAATGTCCGGTTCGAACGAACGGAGCAACGACAGTGCTTCTTCTCCTGAGCCTGCGGTTTGGACGAGGTAGCCTTGGTCGCTGAGCCGTAATGCAAAGGCCTCGCGAACGGATTCTTCGTCTTCAACGAGTAACAGTTGCCAGGTCATTTCAGCCTTCTCGTTTTACCGGCAGCCACACTTCTACGATGGCACCCCTGCCGGCAGGACTGTGGATTATGAGTTGCCCGCCGTGCCGTTCGATGATGTCGTGCGTGATCGTCAAGCCAAGCCCCACGCCCTTTGCTTTGCCGTTGGTGAAAAACGGCTCAAAGATGCGCTGCAGGTCGTCGGGTGGAATGCCCTTCCCGCTATCGGAAAATGTCATCAGCACTCCGGGGGCTCGTCGAGTTTCGGGTCGTAGACCGACCGTCAGGTCCCCTCCGCCGGCCATGGCGTCGATCGCGTTCATCGTGATGTTGAGGCAGACTTGTTGAAGATGCGCACGTGAGGCCTCAACCATGGGCAGGTCCGTCGCGATGGTCTTCGTCACATGGACCCGCTGTTTGGTCAAATTGGGTCTCAGCAGGATCAGGGTGTCGTCGATGAGCGAGGGGAGGTCGCAGGGCTGGAGATCGAATGGCCGCGGGCGGAGCTGACCGAGGTGGGACTCCAGCAAGTCGTCGATGCGCGCCGCCTCTCGCGCGATGAGGCGGCAGCGGTCCCGGGCCGCCTGCGGCAATTCTTCCTGGGCGGCCAGATGCGTGGCAAGGCTGCCAAGCCCGATCAAGGGATTTCGGACTTCGTGGAGAATTCCACCCGCGAGTTGCCCGACCAATTTGACTTGTTCCGCATGCCGCAAGGCTTCCAACATCTGTTCCCGTTCGCTCAAATCCGTGAGGATCGCCATATAGTATTGCGTTGTTCCGTCGCGGTCCTTTACCGGATTCACGCTTTCCCACACAAGAACTTCTGATCCGTCCTTTCTCCGGTTCACAAACCGATCGACGAACGGCTGGCCCGATCGGATGGCCTGCCACAATCGCCCGTAGAATTCAGGACCGTGCTTTCCCGACTTCAAGATGGCGGGACGTTGCCCCAAGGCTTCGTCGCGGGTCCACCCGGTCATTCGTTCGAGCGCAGGATTCCATTCCAGGATCCGGCCGTCGGTATCGGTCAGCATGATGCCGTCTTGGGCCGACATGAAAAGCCGATGGTAGAAGTCCCGTTGTGTATCGGCGCGTCTGCGCCGCTCCAGAACCGTCGCGATCGTGTTCGCAACCGTGCAGAGAAATTCCTGTTCCTTTTCCGTAAAGTCGCGGACCTGTTTGGAATGGGCCGTCATGACGCCGTAGACCCGGTCTTCGACGAGCATCGGGACGCACATGCCGGCAATGCCGCCATGTTCGGTCAGGAGTTTCGACGGGGTAAAGCGCGTTTCTTCCCGCAAGTCACGCACGGCCACCGGCACTCGTTCACGAATGGCGAAACCGGCTTGAGAATGCGTGCCTCCTTCGATCGTCAGCTTGCCGATCAAATCTTCCTCGATTCCAATGCCTGCGACAACGACGAGATGATCGTCATCATCCCGCGCGATCAGAATCTTGCACAGGTCCACTTCCAGCGCTCGGGCCGTATGGCGGACCGCTTCGTTCATCAATTCCTGTGCCGGCGCATCACTCACGGCCAAGGTGCCGATGCGGGCGAGAACAGATTGGAACCTGGCGACCTGGGAGGCTTCCTGTGCGAGAAGCATGCGATCGGTGACATCCTGCAGAACAAGCAGAACCCCGGTGGCGCCGTGATAGGGCACGACGTTGAAGCGGCACTCGTAGATCAGCGGGTGCCCCTGTCGATCGGCGAGCTTGTAGGTTTGCGTCTTATGGGCGCCCAGTGGTTGGGCCTCCCAGGCCGTGGCATCGGCGAACAATCTGGTGCGGAGCGAGGACTCTCTGCCTTGGATGGTATGGGCCGGGGCCTCAGTGCCGGCGTCTGAGGCAGCTTCGTTCAGTTCTCCGAATTGGGCATTTTCGAAAATCAGAATGCCTTTGGACGCAAAGCATAAGCCGCCTTCGATACAGTCGCTCAGCCAGGCGAGGACTTCCGCTGCGGCCACCTCAGGTCGTGCCGTGACGGGAGGCTTGGAACGGGTGCGTCTGAGGGAGGGCATAGCGAAATTCGCCGGTGATAAGATTCGAGCGGGATCCGGAGACCCAGTGCTCCAAGAAAGCAGTATAGCGGCTTTCTCTGAAGGTCGTCGAGATCCTGTTGCGTCATTGAGAAACGATACTTTCCAAGGACAGGTGAAGCCGGTCTCGACGCTCCGGATCAGGATTCGCTGCTGATCTTCCTCAGATTCGAAAAATAGTCACCGACAATGGCTTTCACCGGCCGTTTGTTGGCCTGGGTATCTACCAGGTAGTGCACAGCGCCGTGTATAGCCATCGCCACAAGCAGACCTTCGAATATTCCCACCTTGTACACGAGGGCTCCGGTCAGAAAGGCGAGGACCAGGGCATAGGGGCCGTGGTGGGTCACGTGCATCAGTCCGGCAATCATTTTCCAGCCTGTGAATATCATGACGATGGCCACAGCAAACTTGGGCAGCAGTTCCAGATAGTGGGGATTGATGACAAAGAAGGTTACCACGCAGCCGATGATCAAGACGGAGAATTTGGTGTAGGCGCCTGCCAGCCGGTTGGTCGTGCTCTTAGCCAGGCCGTCCAGATTGGTCATGCCGCCAAAGAAACTCGATCCCATGTTGGCGATCCAGATCGCCAACAAACTGTTATTGCTATTGCACGTTCTCTTGAGAGGATCGATTTTCTGGATGGCCGCGTTGCTCATGACTTGTTCGATCACGTCGATCACCGCGAGCATGGCCGCAAATCCGAACACATACGCCCATGTGAGTGCATTGTCGAATTGGGGGATGGGAAGCGCCAGTGATAGCGGCACATCTTCCACATGTAACATGGGTACATGAACGAACTGGGCCAGGGTTACGCCAGCTGCTATGATGACGAAGTATGGAACGGCCGGCTGTATGTGCCGGAATTTTGTAAAGAGATAGACAAACAGCCCAAGTCCGGTCAGGGAAATGAGTAACAATTGAATGCGGGCCTCGTTAAAGAACGTATCTGCGGCTACCAATTCGACCGGGAGTTCGTACGTAAAGTCCAAGAATTTCAGCGCAATCTTTAAACCGATTCCCGCCAGCAACCCCTCAACCAGGTACGCCGGGACGACGAGCAAAATGTATCGTTGCCAGTCGAACCTCCAAATGATGGCCTGCATGACGGCCGTGAGGAAAATTACGAAGGCCATGTTTTCCATGCCGAAGCTGGCAACCCCTATCGCCAGGACAGGCGCTAATCCTGCGGCAATCCCGGGGCATCCGATAAAGTTGCCCGGCCTGATCCATGCGTTAATCCAGCCAATCATGCAGGCAAATGCCACGGTGGCGAGCCCCACTTTAATGGGATAATCGGACATCATGGCGATCCCCACCGACAGCGGGATGGCCATCACTCCGGTAATCAATCCGGCTGCGATATCGCGGCCCACATACTGAGCTTGAAAAGCCGCAGGCTCGAAGGCCGCCATTTTGAGCAGCCCTTCGCCATAGGCAGTATCGCGGTTTGCTGAAAGCGATCCGGATGAAGTCACAACTGGCGCGCCGTCCATGGCACTAACCTCCAAGGATTTCACCGTTCATTTGAGGATGAGAATCTCATCCGGGTTGTGAGCATCAGCAAGAAACAGACCCAGGCTCTGCGCGTGCTAAGTGTTTACAAAATCGAGCAAACATTTATGATCTCTCTTGATATGTAGACGTGTGATCGTTGATCACACCGGTTGCCTGTGTGCTGGCGCACGGCATGTGCGGATACACACATGCCGTTTCTGATAGTGGGTAGGGGGGAGACTTGCTACCGGCCAAGTCCTGTTGACTGCAAATAAAGTGCGGACGTCAATCGTTCCGTCCACCGACAAGGTAATTCGTCGGTTCTCAGCCGCAGCTGCTCCAGTCCTTCCTCGGCAAGAGCGACGGCAAGCCGCTGGGGGACTATCTGGGCGGTGTGCGCAAACGCTTCGGTCAGTGGATTCTCGATACTGCCCGCGCCGAGTACGACCAGAAGTTGCTCGACTATCAGCATGAGATCGGGCTGCGCCACCACCGCACGAAGAAGAACAAGACCGATGGCGTAGATGCGAGCGCGATTGTGCCGTTTCGTGACTTGTTCGCGCTCATTTTCCCGGTGACCTTCACCTTGAATCCGTTCCTCGCCAAGAAGGGGCACAAGGCCGAGGATGTCGACAAGATGTACAATGCCTGGGTGAAGTCCTGTCTCCTCCAGCTCACGCTCTGGAGCCATCCGTACGTGAAAACCGGCGACTTCTAATCTGCCATCTGTGGGCTTCGGCTATGCCGAAGCCCACAGATGCTTCTTCGTTCCGACTACACGACGAACTGCTTGAGTATCTCCAGCGCCTGGGCTTTCCCATATCTCTTGTTCAGCTGTCGATAACCCGGCGCTAAAAGCTCCCCAAGGTTGGGCGCACTCGGATCGATCGCCTTGCGCACCCGGTCCAAATCCTCCTGCGAAATGGTGACGCCTTTCGATCGGGCAAAGAGGATGATGGCCAACCTGACCGATTCATTCCCCAGGAGCGTGTGAACGGTGGCGGAAATTTGCCGGGCGGTGGCCTGTGCATAGATCGCGCGCATGGTATGGGTCATTACAGCGGGCTGAGACGTAATCGTTCCATCGCGCCGAAGATCCTGTATGACCGCATCAATCGCCGATGGAATCTGACCGAGATCTCGTGCGATGGCCGGGACTAATTGTATTGAGACATGAGGCATCGTGCGAACATCGTCAGCGATAGCGAGAGGCAAGCCGGGAACAGTATGGGCGACCACGGCAAAGGCCTCGGCCAGGTCGCCCACGAATTGGCCGGATAGGAGCAGTTGGGTGGCGCGTTTAGCAGTCTCGACTTCCGGAGGATTGTGGGCGGACAGGTGGCTGAGGGCATCGGTAATATGCTCGTGAGAGAGCGGAAATGTCTGTGTCTGTGAGTCGTGGTCGGTTGTCCGGGCACCCAGCGCGAGCAGGGTGATCATGCCGGGGAAGTGCAGATTAGAGCAGCGCGACAAGATGTCTTGAACGTCAGTTGAAGCAAGACGCCCTTCCTGCGCTTCCTGCAGCAGGTCATGCTGAAAATTCTCCAGATCGTTCTTGAGTAATGCTGCGAAAGCAGTGGTCATAGGCCGCCCTCATAATCTTGAGGTGACTTAATCAGGTGCGGGGTCATGCCTGCGATGGGTGCGTGGCGCGAGCGCGCATTCGAACAGTGAGGCCGCACTGGTTTGTTTCTCGGCATTGGGGCGCGGCGAGAAGCGGGAAGCGGGAAGCAGTCCGAGCGAGTTGTTGTGGCGGACGGCCCCCGGTTATGAATCATGCCGGCTACTGCACCACCAGGGCTTCCTTGCCGATGGGGTGCGTCAATGACACGGTGCATTTCTTCCCCTTCGCCTTCAGGATGGCCGTCCCGCTGCTCGCTTGTTCAAGCTGCACCGGGAGAGCCGGAATCTCTCCACGCTCGGACGCCTTGCCGGAAGTCGAGGTGGAGTGACCCTTGTGCCGGCTTGTCGTCTCCACGTCCTCTCCGGGCTTGAATCCCTTGAGTGAAAAGACGACGAGGAGCCCACTATCGGTGTCGATCTCTGCGGAAACGGAGCAGCCGCCCTTTCCCCGTGCATAGACGGGAAACGGGACCGTCTTTGCGTGGGCCCGCTTGTCGGCGCCCGGCGCAGCAATGGCGAGATCCAGCGCTTGCCCTGGAACATAATCGTCGATCCAGAATTCCTCGAGGCCGAGTGTCCGGATACGGCCATTGGCGTCCACTGTCGCTGGCAGTTCATCATACACGGCACCTTGCTTTCTCCATAACGAAACGGGTTCGTCAGCTGAAAACCCTGTCGCCTTCAGCTGGTAGAGGATTGTGGTGCTCACGGCGCCGGTTCGTTTGGTGGATCGAATCCGCTTCCGCTCTACGATGGTCAGTGACGTGCCGGGCATGGTAAACGTGGCGTCCCATACAAACGGAGGCGCGACCGGCTCCGGAGGAGTCTGGATAGTTGCACAGGCATTGAGCCACCCGAACAGCAGGGCAGTAGGTAACCGGTGAAGGATTCGATTTCTGTTTCTGCAGGCAGGCAGCATGTGGCCGCTCCTCTGTGGTTCTCGCGTGGAAGATCCCACTTGTCGTGCAATACGTGACAACCTTGCACGATAGTTTGCCAGGAGTGGGACCTGCGTCCAAGCGATTGCGATTTTCCCGTGTCGAACGAAAGCGTCCCGTCCAATCCGTGCTCAACGGTTGCATGCAGCGGCTATCGAAGGCAGTCAGTTGTAATGTAGGGTCATTCGCCCGCGCCCGTATACATGGCGATGTACTCTGAAGGCATTTCTATTTCAGTTAGCCTGAAATCATACTCCAAGCCCCACACTCTGTTCGATCATCTCCGCGGCACGCGGCGCCCCGCCGCCATCCCGGATAGAGGTCCTCACTCGCTCCGCAGCCGCACGGTAGGATGGGTCTGACCGCACACGAATCACCGCTGAACGCAGCGCCTGGAGCGTCACGTTTTTGTTTGGAATAGCTTCGCCGGCCCCGATCCAGGCGATGCGGGCAGCGATCCCCGGCTGCTCGTTTGTGATCGGGATAGCCACTATCGGTATCCCGATCGCCAGCGCGTCGAGGACGGTGTTGAGCCCAGCATGGGTCACCGCAAGAGTAGCCCGACGGAGCAGGTCCAGCTGAGGGGCATAGGAGACCACGATCGGATCCCCGGGGAGGTTGCCCAGCGCCTCTGGAGCCACCCCATTCCCGGTTGAGATGACCAATTGGGAGGCAAGCCCATTACACGCCTCCGCGATCATCCGGAACGTCCCTGCGACACGGTTTTGCAGTGTTCCCAGCGAGGCATAGATCAGTGCTCGTCCATCGAGGCGTTCCCAAGGGAATGGGATCGGTTGGTATCCGCCTGGTAGCCGGAGAGGGCCGACGAACCGGATGTGTTTCGGCAACTCACGCCGAGGGAATTCGAAGAGTTCAGGTTGTTGGCTGATTTGTAGTGTGTTGGACCAGACCTGTGAGATGCCGGTTGGGACCGGGAGACCCAGCCTCCGGCGGTGGTCTTGAATGCGTGTCATGATGGGCGCATATAGTCGATTCAGTCCCATCCAAGCGATCCGGTTACGAATCCGCGCCCACCACATGTCTTGAGGTTGCCAGTGGGTAAAGAACGGCGGGACTATGGGATCGGGGTTCAGGAGGAGCGCGTTACAGACCGTGGCGAAGGGGAGCCCTAACTGATCGGCGACCGTCCCACCGGGAAACGAGGCTTGATCGATCACCAGCGCCGCTACACCAGCGTCGCGTACGACGGTCGGCCCGACTTCCAAAACGGCATCAGCGGCACGTGCTCCGATCGCAAGCGTGTGCTTGAGCGCTGCCCGGTCCTGTAGCGAGCCGAGCTTCTGAAACTCGGTTTGGTACTCATCAGCCGGGAAGACGGTCCCACCCAGAGGGACGGTCTCGAACCCGGCTTTTGCTACCGATGCAGGCGGCTTGCCCAACAGGAAAAAGGTGATCCGGTGCCCACGGGTGCGGATCGCGTCGGCCAGCGCGATCATTGGGTTCAGATGTCCTGGTGTATTGGGACAGATAACGCCGATGTGACTCATCAAATTTGTATCGTTACTGGGCGTTTCGCGGCCGAACGTTCACAATGAGCCATGAATGCGCGGCAACGTGGGTGAATGAAGGTCATGATATGCGCATGTTCAGCTTTTTGCTGTATCCAGCACCGGCATGCACAGAACAAGATGTGACACCGAACTTTTATGAGGCTATGAACATTTTCCCAGGGGCGCTATTTTCCCTGAAACATCTTCATCAGTTGATCAAGTCCCCCTGCTTCAATCTTTCCATTCGGCGTGAGCTTATCAATCAGATTGGGGAGAAGCCCCGCCAATTGCGAGCTGGCCGCATCCGGTGAGAGGCCGGCTTTGGATGCCACCTGGTTCAGCAGGTCGCCGCCAAGCCCCTGCTTGATCTGCTGGGCCGAAACCGGAAGATTCTGACCCGTGCTGACCCATGAATTCACGATGTCAGCCAATCCATTTTTCTGAAACGCTTGAACCAGCCCTGCCAGACCACCGACCGAACTGTTCTGCCCCAGTAGACTGGTCACGGCCTGAAGCAAGGGGTTTTGATTTCCGCCTCCGCCCAGCATCCCACCGGCTGCCTGGCCTAGTTGATCAAAGAGACTCATGAGGTTCTCCTTCGTGTTGATTGTTTGACCGAACGCGTTGTGCCCCGTTTGGGGCTCGGTGTCTTTCGCTCGAGAGACGGGAGTTCCGCAAGCCTCCAATGTTTCCGCTTTGACTTGTTCTGCTCAGAGACAACAAAAAACACATGGAACGGCGCGCGCCGTTCATCAGCCGTCTGTCCCTTGCTCCAGGCCTCACCCGCGTCGTTGAGGATCTCCAGCAGGGTTTCGTACTCCTCGTCATCGTCGGGAATGACTGACTGTGCCTCGGTAATGAGTACGACGTAGCCCTTGGCGGGAAGCCATCCCAAATCGGCCAGGCATTCTTCCAGCGCGTCCCAGTTGTGTCCAAAGTAGTCCGGAAATTCGAGGGCGCGGGCGAACTCCTTGAAGACGCCCGCCGGAGTGTTGCATTTCTTTCCTTGCACGATCCGGAGCGCATATCCCGCCGGCGGTTTGACCAGGGAGGTGACGGCTGTCCCTGGAGGTGCGACAAGGAGGGATGCCCAGGGAGCTGTGGCGTTCTGCAGATGGGTCTGTACGGTCTGTGTTGTGGCCATGGGAGGGCTCAATTCGAGTGTATAAATCAGTTGAGGGGAAGAAACGTCCGGTAATGATTCCCCGTGTAATAGGCTTTCCCGGTCCGCCGCTCAATCACGATTCGTTCGGCATCGCGTGCGCGGCCCCGTATCTTGGGATTCACATCATACTCCCGATAGCGGCCTCGCGGTAAGCGCCGTTCCCGGTTCTGAAAGTCGCGCCCTCCGACGTAGCCTGGAAGGGGCCTGCCTCCACGTTCCTGCAGTAGCGTGAGGAGGTCTCGGGCTTTCTGCGGAGGTGTGATGGCCGGCGTTGTATCGTCTGTCTCTGCCAGGGGGCTGAGCGTGGTTCCGAGAGAGGGGCTCTCGCCGAGGTGTCCTGCGATGGCAGAAGGCACCCATGCCATGCCGGTTGCGCAGCACAAGAAGAGCAAAAATATAAACGAAGCGACAGGGGCTCGAAGTCGTCGATGGGTATGCAACGGCGCTCTTGCCTCAGTCACGCGTCCAGGAGAGAGCAGGACCGTAGCATGGTCTCCGAAATCAGGTCAAACAGCCGCGGAGAAGAAGAAAAATGGTCGAAGGGTCGAGAGTCTTAATCTCCCTTGAGTCGCCGAGAAACGACTCCCGACCCCTTTGATCTCCCAGCTGTCTCGGCCAGCCAGTGCGGCGGCTGCACCACGGTCACGCGCGATTCTTTGACGAGTTGGAGAATCTGAAGGGCCTGGAGAGAGTGTAGCTCGTCGGATCGGTCGGCGAAGATCCACTTCACGATCACGCTGGCATCGAGAACGATCGTTGTCATACTCGTCCGCGTGTTCTCGCCACTCGAACGGCTTTATTCGTGACTCGTCGCGTGCGTTTTCGCAATGCCAGCAATTTCTCGACGACCATGGCTCTTCGGCGGCGACGCTGCCGTTCCTCGACAGCCTGCCGCATCAATTCCGTCAGTACCGCACTTTTGTTTTGCCGGCTGAAAGCCTTGTCGAATGCTTCTTTGACGTCGGAGGGCACGCTGAAGTTCACGGTGGCCATAACGGGACTCCCTTTGTTGAATATTTCAACAACAGGATGACAGCGGATTGCCGCACAGTCAAGATTTCAGGAAGCCGGTGCCGAGGGAATCGCTCCGATTATTTCACCTTCGCAAATCCTTCACTCGCCAGCAGCTCCGCCACGTTTTGCCCGTCCACGAACACGTCGGCGATCAGGCGGTCGTAGACATCGCGACCGCGCGGGACGATGCGCATGTACGGGAATGGGGACGTTCTGAATTGTTGCGAGCAGACGCTTGAATCACGCGTCAAGAAAATCAGAATGTCCCTATTTCTGACCTCCCACTATTTCCCAGACGAAGGTTTGAATGAGTGATTGACCTCCAAGTAATGATGAACGATGTCGGTGATGTAATCCAGCAAGTTCCGGTCTGTCGCCCCGACAGACCAGGCTCCACCCCACGCATCGGCATTTCTGCGTACGCGGGGGTTTGCGATAGTCTGTCCCGTTGCAGAGTCCGTAAGTTTTACATCGATATCGATGTAAGAGTCTCCCATCATTGCACCCAGGAAAAATCGAGCGCCACCACTGATGACCCGCAGCTCTTGGACCTTTGGTTCAATGATCAAGACAGATCCGTTACCAGTCTGCCCCTTCCCAATACGCCAGCTTTCAAGGAGCGGGGTTACGCGAGCCGTGATCTTAGCTTCGAGTTCCTTTGACACCTCGACCTTTGCTTCGTCCGTTAGCACACCGGTGCTCATCGCTATCGGTTTGAGGTCATAGTCGCGAAACTCCGCAAGTGGTTTGAGCGGTGGGGCGAGGCGGGCAACTTCGACCTCTGCGACAGCTGCTCGTCTGGCCGGATCCGATGCACAGCCCGCAACGGTAAGAGCTAAGAGCGCGATGGCGTAAAATCTCATGATCGAGACTCCTTTGAAAATTGGATGAATTGAAGGGGCTGTCCCTTCTGTTTCTTGCCACAGTTCAGCTATGTGCCAGCGTTGCTTGTCGGCGGGGCCGTCTTGCTGCGCGCGATTCTTCTGCGAAGAGCGGGAACCTCTCAGGATGTCTGATGGATTCAGTAGCGAGGTCCACATTGTGATCAAGCCAATACGGGTAGTTGGAGTGTGGCCAAGCGCTTCGGATTTTATCTGTGATAGTTTGCCAGGATTAGGGCAGAAGTCCAAGGGGTTCCTTGTGGGTTCTGGAGTCAACTGCATGCTCGATCTACAGATCCCATCCCCTCATGAGGGGCAGATGGACTGCGAATCCCGCAGTCTATCCGGCGATCAGCCCGTAGCATGTTTTACCCGCGTTCTATCTTGTCTGCGCTTGACGACGAGGGTGTTTTGCTGTGCGAGATTTTCTTGAGATGAGAGGAAATTTCTCTGGGGCTTTGATGGATTCCGTATCGAGGTCCACGTCGAGATCAGGCCAATACAGGTGGTTAGGGCTTGGCCATTCAACATGCATGATCTCCGATACCGAGGCATCTTGGAACCAAGGGAACTCTTTAAACGGAACAAAGAGCTCTTTGTCGGCCAAGAGCAGCCAGAATCCATGTCTGGAGATGTTTGTAACCTCAATCTCCGAAATGTTTTTGCCAAGCGCTGCGGATTTCATTCTCATGCTCCTCGACCAGAGTTTTCGCCTGTCGGATTTGTCGTTCGGTCATACCGAAATTATGGGCTAACTCAAGCGTCGGTTCCAGCCAGAATTTTGCTTCACCACGATCGCAAAACACGTGAACATGCATTCGCGTTTCTTCACGAGAGAAGAAGTAAAAACGGAATCCTGCAGCTCGAAAGATTGTCGGACTCAGAGGTGCTGTTCCTTGTTTAGCAAGTGGCCCATAGTCTGCCAGGATTAGGGCAGAAGTCCAAGGGGTTTCTTCAGGATCTTGGTGGATTGGGGGTCAGAGTGTAATTTCTGAACAGTGGAATTGTTCTCTGACCTCTATCCTTTGCCGCGACGGATTATCAGCCGGTTTTCGCTTGTTTGTTCCTCCGCTCCGGAATCGGCGCGATGACGGAGCGATTCGGTTTGGCCTTCGCATAGTCGAAGCGGTAGTCACCTCGGATCTCTTTCCCTGCCTTTCGAGGTCGTTTACGAACTCCCATATCACGCAGCCAACTTCACAGTCACCGAGACGCCGGCTTTTGCGCAGAGGCCCACCAGGTAGTCAAGGGATAGCTTGTCCACTTTGTTTCGTACGATCTCGGAGATGCGCGGCTGCACGACACCGAGGCGTTTGGCTGCCTGCGCCTGAGTCAATTCTTCACGGGTCATCCACGTTCGTAATGCCTCGGCAATCTCGCAGCGGAGCAGCATGACGGCGGCTTCGTGCGGGGGAAAGCCCAAATCAAGAAACACGTTCCCGCTACCTCGTGTGATACGTGTGCGTGTTTTCTTCATGGTGTCTCTCAATGCTCCGTGAGAAAATATACTAATATTCGTATCGTGAGGCAAGGCTCTGACGAGCCAAACGGGCAATCATCCGATAAGATCGGGGTCGGAGTGCAATCGAGAGAACTGCGGAACTGTTTCTGAGAATACAGATTCCCTAGGTTTGTGACCACCCACCAGAGGTTCTTGTTTGTGACGACATCCCAGATCTCGTATGTGTCGCCTAGGACGAATTTCTTCTTTGCCTTTTCGACGTGTTGCGCTGTCTCATCGCGCGCCGACGGGTGGCGGCACCGTTCGCGATTCTGGTAACAGGAGTGGAAAGCGTTGGATGGATTCGATGGCAAGTTCCATCCCGAGATCAGGCCAATACAGATAGTTGGGGTCAGGCCATCTCACATGCATGATTTCCGATACGGACGCATCTTGGAACCCTGGAAAGTCTTGGAACGGAATGAAAAACCATTTATCTATGGTGCGCAACCACAACCCGTGCTTGGAGATGCTCGTGAATTGAACCGTAGAAACGTCTGTGCCTCGAGTAATGGATTCCATCCTGGCACTCCTGGTTAAGAGGCTCGGCGGTATTACATCCGAGCCTCGTGGTGAACAGCAGTGATATGGAACTATCCTGCTTTTGCGAAGCCTTCCCTCCTCATAATCTCCGCCACGTTCTGCCCGTCCACGAACACGTCGGCGATGAGCCGGTCGTAGACATCGCGGCCTCGCGGGACGATGCGTACGATGCCGTTGCGGAGCAGTTCGGCCAGCCGTTGCTTGGCTGCCTCGCCTTCAGGCTCGCTCAACTCCGGTGTGTCGATGCCGCGAAGCCTGATACGGTCGGGCCCGGCACGAATGGTGTCTCCATCGACGGCGGAGATTTGCAGGGTGCTCAACAGTCTGGAGTTTCGGAGAGACCGTGCACGAAGCGTCGAAACTCGGGATTGTTTCTGCTTGGGTCCCAGCTTGTACCGGCCTTTCGGGAACCGTTGGGGGCGGCTGTCCGGCGGATGCCTGGGGCGCTGCTGTTTGTAGGTCGGCAGGCGATTTGAACCCGGTTCATTCGGGGTCGGGTACCAGCAGAGATCACATTGGGGTTGCAGGGTCGAGTCAAGATCGGATTTCGACAGGCGCTCGGCGTTTGCCCAAGGCTCCCATGGACCAGACCCAAGGAAAATGACGAGCGCCAGAGGGATGATGGTTATTCGTGAGGTGTGCATGGTCACCTGTGTCAGCATAGGCCGTGCCACAATCAGTTTGGTTGACAATGAGGAAAATGGCGTGCTGCAATGGACCTCGTATCTCGTTGCTCGTGAAGCGGATCTCGTTCACGAGGAACTCAGGTAGTTCTTATTAGCGAGATACGAACGCCGCTTCACGCTTCACGGAGGATGACGACATGGATATGATGGGACGGGTAGGGCTGGTTGAGATTCCTGTATTGATCGCCCCTGATCAGAAAGCCTGGATGGATCGCATGATTAAGGAGGGGAGAATCGCCATTCCCCCCGGTGGAACCTTGGAAAAAGGGTCGCTCTATTCGATGTTTATCCGCATGCTGCTCCATAATGCGATGGAAGAACAGAAGCGGCAGGAGGCGATGGATGCGGATGACGAGGACGACGAATAACGAATGGTCAATCGTCACCCGTCATTCGTCAATCGGGAAGAGACTCAAAAAGTATCCACCCTGTATCTAACTAGGTTCGTTTCGTATCTGGAGCGATACAGCGGTGAAGAAAAGAGCTGAGCGCTATTCGCCATAGGCTCTCAGGCCTCCGGCCATAAGCCATTTGCTATACGCTATAAGCTCTTGAATGCAACGTGCGCGGCGCGGATCGTCTTCTCGATATCCTGCGTGCTGTGGGCGGTGGAGAGGAAGGCTGCTTCAAACTGGGACGGGGCGAGATAGACGCCTTGTTCCAGCATGTGATGAAAGAACTGACCGTACCGCTTCGTGTCGGATTGTTTGGCTGTATTCCAATCCACAACAGGCCCCGGCGTGAAGAACGACGTCAGCATCGACCCCACTCTGGTTTGCGTGAGCGGGATTCCCGCTTTCTTGGCCGCGTCGCCGATACCTTTTGCCAAAGCTGCTGAAGAGGCTTCCAGCTTCTTGTAGAGTCCTTTTGCCCGCAACTGCTTGAGGGTCGCCAGTCCCGCAGTCACAGCCAGCGGATTTCCCGATAATGTGCCGGCTTGATAGACCGGTCCGACCGGTGCGATGAGATCCATGATCTCTTGCCGTCCGCCGTAGGCGCCGACGGGTAATCCCCCTCCGATGATTTTGCCCAGCACGGTGAGGTCCGGCTTGATGTCATAGAGCGCTTGCGCACCGCCGTAGCTCACGCGAAATCCTGAGATGACTTCGTCGAAAATCAACAGGATATCATTCTCGGCCGTCAGTCGGCGGAGTGCGGCGAGGAAGTCCGGCGCCGGAGGCACCACGCCCATGTTGCCGGCGATTGGTTCAAGGATGACGCAGGCGAGCTGGTTCCGGTGTTCTTTGATCAGCTGTTGAACCGTGCGAATGTCGTTATACGGGGCGGTCAGTGTATGTTTCACAAAATCAGCGGGGACGCCGGGTGAATCCGGAATCCCCAGCGTGGCCAAGCCCGACCCGGCCTTGGCCAGCAGATAGTCGCTGTGGCCATGGTAGCAGCCCTCGAATTTGAGAATGCCGTCGCGCTTAGTGAAGCCTCGCGCCACGCGAATCGCGCTCATGACCGCTTCGGTTCCGGAGCTGACCAGGCGGATCTTTTCCATGGAGGGGTAGGCCGCGTGAATCTCTTTCGCCAGCGCGACTTCCAATTCCGTCGGGGCGCCGTAGCTGGTGCCGTTGCCCGCCGCCTTCTTGATGGCGCTGACGACCGAAGGCGCGGCATGCCCGAGGATCATGGGGCCCCAGGACAGCACGTAGTCGATATAGACGTTTCGGTCCACGTCGTAGAGGCGAGGCCCCTTGGCCCGTTGAATGAACCGCGGTTGACCTCCGACCGATCGGAAGGCGCGCACCGGGCTGTTCACCCCGCCGGGAATGAGCTGTTGGGCTTCGCTGAAGAGTTTGACGGACCGAGTTGTTTTCATAACAGGGGGCGCACCCTATCATGCAGGACGAGAACCGGTCAAGAAATCCCGCTCTGAACAGATGCTGCTCACATCTGCTCAACCTGATGCCAAAAAACTGTCATGAGATGTCTCTCTGTACTCACTGTCTGGACGGTGTCTCAGAACCCGCAGTTTCCAAAGGCGTTCTCTGTCGCCACGCGATTTTCACTTGGGCGCGATTTTTGCTTTTTCAGATCAGATAAGCTCCAAAGGAGATACGAGTCAGCCATGAGAATCATCTGTTCCTGGTGCCGTCGAGAAGGGGACATCGGATTGATCGGGGAAAAGGCGCCGCTGGAAGACTTTCGTGAGACGCACAGTATCTGCAAGGCTCACCAGATCACGGTACAAGCCCGATGGAGGGACGGCGTGTATGTGCTGGAGCAGAAAAGAGAACGGCGGAAGGTGTCTCCTAGCCTGAAGAAGAAGATCCTACGGAAGAAGGCCATGTAGGCTGACGGCATCGTCGGCTACTCCGCTGCAGACTTCCCTCTAACCTGGTTTATTCACAAAGACTGCTCCTGCCTCCGCCGACCCCACCAGCCCGCATTATTCATGAGCGCTTCTGCTCCAATCGCCGATCCGCTGCTGCGACAAGCCTTCGGGCGGCGGCGGGCTCGCCCCTCGGGCCTTCGACGTACTGCCCGAGTACGCCTCGGGACCTCAGGCCTCCGCGCGCCGCTCTCGCGACGCGGCTCTGTGATTTCGCGACGAACCATCACGAATAAAGCGGGCTAGGCACTCGTCGCTGCTTGTGCAGTCATCTCAGCCTTCCATTCAGCTCAAAACGCTCAGCCAGGCGAACCCTACTTGCGAGAAAGATGATACAGATGTGTGCCCATCCTGTGTGTCCCGGTGGCAGATACACAGCGATCTGTACGGATGGCAAGCTTGCCTGGATGTCTCGGTGGCTGTTTGCTAGAATACGTCTCGACTCGGCTGACACTCGCCGTCGACCGTGCGACACATTTCATATCATACGGCCATTCCGAGATTCCCGTATTGAACGAGAGAACGAAGGGTGTCTATCGTGCGGAGTTCACGCCTCGCCCCTGTGATTGATCCGGTCCGCCGGAATGTGCCCGATTCAGTCGTCAGGTATGTGGGTTATGCCGTTGTGGTGTGTGTCGTCCTCGGCCTGATTGCGACTGCCGGTATTGGACAAGCCCAGACCGGGTTCACCCAGAGCGGCTCGCTGAAACGGTCTCCCGCCGAGATCGTTAAGCGGTACGTGCGTTTGGATCAGAAAGGCGCCCGCCTGGAGGCTATGGGATTCGATGTGCTCGCTCCGTATGTCGATTGGAAAGAAGAGCCGTCGTGGGACCATGTCGTGGTGATTCAGGAGGCCACGGTGCCGGAGGATTACCGGCAGTGGACCATCATCGACAATATGGACATTATCATACCCGTCACCTTTCGGGTTCGGGGGGCTGTCAATTTCAAGTCTGCGGTCTTTGTGCCTGAGGATAAGACGGAAGAAGTGCGGTTCCATGTGAAGGCCGTGCGAAACAGCTGGCGTATCGTCGAGCCGGTGATTCCTCCTCATATCGGAGTGCCGCGGATGGTGAACTTTGCGCGCGAAGCTGCGCTGCATGAGCAGGATGCGGCACAGCGCGGTGTCCTGGCGGCGCTTGAAGGTTCCTTACGAAAGGCGAGATAAATGGGGAAGACGTCCGTACAGTTGCTCATCTTCGATCTTGACGGCACACTGATCGAGTCCAAGTGGGATATCGCAAAGTCCGTGAATTTGACCTTGGCCGAGTTGGGTTTGCCGGAACGCCCGTTGGAAGAGATTTTCGGATTCGTCGGCGATGGCGTGAAGAAGTTGCTGCGTCTCGCAGTAGGGGAGGAGGGCCGAACCAGCTTCGAAGATGCCCTCAAGGTGTTCCGCGGCCATTACCTCGCCCATTGCCTGGATCGGACGACTTTTTTTCCTGGTATTGAGCCGATGTTGCGCCACTTTGCGTATAAACAGAAGGCCGTCGCCACCAACAAGTCGATCGAATATACGCGTGTCATCTTGAACGGGTTAGGCGCACAGCATTTCACATATCTCGTCGGCGGCGACAACGGGTTCGGGCTCAAGCCGGAACCGGGTATGTTGCTGCATGTCATGGAGCAGTTGAATGTCTCGAAAGATCAGGCCGTCCTGGTGGGAGACAGCACCAACGACATCAACGGCGGCCATAATGCCGGCATCCGTGTCTGTGCAGTCGGCTACGGGATGGGGAATCGGGACAAGATGGCGGCCTGTCAGCCCGATTGGTTCATTGAACGGCCGGAGGAACTGATGGAGATCTTTATATGACAAACAGGATAAGGCTGAGGGTGAGCGAAGATCTTGTCCGCAGGTGGGGGAAGATTCCGGTTGTTTGTTTGAGTCTTGTTCTGAGTTTTTGTCTCAACCTTGACCTCCTCTTCGCAGCATCGCCCAGCCTGGCGGAACGTGTGATTGAACACAAACTGGCCAATGGTTTGACGGTACTGATGGTCGAGCGTCATCAGACGCCGGTGGTGTCGATCAACATCACCTTCGCTGTCGGCGGGATCAATGAGCAGGTTGGACAGACAGGGCTCGCCCACTTGTATGAACACATGGCGTTCAAGGGCACCAGGATCGTCGGCACCAAGGATTACGAAAAGGAGAAGCCGATCCTCGATGAACTCGCTCGCGTCGGCACTGAATTGGAGCAGCGTCAGCGCGAGATCGCCAACAGGACTGGCGGGGCGACGGTCGAGGAGCAGGCTACCGTCGATGCGCTACAGAAGCGGTTTACGGATCTACAAGCGAAGGCGTCCCAATACGTCGTCGGCAATGAAGTGGCGCTGCTCTATCAACGGCACGGAGGGGTGGGATTCAATGCGTCCACCGGCAAAGACCTCACCCGCTACACGATCAGCTTGCCGGCCAATCGTCTCCCATTGTGGGCCGCAGTCGAAGCCGACCGCATGGCCAGTCCTGTGTTGCGGGAATTCTATAAAGAACGCGGCGTCGTCATGGAAGAACGGCGTTTGCGCAACGAGGACAGCCCGAGCGGACTGTTGTTTGAAACATTCACCTCGGCGGCATTTCGCGCGCATGGCTATGGGGTGCCGACCATCGGTTGGGGTTCGGATATCTTGTCGTTGACACCGGACGAAACCGAAGCCTTTTTCAAAACCCACTATGGGCCGAATCGTGCCACGATTGCGCTGGTCGGCGATCTCAATCCCGAAGAAACGATTGCCTTGATCGAACGCACGTTTGGGAAGATCCCTGCGGCGCCCCAGTCGTCGGCGCGGGTGGCTGTGGAGCCGGATCAGCGAGGCGAGCGGCGGGTGGAGGTGGAGTTCGACGCGGAGCCGTCCATGGTCATCGGATATCATAAGCCGGGGTTGGGGCATCCGGATGATGATGTGTTCGATGTCATCGATGCGGTGCTCTCCGATGGGCTCACCTCCCGTCTTCATCGGAGACTGGTGCGGGAACAGAGGCTGGCGGCCTCGGTCCGTTCAGATGCGAGCCATCCGGGTGTGCGCGCACCGAATTTATTCATCATTATGGCGACGCCGCTGGCGCCCCATACGACGGCCGAACTGGAAGCGGCGATCTATGAGGAGTTGGAACGGCTGAAGCGAGAGCCGGTTTCACCCAAGGAGCTTGAGCGGGTGATCAATAATCTGGACGCCGATATGGTGCGTGCGCTGCGGTCCAACAGCGGTCTGGCGTCCCAGTTGGCGATGTATCAAGCGGTGGCCGGTGATTGGCGCGACATCCTGAGGTCTCGTGACAGGGTTGCCGCGGTGACCCCCGCCGATGTACAGCGTGTCGCAGCCCAGTATTTTACGAAGTCGAATCGGACGGTCGGCGTGTTGGTTAAAAAGAGCAACGGCAAAACCGTGGCCGCAACGCAGAACAATGGGGTGGCACAGTGAGGATGGTAAGGGGTGAGGGGTTAGGGGTAAGGGGTTTCGGAACACTGAGTTTCTTTGGCATTGCAATTGTTCTTTTGGCATCTGTCGTGGCGGGCTGCGCGGGGGAGTTAGCGCTCGGCGATCCTCGGACGATGACCTTCAAGCCAGTTGAGTTCTCGCCGCCTGACCCGGAACGGATCGTGCTCGACAATGGCATGGTCGTGTATCTGTTGGAAGACCACGAACTCCCGTTGATCACCATGACGGCCACAATGCGAACAGGAAGTTGGCTTGATCCAGCCGATAAGATCGGCCTCGCGGCGTTGACCGGGTCGGTGATGCGCACCGGAGGGGGCGGGGGCTTCTCAGCGGAAGAAGTCGATGAAGCACTGGAACAGTTTGCGGGCGATGTCAGTGTCGGTATCGGCAGACAATCGGGGTCTGCCTCGCTCGACGTGTTAAGCAAAGATCTGAAGCGGGGATTGCAGATCTTTACGGCGCTCGTACGAAATCCGGCGTTCGAGCCGGCGCGCCTCGAATTGGCCAAATTGCAGGCGATCGAAGGAATTCGCCGCCGCCAGGATAATCCCGGTTCCATCGTGGGCCGGGAATTCATCAAGCTGCTCTACGGCGCGGAACATCCGACCGCGCGGGAGAGTACGATCGATTCAGTGCGGCGCATTACCAGAGACGATCTGGTCGCGTTTCACCGCAACACGATTCATCCGAACGGCATCATTCTGGGTGTGACCGGCGACTTTAAGAAAGAGGCGATGCTTGCGGCGTTGCGTGACGCGTTCGGCGATTGGAAGAAAGGCGCGGTTCCGGAGTTGAAGATCGCCGACGTGCCGGAGAGCGATGCGGGGAAGCCGGAGGTCTGGTTCATCGACAAAGACACGACGCAGACTCATCTGCGCGCGGGCCATTTGTCGATCAAAGAGCACGATCCCGATTATGTCTCATTGGCGATTGCAAACGACATCTTGGGCGGCAGTTCCTTCCGCAGCCGGATTTTCAACGATGTCCGGACAAAACGCGGCCTGGCGTATTCCGTCGGCAGCCGGCTCAATACCGGGGTGCATGATCAGGGGATCTGGCTGGTGCGGGCCGAGACCAAGTCGGTCTCCACGCAGGAAGTCATCGAGCGGTTTCTGGCGAATATCGAGCGCATGCGCACGGAACTCGTGAGCGATACGGAGCTGGCGGAGGCGAAAGACGCGTACGTGAATTCGTTCATCTTTTCGTTCTCCAGCCCCTCGGCGATTGTGAACCGCCTGATCGAGCTGGAGTACGACGGGCTGCCGAAAGACTTTCTGCAACAGCTGCGCGACAAGGTCGTGAAGCTGAACAAAGAGGAGATCCTGGCGGCTGCCAAGAAGCATCTCTCTCCGGATCGTCTGAAAATCGTCGCCGTCGGATCGGGCAAGACTCTGCCGGCCGCGCTCTCGACTTTTGGCGAGGTGAAAGAGATCAAGCTGGTTCCGGAAGGATGAAGAGGTTTCCCGGCTGACGAAGCGAGGCCAGCTCCGGCGTCGCCATAATGCGATGGCGATCGCATGGCGACTGAAGCGATTTCTTATTTGACCGCGCACTCCTCTGAGGCTGCGACGCAGCGTCGCAATGCCGTCGTGCGCTATCGATTGCAGCTGTTGGACCGCCTCGACGCTACGGCGAACGCCTCCGTGCCCTTCGCTTCCAGCTTGTAGAGGATTCTCATGGGCGATGTCGAATCGGACCGAGAATCTCTAGGCCAAATTGAAGCGTTGTTTTCTGAGAAATGGTCAACTCCTTTTGACGATGGTTACGACTCGACCATCAAATCGCTTTCCTTTACCGAATCTCACCTTGATGATGCTGATTCGTCAGACATAAGAAGAGCGTGGACTCAGTTTCTGAAGGGCATCTTTGGAGTACATAGCTCTTGGGAATGGCCCTGCAATGTGGGAATGGCTGAGTGGTATGCCGAACATGACAAGCCTCTTCATGCGCTCGCAGTTTATGAACATCTGCTAAGGGAAGTGCAAAAGCAAGGACTGGATGACTCCAGAGTTGAATATTGTGATGCTCTACAGGAGTGGCTTCTACGGCTGTTTGACCTCTGTGAGCATCAAGGATTTACAGAAAGGGCGATCTATATTGCCGGACTCATCGGGGACTTCCAAGAAGAGGGTGTAATTGGTTTAGTCGAATACGCGGGGGTTTTGGCGAGACTTCCAGGCCTACGCCGTCATGAGTTGAGGGAGACCATAGAGAGAGAACGCGTAGAAGCCGAAAGACGTTATCGAGAGGTTTTTGGCGAGCTAGTTGCCAACCTGCACGACGATACGAAACAGATTCTGATCCGGGCAGAAATAGTTGGCACTGAAATCGTCAGGAAGATTGACCCATCAGCGGCTCCGCTCTGCTGGACTCTTGCTCTGGAAGCAGAGTTTTATCACAAAGTCTACGAGCGGAATAAGGATCGACTCGACGTAATTCTCGGTAGTGAGGCGCCAGGTCGAAGGCAGACATGCGGAATCGGAAAGATTTTGTTGTTAGTTGACAAGACCATCAGCGATCCGCTGAGGAGGCCACTCATTGAGAAACAAATAGCCGTATGGTCAAGACTCTTGTCGGTTCCTCATATTCACAAGATGCTGGCGCTAATCACTGAACACCGTAATCAGATAGCCCATGTGGATGTTGCTAAACGAGGAATCTACACTTTGGGACACTCGAACGAGTTTGTGAGGAAGGTTCGCGAATCTGGTTGGATTGTTGAATTCTTGTCCTCTCTTCAGCCCCTATCTTGATAGTCCGTAGAATATTGAAAACATCTTACACCGCGATTTCGAACTGAATCCGCTCGTACGGAACGGTCGGGGTGACGGAGTCTCGCACATGGGCTCCCGGCTCCAGTTGCACCAGGCCAAGGTCTGCGAGGAGCTTCAAGTCGCCATGCACGTTCTTGAAATCTCTGCCGATCAGCTTGGCGAGCGCAGCGATAGAGCGAGGACGACGAGTCCGGATGAGATGCAGGAGGGTCAGGCGTGCCGGTGTGAGCACCTGCCGCATGGCTTCCACGCTGACGAAGTAGACTCCCGTTCGTTTGGGCAGGGCTTTGCCGGCCTGGACTGCCTTCAGCGTGGCACTGAATTCTTGCAGACCTTCATCCAATGAGCGTACTCCTACTTTCAGCCGTTTGACCTTCATTGTCCAAGCTCCTTCTTCGTAGCCGCGACATCGCGACGAAAGTCCTCAATCAAGTGTTCAATGGTCGTGAATACGTACGGAGTTGTCGTGTCATGAAAATGACGATGATCGCCTTGATGCTCATGGTTGTCGTAGCCGATCAATCGGTGCCCCTTGTAGACATAGACCAGCGAGTACTTAAATCCGTAAGGCGTGGCCGGTGTCCTTGGGACGTCGTAGACCTTCATTTCCACCAGACCGCCCTGTTCATCCACGTATTTCGCGTGGAGGACCAGTTTCGCTTTCGGCATATGGCAGTAGACACCATAACAGTGTAGAGTGTCAATGAAGGATTGTGTGGGAAGCCTATGGCATCGCCATTCGTGACCGTAATCGCCGGCCGCATGGCGCGGTGCTGTGAAGTGTCTGGACTGTGTAAGGCGGATGTTTCACTGAAGGGATAGAGTCATGATAATCTCTCCAGAGGCTCTCAACGAGGCTGATCAAAGAATCGGAAATGCAGTGTTCACCAAACCGGGCCGTTGTTGAAGATGGATGTATGCCGCTTGAAGACGACTGTTGTGACATTCTGAAAAAAGCCCGTACCGGTCTGGGGCTTTCGGCCGGCGATGCCTCGCGCAGGGCCGGGTTGTCCGATGGAGTGATCGCGGCGCTGGAGCGGGGAGAGCAGGCGCGTGATCGAGCGGAGCTCCTCGCGCTTGCTAATGCGCTGGGTTTGCGGGGTGAGCCGCTTGCGCAGATTGCGATCGACAAATGGGAGCCGCTCGCGCAACGCCAACCGGACTGGATCGAGACGGTGCACGGCTCGATCGGCGGCTATGATGTGCAGGGCTACATCGTTCATGACGAGGGTGAGGCCCTGCTGATCGATACGGCCTACAATGCGCCTGTCATGGTCGAGGTGCTCAATAAACGCAACCTGCGCCTTGTGGGGATTTGTCTGACGCACGGGCATGCCGATCATGCCGAGGGGATTGATCGCATTCTCACATATCGGGAAGTACCGGTCTATTTGGGGCCGGACGATATTGACCTGTTGAATTGGAAACCACGAGCGGAGCTGCTGATTGTGCCTGCGGACGGGTGCGCCATCACGGTCGGCCGCCGGAGGGTTCACTGCCTCACAACTCCAGGCCATACGCCAGGCGGAATCTGTTATCGGATAGATGACCCCAAGCAGCCGGTCTGCTTTGTCGGCGATACACTCTTTGCCGGATCGATCGGTCGATCTAATCCAAGCCATCTGTACGCCACGCACCTTGATTCGGTGCGCAAACGTTTGTTCGCACTTCCGTTGAACTATCGCCTTTTGCCAGGCCACGGTCCTGCCACGACTGTGGCCGAGGAACTGGAGCATAACTCGTTCGTGACCGTCGAATAACGAACCCGACACATAATCAGGGACTTCATGGATGGATTAGGGGAGGACGGTCAGCCACGCATCCGGAGTGAGGCAGGAAGTGTGGAAGAACCGGATGCCGTCGCGCCGACCATTGATAGCGAAGCCGATGAAGAAGCGCCGTCTGTTTTTTCAGCATGGGCGCTGCCCGTCGGCCTGTTTCTGCTGACCTGCTTCACGACTTTATGGGCAGGCGCCTATCAATCGTACAGCGGGACGGCCCGTGGGCCGCTGAATTTTCTGCTGGAACATCCGGAGGCATTGTGGCGAGGGCTTCCTTTTGCCGCGGCGCTTTTATTCATTCTGGCGACGCACGAATTCGGCCACTATCTGTTATCCAGGATTCACGGAGTGCCAGCTTCGCTGCCGTTATTCATTCCTGGGCCACCCCATTTCATCGGAACGTTCGGCGCCATCATCCGTATGCGCGGACCCATCATGGATCGCCGCGCCCTGTTCGATATCGGGGTTGCCGGCCCGCTGGCCGGGTTTATTGTTGCCGTTGCTGTGCTGATTGTAGGACTGAATCTTTCGACCGTTGTGGAGCGGACTGCCACCTTCGGGTTGCACCTGGGGGAACCGTTGCTGTTACAGTTTTTGGCATGGCTGGTGATCGGGCCGATCTCACCGGAATCGGATATCGTGCTGCATCCGATTGCCTTTGCGGCCTGGTTCGGTTTCTTCGTCACCTCACTCAATCTCCTTCCGATCGGCCAGCTTGACGGCGGACATGTCGCCTATGCGCTTTGGGGAGGCAGACAGCGGACGATGGCGTTCATCGCGGTTCCAATCCTCATCGTCCTGGGATTTGCCGGCTGGCCGGGATGGTTTTTATGGGCGGTCATGGCGGGGCTCTGGGGGCTCGGTCATCCGCCCGTCAGCGATCCCCATGCTCCGTTAGGACGTAACCGTAAGATCGTCGGCTGGATTGCGCTGGCTGTGTTCGTCTCGACCTTTGCGCCGGTTCCGTTCTCCTTCCATTCATAAGTTGTTCAACGGGCTGAGCCCGCATTATTCATGAGCGTTTCTACTGCAACCGTCGATACGCCGCTACGACAAGCTTGGCCGCGAGCTTCGCGCGGCCAGCGGGCGGGCTCGCCCCTCGCAACCTCGACATACTGTTTCAAGTATGCCTCGGTCTCTCGGGGCTCCACGCGCCCGTCTCGCCTGGCGTCTCAGCGGTTTCGTCACGAATCGTCATGAATAATGCGGGCTAGCAGAACATTCGCTGGATTTTCTTGCCCGATTCCGCACTCAGCCCTACAGTGGGATGATGATTTCAACTGAGAGAGCGACGTCCCACTGCCCGAACTGTCAGGCGGAACGACAGGATGGGGGGGAGGAGTGTCTTCGGTGTGGAATCATTTTCGCCAAGTACAGACCGTTGCCGGTACGAACGGGTGTCGTTTCGACGGCGGGGTCGTTTGCGAACTCTAAGTGGGTGGTCACGGCCAAGCACTGGTTGATTGAATCGGATACGGCGACCGATTCACTGACGCTCATCGGTCGGGCGACGGTGTTTCTGCTCCTTGTCTGGTGGGGGCGTACGTTCATTCTCACACCGCTTGAGACCAACTACACCGGCGAATCTGTTCTGCATCTGATCAATCTCCCGTTTCACGAAGCAGGGCACCTGATCTTTATGCCGTTCGGACGTTTCATGATGTTTCTGGGCGGGAGCGCAGGGCAGGTGCTGATGCCACTCATCTGTCTCGGGACCTTTCTCATCAAAACCCGCGATCCGTTCGGTGCGTCGGTATGTTTGTGGTGGATGGCCGAGAGCATCATGGACGTCGCGCCCTACATCAACGATGCGCGGGATATGGATCTCATGTTGTTGGGCGGGGTCACGGGAAAAGAAACGGACGGGCATGATTGGAACAACATTCTCGCCATGCTTGGCTGGCTGGAGTACGACCATCGTCTGGCTCATCTGGCGTACAACGTCGGCATCGTGCTGATGCTGGCCTCCTTCGCCTGGGGCGGTTGGCTTCTGCTCCGTCACTATCGCCGGCTTGCATAGTCCCTTCCTCCTTGTGCGCGTATGAGAACTCTTCTACGATGGGCCCGCCAAGGGGCGGGTATCGCCTCGCCTAGTGAGTGTACGAGCATGATGTTGTTCTATCTGCTGCTTCTCGTGGCGCTGGGGTCTCCGACCGAATATGCTCAGGGTGTGTCGGAGTTAGATCTGTCTCCGATAACAGACAAGGCCGTACCATCTGCCGGGTGGCGCTACGGCGCGTATCTCGATGTCGGCGGCATCGTCAATTTCAATGTTCCGGAGAACGATCTCTGGCGCAGCCGCGCCACGGCTTCACGTCACAACCAGGCGGCTCCCAATATGGTGCTGGCCTATGTGCGCAAGGATGCGAGTGAGGCGTCACGCTGGGGAATGGAGCTGGGAGCGCAGGGCGGTTACGATTCCGTGGATTTTGCGTTTCTACAGGGAGAGCCGAAAGTCGGCGGGGCGGATGTGCTCAGGCATCTCCATCGTGCCAATGCCTCCTACTTGGCTCCGGTAGGCAACGGTTTGACGGTTACGGCGGGTTTGTTCAACAGTCTGATGGGCTATGAATCGCTCTATGCCAAGGACAATGCGAACTACACGCGTTCCTGGATCGCCGACTATACCCCCTATATGATGTTCGGCATCAACGCGAAGTATCCCGTGAGCGAGAAGCTGCTCGTGACGGCATTCGTCGTGAACGGGTATGTGCATCTGTCTCATCCCAACGACCAGCCTTCATATGGAACGCAGTGGTCGTACAAAGTCACCTCCCGGTTGACTGCAATGCAGACCCTGTATTGGGGGCCGGATCAGAGCAAGACTTCGCTGGAATTCTGGCGACTCTACGGCAATCATATTCTTGAGTGGAAAGGGGAGGAGGTCACGGTGGCCGCTTCCTACGATGTCGGAACCGAGAATATCGCCGACCAGCCGGGAAGCCCGCGGGCTTTCGTGATGGGCGGCAATGTGATGGTGAGGTGGCATGTGACCGGTCCCTGGTCCGTGGCATTGCGTCCGGAGTTCTACTGGGACCGGAACGGACGCTGGACCGGGGCGGAGCAATTTGTGAAAGCCATCACCTCCACGCTTGAGTATAAGCTTCCGTATCGGTGGACCAATACGATGCTGCGGGTTGAACATCGCTATGATGAATCGACCGGTGTCGGGGGCGGGTTTTTCAGAAGGGGTGAGGTCAGTTCCGGTGTATTCGGGCTCGCTCCGTCACAACATCTCTTGGTCTTCGGGCTGCTGTGTGTGTTCGATTCACCGTAAGCGATCACTCGCAGGCGCCGGGGTTCGCGATCGGCGCCATTCATCGACCGTCCGTTTCCCGAATTCAGCCAGGGCCGCCGTCTTTGCCTGAGCGAGGACCTGACCGTCCTCCAACAACACTGCTGACCCTGTCAACGTGGAACGACCCTCCGCAGTCTGTGTCGCGTAGAGTCGTTCGGTTCGTGCATCCCACAGACTGCTGTGGATCATAAACAACGCATCGCTCACGGTGCCTGGGGCGACATATGCTCCAATCAGCGTGACATACCATGCGGCGTAGCCATTGTTGTAGCGATCAACTGACCCGACTCCTTCCACGATGAGTACGGCATCCGCGTCATAGCGCGCGGCAGCCTGTCTGATCTTGCTGACATCGTATCCGTGAATGGTCGAGTCCGCGAGGAGAAAGGTGTCTGCCACAAGTCCTTCGTGCTGTAAGGGTGCCAGCCGTTTCAGCAGCGCATCTTTGTCTTTGTCCGTCCACTTGGCCAGCCGGATGTTGTGCTGGATCGGCAGATCCCTCTCGACGAAATACAGGGCAAGTCGAAGCGGGGGAGCTGGATTCGGCATGTCCGCCTGGGCAATAGCCGATGCATGCTGAGCAACCGGAATCTCTGCGATGCCCAATGTGGCGCGCATGGCGGTGCGATCGAATTCTGCGCTGCCGGCGCAACCACCGGCCAGCAGTATCAGCAGCGCTGTCCAGTAGAGCGTCATTGCGGGGGACCTTGGGGAGCGAGTCGTGTCTGCGAGAGTGTTTCCAGCGCTAAGAATAATGCGTGCGTTCCGCTCCGGCCGTGTCCCAGTGCGATGACCGTACGGTATAACTCGTGCGCCAGTGCAAGGCCCGGCAAGGTGAGCCCCATCCGTTGTGCGTCGTCGAGGGCAATCCCCATGTCCTTGACGAAATGTTCGACAAAGAAGCCTGGATCGAAGTTTCTCTGGAGGATCTTGGGCGCCAAGTTATCCAGCGTCCAGCAAGCGGCGGCTCCGCTCCCGATCGATGTCAGCACATGGTTCAGATCGAGCCCGGCAGTGTGGCCGTAGAGCAGGCTTTCACAGACGCCGATCATCGTGCCGGCGATGACGATTTGGTTGCAGAGTTTTGCCTGTTGTCCGGCGCCTGCTCCTCCCTGGTGCACAATGGTCTTTCCCAGCCGTTCAAACAAGGGGCGTGCCTGATCAACAGCGGCCGCTTCGCCGCCGATCATGATCGACAGCACGGCTTTTCTAGCCCCAAGATCCCCGCCGGACACCGGCGCATCGAGGGTTTGGAGCCCTCTGGCTGACGCAGCATGGGCAATATCCCGGCTCAATGACGGGTCTGTCGATGTCATATCGATGAGAATCGAACCTGGTTTTGCACAGGCGATCAGTCCATGCGGGCCGAAGTAGACGTCGCGGACATCTGCAGGAAATCCCACCATGGTGAGTGTGGCGTCTGACAGGGCGCAGACTGCGCTCGGACTGTCTGCCCAGACGGCTCCACGATCGAGCAGCGGCTGGGCTTTTGATTTCGTGCGCGTATAGAGCGTGACGGGATAGCCGGCATCGAGGAGGTGTCCGCACATCGATGCGCCCATGATGCCGGTCCCGATCCATCCGATGCGGCTATGAGCAGGAGAGAGCTGCTTCATGGGTGAGGGCATATCGATCTGCTAGAATCCCCTTCCACCGCCGCCGCCGAACCCTCCGCCGGAAAATCCTCCCGACGAGCCGCCGCCGCTGAATCCTGATCCGCCGCTGCTCCGAGGCGCGGAGGTCATGACGGCGCCTGCGGCGGTGGACAGCTGTGAGAGGTTTCCGGTCAGATTCCGGGGGCGAAAGTCTGTCATGTTGGTTCCGTGATACCAGGCGGGCGGCTGCGTGTAAATACCGTCGAACGCGCGGGTCCAATTCTGTTCCACGCCCAGCGCCATTGCGAACGGCAAGAACTTTTCAAACATCTCAGGTGTCTTGACGACGCGTTGAAAACGGTCGGACTCCACACGGGTAAGAAATTCCTCAAACCCGAGTACTTTCTCCAAGGTTCGTGTACCGCGCACCGTCCTGGCCGGCATCACCCATCCGAAACCGACGATGATGATCCCTGAGAGGATGCTTGCGGCCATGCCGGCTTGCAGTGCGACGCCGTAGTGCTCGCTGAGCCACGTCGCCGCAACGATCGATGCGAACATGACGAAAATGCCGATGACCATGTAGACCTGTTTCACCCGATCCGGCCGTCGCGCGTAGTAGCCTCGGCCCAGAAGTTGTTCGAAGAGATCGGACTTGATTCCATCCAGACGAGTGTAGAAACGATTCTCCAAGTCGGAGAGGGCGACGGTCGGTGTGTCCTCATCCGTGAAGATTCCCTTGAGAACCGCACACTCGTGGAGTTTCAGTCCGGTCCATTCCGAAGCAGGTTTGAGCCGATGCAGATAAAAGGCCGAGCGTGACCAGAGTCCAAGGAGCTGGGGCTGTTGCCGTTCCTCGATCCGCAGAAACCCGCGTACGGCAAGATCGACCAGTGTGGCGGTGATATCGCGAAGATCTGGAGAATTGTCGACGAGCGTGCCGAGTTCGGCCGGCGTCAGCTGATCGGGTGGCTCATAGGCCACGGTGATGGGGCGCAGACGGGGGTCGCGTCCACGGGTGTGCCAGAGATACCACATGGTTACGAAGACGATGATCGGCAGGGCCAGCGCCCAGTTTGAGCGAAGAAACAGCTGAGCACCCTGCACCGAACTGGGCTCGGCGACGAGCCCCTTGTTCCATCCGATAACCGCCGTGAGCCCCTCGCGAAATCCGAGCGGGCGGGACATGGTGTAGAGAATTTCAGGACCTGTGGTCCGCACGTCGGCCTGTTGTTCGCGCGCTCCATAGGCTCCGCTGAACGCGAGCGCGTTCACGCCGGTCGCTCCAGCCGGCAAGAGCACTCTGGCCGACACGGATTCGATCGGCATATCCCATTCGTCGCCGGTCACGTTCCAGTAGAGTTCGTCGTGATCCTCGAAGTACTTGAGCCCGTTAGAAACCTTGTACGTCAGGATGAGCGTCTTGGTCGTATCCTGCGCGCCGGGTACCCAGATTTTGAATGTTTGGTAATGTCGGTTTCGAGAGCGGTCGTATGTGAGGGGCGCCAGGTGTTCGTCGGTGACGCTCACCATATCCAGGAACAATGTGTAATTGAACCCCTGTGGCGTGCGGTATTCGACTGGGATATCGCGCATCAGCCCGTTCCACGATCCGGAGAAGCGAGGCCGGATCGTTTCGGTGACGAGGAGTTCGCCGTTTGGGAGCACTTGGAGTTCAGCGTGAAATTGTTCGATGACCATCGAACGGGCATGGGCAATGGGACTTCCGATTGCCAAAGTCCAGCCCAAGAGAAACATGACAAGGCGGATGGTGCGAGGTGCATGCATAGGGAAGGGATGCCGCTGCCGGCTGATCAGGTGAGATCAGCGAGAGACCTGCTCGAAGCTGACTTTCGGTACGGCCCGCTCCGCCGCTTCGGCGATCTCGAAAAACTCTCGCGTTTTGAAGCTGAAGAAGTTCGCGATAAAATTTGACGGAAATTCTTGGATCTTGGTGTTCAGGTCGCGGACCACCGCGTTGTAATAGCGGCGGGCGTTCTGAATAGCCTCTTCGATCTGGTTGAGCGAGCCTTGCAGCTGAGTGAAGCTTTCGACGGCTCGCAGTTGCGGGTAGGCTTCCGCTAGCGCGAACAGCGATTTCAACGATTGAGCAAGAATGCCTTCGGCTTCCGCCTTGCTGCTCGGAGTAGTCGCCGACATGGCGCGATTGCGAGCCGTGATGACATCTTCGAGCGTCTGTTTCTCGTGGCTGGCATAGCCTTTGACTGTTTCGATCAAATTCGGAATGAGATCATGCCGGCGTTTGAGTTGCACATCGACGTCGGCCCAGGCGCTTTCCGACTGGACCTTCAGCCGAACCAGGCTGTTGTATATGCCGACGACCAGTAGCACCAGTACGGCCACCGTGCCCAACAGAATCCAGCCCATAGGCGCTCCTCCGTGTATCACTCACAATCAGTGCGACGGCCTCTCCGCGTGTATCCTTCGCGGACTATACCCCCGAGGGTACGAACTGTAAAGCGACAGGACGGAAATTGCTGAAAGGGCGCGCAGGCATTCGATACTACTCTACGATCGGGAGAATACGATCGGCGACCGCCTGGACAATCCCTTCTTCCTGCTCCGCGACCGCTTGGGGGCCGCGGAAGCTCAGATAATGGCCTCCATGGCTGGGTGCTTGGATGGTGGCGCTCACTTCGACGTGATCACCGTCTTCCACTTCGGGGTCGCGCACCACCGGGCTTCCGCAAATGCCCAGCACTGCAACGGGAATGGTGGCATCGCCGTTTTCCAGCCGAAAGAGATAGGCGCCGTAACAGACCGTTTCATTCGGCAGCTTGTATGGGGCGAGCGAGTGCACGTCACGTACGGTGCCATGCAGAGTCACGTGCCGAAGGTGATAGACCCGAGGATCGTCGAGAATTTGCCGGATGTCGGCCGGTTCTGCAGCCCACAGCGGGTTCGGCAAGGCTATTCCAAGGAGGATCAGAGGGAGGCCGATTTGAAGACTGAGCCGATGAAGCATGAAGCGAGCCGGTTCCGATAGATGATGCGGCCATTCTATCATCTTTCATCGCAGGACCGTCTCCGCAGCTTTCTCTTCCCGTGGGCGGTCGTTATAATCCGCTTCCATTGGCCAGGAGGGCAACACATATCATGATGAATGATCGGCAACGTCAGACGTTTATCAACGGGGCACGGCCGCGGTTTGAAGATCTATTGGGGCAGATGGTGCAAGTGCCGTCGATCAGCATGGATCCGGATCATGCCGGTGATATGCGGCGCATGGCGGCTCTTGCCGCGCAGTATCTGACGGACATGGGAGCCGATGCGCAGATCGTGGAAACCGGCGGGTGTCCTCTCGTCTCGGGGGGATGGACGACCGGCGCCAAGCATCCAACCGTCACGATCTATAACCATATGGATGTGCAGCCGGCGCAAGAGCCGGAGTGGAAACAGGACCCGTTTGTGTTTCGGAACGAGGGGGGGATCTATCGTGGGCGTGGAGCGACAGACGACAAGGGTCCGGCACTCGCGGCCTTGTTCGGGGCCCGGTTTGCGATTGAGCAGGGGGTGCCGATCAACATCCGATTCTTATGGGAATTGGAAGAGGAGATTGGAAGCCCGCACTTTGAGGCTGGACTCAGAAACCGTACGGCGATTCCGCGACCGGATTCCGTCGTCGTGTCGGATACGATCTGGATTGCAAGTGGGCGTCCTGCAATGCCCTATGGTCTGCGTGGTTTGCTGGGTGTGCGGCTGACATTGCAGACAGGGGCCAAGGATGCCCATTCTGGGCTCACCGGCGGAGCTGCCCGTAATCCATTAGCAGAGCTGATGGAGGTGGCAAATGCCTGCCTCGATGCCAAGACCGGCAGAGTCAAGATCCCAGGGTTTTACGACGAGGTGATTGAGCCGACGAAGGCGGAGATTAAGAGTTTCCTCAAATCCGGTTTCCAAGTGAATCGATTTAAGAGCGCCTACGGATTGCAGGCCCTTCGAACTGAGGATCCTGCCGATGTGATGCGGCGTATCTGGGCTTCGCCGACCTTTGAAATTCATGGTCTTACCGGCGGGTATCACGGTCCTGGGGTAAAGACCGTGGTGCCAAGCAAGGGCGAGCTCAAAGTTAGCATGCGCCTGGTGCCGAACCAGAAGCCGGAACGGGTTTTTGCCCTTCTCAAAAAGTATATTGCCAAGGTGAACCCGAAGGTAAAGGTAGAGCGGGAAGGGATGCTGCAGCCGTTCAGGGGGTTGTTCGATGGACCTTATGTGGAGGCAGTGTCGCGAGCGGTGAAAGAGGGATTCGGCAAAGAGCCTGCTTTTGTCCGGGAAGGTGGTTCGATCGGGGCGGTGGTAACGATGCAGAAGGCCTGGAAGGTTCCGATTCTCTTCATGGGGCTGAGTTTGCCGGAGCACGGCTATCATGCCCCGAATGAGTATTTCGATTGGGGCCAGGCGTCCGGGGGTATGACAGCCTTTGCCCATTATTTCTCAGAGTTAGCGAAAATGGGGAAACAAGGGGACTTGAGCGGAGTAAGATTGCATAAGAAGCGTGGCTAGAGCCAGGAGTGCCGATTTTTGCACATTTTTGTGACAAACCGCAGCCTCTGTAGCCTTTCGGAGACAGAATTTGAGTAATGCACGAATGAGCAGGAAACATGATCACCTAACCATTTGAAAACAATGGGCATGTCAATTTATTGGCAAGCCCTATAGGGCACAGATGTTGCTGCTCCTCCTTGTGAGGTCGTAATTCATGTGACTACGGAGTTGTCTATTGAGTGATATCTCAGGTATCGTTTCCCGCTATTATGGGAACTAACTCGCAGGATGTTTGGGTCGTTATGGTCACGGTGCCTAATCAGGAAGAAGCCGATAAAATTGTGGATCAGACGGTAGGCTCTCACCAGGCTGCTTGTGCGACAACGATTCCTCTGGTGCATTCAACCTACTGGTGGGAAGGAAAGTTAGTGAAAGACCAGGAAACTATGGTTCTTCTCAAGACCACGGTTGAGAAATTTCAAGCTCTGCAGGAAACTATCAAAAAGATGCATTCGTATAAAGTTCCTGAGATTATTGCGCTACCGGTGATGGCCGGGCTTCCTCAATATCTTGAGTGGGTACGGGACGAGACCCACTAGGAAATGCGTTATGTGCGTAATTTCAATTGGTTGCGATTTTGCCTGTTCAATGGGATACCGTGAAAGTAGGGTTGACCATAGTGGGCTGGATGGGTAAACTCACCAGCATCTCTTGGGGAGTCCCTAGCATGAGGGGGCAAATGTTATGGGTCAGATGAACAGTCAAGAAGCCGGTGATGCCTACACCATCGTTGTATTTCGAGGATCAACCGCAAAGCCTCTCCGGTTCAGCTTTTCAAGGAAACTCGTTCGCAACTTTGTCATTGGGGCTTGCGTGCTTGTGCTTGCTGATTTTCTCGTGATTTCCCACTATGTCATTCGGACACAGGAAGTTTGGGAATTGACGGCGTTCCGCACGGAAGCGATGAGTGCACGGCAGCAGACCGCCGCATTTTCTTCGGCAGTCGATGACTTGAAGAAACGGCTTGTGTCAATGAAAGAGGTGAATCAGCGTCTCCGGGTCATGCTCGGCATCGAGGTTCCCAAACCGGGCGATATGGTCAATGGCCGTGGCGGTGAAGATGTGCCGCTTCCAGAAGCCACTGAGATGTCTAGCAGAAGCTCGAATAAGACCGCTGATACGGAATCTGGTAATGCCGTGCAAGGTGCTGAAGGCAATCAAGAACATTCATCCTTGGCCGACCAGGACGCATCTCGCAATGAGGTCCAGGAGGTTGCTTCGATAAAAGAGGGATTGGAGTGGCTATCGAAGGAAGCGACGGTTCAGGAGCGAATCTTGAACGAATTGGCTCAGGCAGCGGAACAACGGTCGACTCGCTGGGCTGCGACTCCATCGATCTGGCCGGTGAGGGGCTGGGTAACGTCTGGATTTGGCCCTCGTGTGTCTCCCTTCACGGAAAAACCGGCCTGGCATGACGGATTGGATATTGGCGCTGCGCCAAATGCTCCGATCCAAGCCCCGGCGCAAGGCAGAGTAACAGCCACGGGATTTGATCCCAAGCTCGGTAACATAGTCCGATTAGACCATGGGTTCGGAATCGAAACACTTTATGGGCACCTGGCCAAGGCGTTGGTCAAAGAAGGGCAGAGGGTCAATCGCGGCGATGTCATCGCGCTTGTCGGGAGTTCGGGCCTTTCGACCGGCCCCCATTTGCACTATATGGTCAAGGTCAACGGTCAAGCGCTCGATCCCACCAAATACATCCTTGAGTAAGCGAAAAACTGCGCTAAGGTATTCAGGTTTTTCTCGGCGGTACGCTAAAAAAACGGTCATATCGCTCTCGCCTCAGTCTGATCCCATCCTGATCGCGTTCCGCACGCAGTGGTTCCGCTCCCATCAAGGCTCTGTGCTATACTCCGCGCCCGCATAGCCCATTTACGTCAGGAGGACAGAGCTTGACCGATCTGGAACTTGCGCATTCTGTCACGCCCCGCCCAATCCTTGATATCGGCAGTGAACTCGGGATCGACCCTGACGAGCTCATTCCGTACGGGAGGCATAAGGCCAAGGTATCGCTCGGTTTACTGGATCGCCTCAAAGACCGGCCGATGGGCCGCTATGTACTTGTGACCGCCATCAATCCGACGCCACTTGGGGAGGGGAAGACCACCACCTCGATAGGGCTTGCCATGGGGCTCACGAAATTAGGTCATCGGACCGCGGTGACATTGCGACAACCGTCGCTCGGCCCGGTGTTTGGCATCAAAGGTGGCGGCACTGGTGGCGGGCATGCCCAAGTGATTCCGATGGAGGATATCAATCTTCATCTGACCGGGGATGCGCATGCCGTCGCAGCAAGCCATAATCTCCTCTCAGCGTTTCTCGATAATCATCTGTTTCAAGGAAATGCACTTTCTCTCGATCCGTCGAGCATCGTATGGCCGAGGGCCTTGGGCGTTAGTGATCGAGCACTTCGTCAAGTCCGGCTCGGAGATGAAACCGGGAACCGGATAGGCCAATTTGTCATTACCGAAGCGTCCGAGGTCATGGCATCGCTGGCGCTGGCGCTCAATCAGCAAGATCTTAGGGACCGGCTTGGCCGGATGTTGGTGGGGTTTACGAAATCAGGCCGGCCGGTGACGGCACAAGAGCTTGGGTGCGCAGGGTCGATGGCCGTTCTTTTGCGAGACGCGTTACTGCCCAATTTAGTTCAAACGCTGGAAGGAACACCCGCATTCGTCCATACGGGGCCGTTCGGAAACATTGCCCATGGTAATTGCTCCGTGCTATCCGATGCGATTGCGCTTCGATGCGCCGACTTTGTGGTGACTGAGGCGGGCTTCGGCAGCGACTTGGGGGCTGAGAAGTTCTTCAATATCAAATGCCGAACGTCGGGATTCAAACCGGCCGCTGCGGTGGTGGTCGCAACGTTGCGGGCGCTGAAGCTTCACGGGGGAGGAGGCCTTGCCAAGGTCGGTTCTCCGCTCCCTGTAGGCTTGACGGGGCCCAACCATGATGCCTTATCGAAGGGATTCGTTAATTTGGAACAGCACATCGCCAATGCGAAGGCGCACGGAGTGCCGGTCGTTGTGGCAGTGAACGCGTTCAAGGACGATTCGCGGGCGGAATTGGACTGGGTACGCGATCGATCGATGAAGGCGGGGGCGATCGATGCCGCGGTCTCGACCCACTGGACCGATGGCGGGAAGGGCGCCGAACAGCTGGCCGCCGCCGTGGTTAAGGCCTGTGAGCAGCCGTCCCGGTTCACGCATCTCTATGAGCTATCGTGGCCGATCAGAACAAAGATCGAGACGATCGCCACCAGGATGTACGGGGCAGGGAGTGTGACATTCGAGCCGGAGGCAGAGCGTCAGATGGAGCGGGCGGAAGCTCTGGGATTCGGCCGGCTGCCTGTCTGTATGGCCAAGACGCCGCTCTCGCTGTCTCACGATCCGGCGCTCAAGGGGAGGCCTACCGGGTTCACAGTTCCAATCAAGGAGTTACGAATTCTGGCCGGGGCAGGTTTTGTGACGGCGGTCTGTTCGGGGATCCAATTGATGCCAGGATTGCCCAAGAAGCCGGCTGGTGAACGGATTGGTCTGGATCCGGTGAACGGACAAATCGTCGGGTTGTCGTAAGATGGCGAGGCGGGCGGGCGTTACCTGTTTTGCAGGGGCGACTTAGCGTTGCTTCAGGTATCGAAGGAACTCTGAATCAGGGCTCAGAATGAGCATTGTCTTATTGTTATCTTTAAACGTGGCCCTGTAAGCTTCCATTGAGCGGGTGAATTCGAAGAACTTCTGATCCTGCCGGTACGCATCGGCGTAGATGCGAAACGCCTTCGCATCGCCGCTTCCACGAAGCTCTTCCGACTCTTTGTAGGCCTGGGCCAAGATGATTTCTCGATCCTTCTCGGCTTCGGACCGGATCTTTTGCGCTTCTTCAGCTCCCTCGGCACGGTACTGCTTGGCCTGCCGTTCACGCTCGGCCTGCATGCGGGCGAATACGGCTTTTTCGTTTTGCTCAGGGAGGTCAGCGCGTTTGATCCGAACGTCCAGAATCTCGATGCCGTACACAGATGCTTTCTCATTCGCACGCTTGGAGACCACCCGCATGATGTCGGCTCTCGAACTCGACACGATTTCCAGGAGTTCATGGCGTCCCAGTTCGACGCGCAGCTCGGAATAGATAATGTCGTGCAGCCGCTGCAGGGCGCCCCGCTGGCTTTGGAAGTTCTGATAAACTTTTAGAGGGTCGATAATCTTCCACTTTGCGAAGTTATCCAGCAGCAGCGTCTTCTTGTCCTGCGTGATCACGTCCTGGGCGCTTGAGTCGTAATCCAGGAGCCGTTTGTCGAAGTAGGTGACTTCCTGAACGAACGGCACTTTTGCATACAACCCGGGCTCCGTGATATTTCGCACCGGTTTGCCGAGTTGCACGACGATGGCATTCTGCGTCACATCGACGATAAAGAGGGGGGAGGCTCCCAGTACGAACAACCCCACAACCACGGCAGTCAGCGCAATCGCAAGACCTTGCTTGGTCATGGTGTGGGCTCCTCGTGCGCCGGTTTCGGAGCCGGTTTTCCGAGACGGTCTAAAGGAAGATAGGGCAAGAGACGCTCGCCGCCCTTTCCGTCAATGATCACCTTCTCCACATTCGGGAGGATTTCCTCCATTGTTTCAATGTAAATGCGCTTACTGATGATCTCTTTGGCCTGGCTATATTCCTTCAGCGTGGCCAGGAACCGATTGGCCTCGCCTTGGGAACGGTTGAGCCGCGCCTGCGCGAAACCCTTGGCTCGATTGACCAATTCCGCAGCCTCGCCTTTTGCCCTGGGAATAATGTCGTTCCGATACCCTTGGGCTTGATTGATCAGCTTTTCGCGATCTTCTTTCGCGTTGGTCACGTCTTTAAAGGCGGCGGCAACGGCTTCGGGTGGATCGACGTCCTGGAGCTGTACCGCAGCCACCTGCACGCCGGCATGGTAGTCATCGAGGATGCTTTGAAGTAAGACCATCATGCTTTGCTGGAGGTCGGCTTTGCCGGTCGTCAACGCCTCATCGATCTTGCTCTTGCCGACCACTTCACGCATCGAAGCCTCGGCGGCTTTTCCAATGGTTTCATGAATGTCCGCCACATTGAAGAGATATTCGCTCGATTCTTTGATCTTGTACTGAACAATGAACTCGATCGCGAGAATGTTCATATCGCCGGTCAGCATGAGGGCTTCCTGAGGCACCATCTGCTGGCGACCCTGCTGACTGGTCCGGAATCCAACCTCCACGCGGTGGAGCTTGGCGACTTTGGGTTGAAGCACGCTTTCGATGACCGGGACTTTGAAATGGGGACCGGGCTCGACTGTCCGGACCGGAGTTCCGAACCGCTTCACGACACCTTCTTCATCGGGTGAGACGATAAAGACGCTTTGCCAGGCAATAAATATCAATAGAGCGGCCAGGATCAAGTTCCTGGCCCCGCCGGAAGGGAGCAGGTTGTTCAATCCACCGGGAGGAAAGAGATTCTTGAATTGAGACTGGGCCTGCTTGAGGGCATCCTCAAGGGGATCACTGCGTTTGCTCCAAGGATCTTTAGGGTCCCAGACCATAGGGTTGTGTGATGTCTTCCTAATATGTGGAGATCAGATACCGCTCACCTTAGCAGAGTGGAGGAAGAAGGGGCAAGGTCTAAAAAACCAGAGAGAGTATCCAGTACAAAAGGCCTGCCAGGGCTGCTGTTGCTGGAATAGTGACGATCCAGGCGAGGACCATGCTCTGAACGGTAGGCCAGCGGACTGCTTGCATGCCGTTCCGCAGGCCGATGCCGATAATAGTCGAACTGCTGACATGCGTGGTCGAGACCGGCAATCCCAATATGCCGGAAAGTAGGACTAGCGAGGATGTTGCCAGATTGGCGGATAACCCTTCTGTATGATTCATCGTTGTGACATTCTCGGCGAGTACCTGGGTCACGCGCAGTCCTCCGACGTAGCTTCCCACCCCCATCGCCAGGGTGACTCCTCCAAAAACAGCGAGCTGGATTGAAACGCTTGGCCAAGCTGCGGTTGCACTGCTGAGCAGCAGCATGGCCACGATTTTTGGCGCATCGTTGGTTCCGCGGGCGAATGAGGCCAGCCCGCTGGACAGCCAATGCACGGTATCGAGTCCCACCGACAACCCCTGCAATCCGGAGCGGTCGCATTGCGACGGGACGGCCAGCACCGGCTGGCCGAGTGTGGAAGTTTGAAACAGTGTTCTTGTGCTGCCTTGCGCATCAAGAGCGACCAGTGCGCGGGAGGCCGGTATCACACAGAGGCAGGCTCCTTCCCATCGCGCGGCGAGCAGTCGCAGGCATGGATAAAGAAGATAGGAAAGTCCAAGGGCCAGGAACGGGCTGAGGAGTAACGGCAGAGCGATCTTCTTGATGACTGCGGGCCAGAGCAGTGATTCTCCCGCGAAGGCAGCCAAGCCGGTACCGACGATGGCTCCGGTGAGCGCATGCGTGGTCGAGACCGGGAACCCGGTGCGCGAGGCCAAGAGCACCCATGCCATGGTTCCGGCCAACACAGCCATTGTGACGGTGGGCGGGATCACCGTGCCGGTTTGAACCAGACCCTGGCTGAATGTCTTCACCATCGCGCCGGCCAGGAACGCGGCTGCGCCCGCCCCAATCATCGTCCAGCATGTTCCCCACAGAATGGCGGCTCGATAGTTGGTGATTCCGCTTCCCACAAGCGTGGCGATCGCTTTCGACACGTCATTGGTGCCGTTGGCGTAGGCCAGAGCGAGAACCAGGATGAAGGCCAGGAATTCCATGATCGAGTCGAGGTTGAGACTCAGACTTCAGACTAAGGTCAAGGTGTAGGTCGGACTCAGTCTTAGCCTCGACCTACCCCGTTCTTTTTATGTAACTGCGCCTCCGCACGATGATCCAGATCCGGCCGTACAGCCGTAGCAATGGTTTCTAGTTACGATCCGGCGCCGATGCAGCCGCGCCGGATCGAAATCGCGGATATGCGACGGCGCGCCATGGTCGACCGGGAGATCGAGCATCTGGTTGAAGTCGCAATCATAGAGTGTGCCGTCCCATCCGACCGAAAGGGTCGAGCGGCACATGACACCGGCTGCAGCCACCGGGTTGAAGGCATTGGCCAGACGTTCCATGTATCCGTCATAGTTCCCGCTTTCGACGAGAAATTCCAGAAACCGGCTGATCGGCATATTGGTGATCGTGTAGAGACGGTTGAACATGATGCCGAACCGGGTGGAGAGTTCCCGTTTGAACAGGGCTTCTGTCGGCTCCTGTTTCGGCGGCAAGAATGCGCCGACCGGATTGTAGACAAGGTTCAGGGTAAGCCCGCTTCCGTCCTGTCCGTACCCCAGACGGTTCAGGATGCGGATGGCTTCAATCGATTTGTCGAAGACGCCGTCTCCCCGCTGAGCGTCGGTTTGCGATGCGCGATAATAGGGCAGGGAAGCGACAATTTCGACCTGATGGGCCGCAAGAAACCCGGCAAGATCCTGCTGAGAGGGCACGAGCAGCACAGTCAGATTGCAGCGATCCAGTACTTGCCGGTTCAGTTGCCGGGCCTGTTCGACCAGCCAACGGAAATTCGGATTCAGCTCCGGCGCCCCTCCCGTGAGATCGACCGTGGGAATATCCGTGGCGGCTAACGCGGCCATACATTGTTCGGCAGTCTCACGCGACATGCTTTCAATGCGGTCCGGCCCCGCATCCACGTGACAGTGGTGGCAGGTCTGGTTGCAGAGCTTGCCGACGTTGACTTGCAGGACCGAGATCCCGGTTGCATGGAGCGGGAATAATCCGGCCTGATCCAGCCGAAAGTCAAATGGTGGAGCAGAGGCCGGTTGTCCGAGAATCCGAAGCTGTTCAGTCGATGAGGCCAGAGGGTTGCTTCGGCCAAGCAACGTGAGAGCCATTTAACAGCAGCCTCCATCCGGGGCGCAGGAGACAGCCGTTCCCCCTGCCGGTTGCCCGGCCCGATTGAGAATCGCGAAGTGCGGCACATACCCCTTGGATTCCAGCACTGCCAGAGTCTTCGAGCAAATTTCTAACGGCTCTCCCCGCCGATAGATATGCTGGTCGTCGTCCGCTGCTTCAAGGAAGGGGCCGGCCAGCAAGGCATAATGGCCTTGCCAGGTGCAGGGGGTTTCCATTGGGAATACGGCGGTCCAGCGCGGGTCGGTTTGATCGAGCCACACCGGATGGGGTGTGAGGACAAAGTGGCCGGCCAGTGGGGGACAACTCAACAAGATGACGTCGTCCGGGGTGATCGGCTGGGGGATGCCGCGCTGATAGGCCGTCCCTCGTTCATCGACGACCCGGTTGAATGGCCCACGGAGTGTCGCGTACCGAATCGGCGAGGGCATGATGGTCGGCGGCACCTTGTAGCCGGTCAAGGTGATGGAAAAGAAGTGGATGCCGTCGATCACCTGCCAGGGTGAAGACTTCGCGAGATGAATGCCGAGAAATCCCGCTTCGGCCATTCCCGCGATGTATGCAGTCAAGGTAAGTGCGCCGGACAAACAGTCTCCCCATTTATCTGCATCATGGGCCAGATATTGAGGCACGGTCTGGTCTGCGACGATATCGGATATAGTAAACCGGCCGCCGGGCTTGGCAACCCGGAACATTTCACGAAAGACCTTCCGCTTGTCCGGGGCAAGATTGATGACGCAATTGGAGATAATCAGATCGATCGTTCCATCCTCGACCGGCATCGCATCGGCCAGGCCCTTTCGAAACTCCACATTGGAAGACGGGTATCCCAGATTTGCCGCGACGACCGACGCGTTCTTCCGGGCAATCTCCAGCATTGTGTCGGTCATATCGATGCCGATCACACGTCCGGCAGGTCCGACGAGCCGCGAGGCTTCGAAGCAATCGATTCCGCCGCCTGAGCCGATATCCAAGACCGTTTCGCCGGCGCGCACCGTCTTCAGCCCGGCCGGGGTGCCGCAGCCGTACGAGATCTTGAGTACTTCTTCGGGAATAAACGACTTGAGCTGCGCCATGTCGTAATTGGTTGGGCAGCACATCTGTTCGCCGGTTGCGGCGGCCTTCGCGTAACGATCGCTGACTTTCCGGGTGATTTCATCAATGGACATGTCGGCCTCGTGGTGGTTCGACAGGGGCGTGAACTGACTGTTATCTATCAACCCTCCACATGCCAGGTCAATCCGGGTTCACTGAAGATGTCGGCTATCAGACCGAAACCTTACACCAGGGTGGGATATGTCAATGACGCGATGGGAGAAAATATCGGGACGAAAATGAACGTCCAGGCTCTGGTCCGGGGATTAACGGTTAAGACGGCGGTTTTTATTCGAGGTTGGCGAGCATCGATACAAAGAGTGTTTCAAGGCGCGGATTGGTCTTTGTGCGGCGAGGCATGGGGTAGGGAATCTCGATGGCATACTCGTCATGCCGGTCATGCTCATGGCCTGCGACATCATGTTCTTGGCTGCTGAGATCACGCTGCAGCCGACGCAGCTTGGCCTGCAACTCTTCGAACGACTTTCCTTGCTCCACCTGGTCGGGATGGTCTTTCAAATAGCCGCGCCACAGGCCTTGTTCTTCCCGTAGAATGTATTTTGTCTGATGCATATCGGAATTACTAGCGGGACTCTTCCCTTGCCCAAGCTCCACAGACCCTCATCCACCCTTCTCCGCAGCGCGGCCCATTGCAGGGGCCGGCTGTGGCTTCCTGCGCAGACAGGACACACAGCGGGTTAGGCTGCTCGCGGTGGAGCTTTGGGCGGCGGCAGCTCTTGGCGGCGCGATTGGCCGGAGAGGTCGCGCTGTAGATGGCGAAGTTTCAATTGCAGATCATCGAACGACTTTCCTTGCACCACCTGGTCGGGATGATCCTTCAGATAACCGCGCCACCCGTTCGGCTCTTCCCACATTGTGTAGTGTATCGGTTGCATGATGAGTGAACTGTAGCAGGGCTTTGTCGGGCGTCAAGCGAAAGCAGAAAATGGAGAAGATTGTGTGGCGATTCAGGGATTGGGGAACATCAAGAGAAAAATCTTCTCAAAGCGCGCGCGGATCTTGATCTGGCGGGTGGTGAACACTCGTGGAGGCGCGGTCACCGTAGTGGTATGCGGAGACCGGTCGTCTTCTTGGTCTGCGAGATCGCGCTGCAGATCGCGAAGTTTGAACTGCAAGTCTTCGAACGATTTTCCATGCGCGATGTTGTCCGGATAGCCCTCCAGGTAGCCGCACCACCGGCCCTGTTCTTCCCATAGTATATATTTTTTCGCGTGCATGATGGGGATAAGTATAGCTGGAGTTTGTAGGACGGCAAGTGGAGAGGAAACCAGACAGTCCGGCACCGGCAAGCCCGTCGCGATCAATGTCGATGACCATCGCAATAAGATGTTCCCACGATCATTCGGTGATCTCAGCATTTCTGAATGATGCTGAAAAGAATTTGTAAGTCAATGGGTTAGGTCGGAGCGGCAGTATTGATCAAAGGTCTAACGGTGGCGGGCCTTCACGTGCGGCATTCCCATCCGGCCAATCGTTCCGGTCGCTGTATGTTCCAGGAAACAAGATCATTTTGTGACGGGAGAGGGAAGAATTAATGCAGATTGTACCCGGGCCGTTGTGCAAGTCGCCTCTCCCGGACATGGCAATGACAGAACCAATGTCGAGCGTTGTGAATGTCTCTTCGCCATTTCCCGGTCCCGGGGTGTTCCACCGCATCTCGTCACGACAGAATGAATTACGAGGGTGAGGGTATGCGTAGGTCAGTCTTCTTCGCGCTTCGGGCCTCCCCATAGGGATAGCCCAAGCGCAATCACGAAATATGATCCGAGTCCGATGGCCCACGTCATGTTGAAATCGGACCATGCGGAGAAAAACAAGGCCTCATTGATTGCGAGGCCGAGCACCATCATCACAATTCCAACCCAGTTGAACCAACGCATACGGGTCGGTTCCTTTCATCAGTTACCGCTACGGTGCACTACTCGATTCTTGCCCGGGAACGACAGAATCTGCTGCTCTCTCTGGCTGCGATGGCCGATCGTGGCGTTCGGGAGACTAGAGCCTCTGGATAATACTTGTCAACGAGGTGTTTGCCCTAGCCACCCTGGATCACCGGGTTCACAATTGGTACAGATCATATCGAGAATTAGGGAAGGTCTGATTAATTCCCGTTTTCGATCAGCC